>Ga0315905_10002966_pt1 | contig 17692 bp, 12 predicted proteins | sample LakEriMetagenome_5_FD_203522 | JGI IMG/M metagenome (GOLD analysis project Ga0315905, IMG submission 203522) | Freshwater fungal communities from buoy surface, Lake Erie, Ohio, United States - Buoy 4 MA121 | ecosystem: Environmental > Aquatic > Freshwater > Lake | place: USA: Lake Erie, Ohio... | reverse complement strand
ACTGGCGCTCATGTTGCGGAAGCGCACGTTCTGCTCTGGCAGGGCGCTTTGCAGGACGGTCTCCATCCAACCATCATGCTGCATGCGGTCGGGAAGGCCGTTGCCGAGGATCGCCACGGTGTCGCCTTGGCTGAAAGCAAAGGGCAGCGTGTCCTTGTAGTCGGCAGGCACTTCGACGAGAGCCGGTTCCTTCGCCGCAGGAGCGCTGCCTGCGCTTTTCACTGCGGGTTTGCCGGGTTTGCCGTCAAAGGTGAGGTAAGTGAGCTTGCCACCGCCTTTGACATCAATCGTGAGCAAATCGCCAGCGGCGACATTCTTCTGCTCAAACACCGCTTTGCGACCTTCATCGAGCAAACTCAGCGTAAAGCCACCCAGACGCTCCGGGAAGCCCTGACGACCCCACAGGCTGATCGAGTCAATCGCTTGCGCCGAGCCCAGATCGACTTCCCACCATGGATTCGGCTTGTTTTCGATCGTGTGCGTCATCCCCTTGCCGTAGTTGCGGTTCTTGTCGCCATCCATCGCCCGACTCGCGTCGCCGCCGTGTCCGGTGGTCGATTGCGTGGCCTTGCCGCCCTTTGCGATGTTTTTGCCACCGCTCAGGATCTCGATCTCGGCGATTTGAATGCACTGACGCTCACCTGGGATCTCGATGCGGACAAAACGGGCCGGTTTGCCCGTGGCGAGGGTGGGTTTCGCATTCACGGAAGCTGCTGCGGCTTTTTTCTCGACCTTCTTCTCCGGCTTCTTCGTGTGGTTATTTGCGGGAATCGGGCTTTCAAAGCCGGCATACATCTCCGGCTTGATGCCACGGGCATAAACGCCGCCGCCGAAGGTGTTCGGCTTCGCCGCACCGACAAAAGCGATGTTGAGGTCAGCTTTGATCTTCTCTTCCAAACCGAGCGACCAGAAGATGCCGTTCACGAGCAGGCGACGGTAACCTTCGTTCGTGATGTCCTCCGATGTGCCATACAGCGACGTGAAAACGCGTCCTTCTTTGCCGGAGGCGGATTTGTAGCTGCGGGTCCACTCGCTGGGCATCGGCGGCTTCGTGGTGTCGGCAGGTGAATCGGCCGTCATGCCGTTCAGAGGCTGCGCCATGGTCAAAATCTCGCCGGTGGTTGGTTTACCGACGTAACCGCCTGCCTGCACCCAAACGTCCTTCACGCCGCGCAGGATCGGATGTGAGGCTTTGTCCGGCACGAGGGCGATGCGGGTGCTCTGCTTGTGATTCGTGCCGTAGTGGCCGACCCAGGTCTGGCCCAGCACCTGATGGCCGAAACCGAGTTCGTAGTCGCTGCCTTGGTAGTCGAACGAATACTTCGCGTAGGGTGCGTCCTTTGGCATCTTGAAGCCATGCGTCGCCGTGCGCATCCCGACCACCGGCCCGCCGCGTTTGAGGTAGTCATCAAAGTGCTTCATCTGCTCCGGTGGGAAGTTTTGGAAGCGCAGGAACACCACCGCAAGGTCGGCGGTGTCCAGCGCCTCGATGCCCGGCATGTTCGACTTATCGCCCGCAACGATCTCTCCGGACTCAGGATCAATGCCGAACAGCACCGTGCACTTGAAACCCTGATGCTTCGCCAAGATACGCGCCAACTGCGGCAGCGACTCCTCCGAGCGATACTCATGATCATCCGCCATGAAGACAATGTGCTTGCCTTTGCCAGGCCCTTCGGTGCCTTCATAGACAAGAGGAGCAGCCGTCGCGAAGGTGGCGAGCGAGAGCAGAGTGAGGAGGATGTGTTTCATGCGGTTAAGAGAACTTCTAAGTCGTCGCTTTGCCGGGTGTTTTTGCGATAAAAGCGACAATTCGGAGTCTTCATCTCGCACGAGCGGCTGAAACCGGACGGAAATTGGGGCGGGAGTTTGACCGGATTGACGCAATTGACGCGTCAACTGGGTCAATGTGGTCCTGTTTCACGCGGTCAAAGCCCCTTCAAATACGCCACGATGTCGGCGATGCTCTGAGGCGTGAGGCCAAGCATGGAAGGCTCATACATGAGAGAGGTTTTCAGCTTGCTGCGGGCGCCGATGCGGCTCTGGGGGATGGTCTGGACGACGCCGCCCATGCCTTTGATGATGAGGGGATCACTGTCAGAGAGGACCATGCCGGTGATGACGAGGCCGTCGGTGGTTTTGATCTCGCTGCCTTCGTAGCCATGCGAGATCGTGTGGCTGGGCTGGGCGATGGCTTGGATGAGGATGTCGGCGGTTTGTTGCTTGCCGTAGGTGGTGAGGTCTGGGCCGAAGTCCACGCCAGCGGTGCCGATGCGGTGACAGGTGTAGCAGGTGGCGATGGCGGTGGCTCCGCGTTTGGCGTCGCCCTTCAAGGCGGCGATCTGCGCGAGATCGAGCTTTGGCGCATTCGCGGGCGGCGACGGCATGGGTGAGGCGACGAGCTTCACTTTGTCGGGATCGTAAATGCCGAGGGCCTTCATGCTGCCGTCGATGTCGTAGGCCTTCCAATCGTTGCCTTTGCGATTCATCAGCCACCACTTGGCGAGATCCTGCATGGGGAAGCCCTTGGCGTGGGCGAGTTCGAGCATGGCACCGGCGGCTTCACGTCCGGGTGCGAAAGCGATGGCGGTGAGCATGAGCTTGCGCTGATCGGGCGTGAGCTTGTCATTGAGCGCACGGACTTTGAATGTGCTCACGGCTTCGGCGGGATGCAAACGCCAGGCGATGTGGGCAAAGGCGTCATCCCAGGTGGGCTGGAGCGCGGCATAGACTTCACGTTCCTTGCCTTCGCTGCCGAGACCGAGGGCTTCAAGGTAGGTGCGGTCCTGGCCATCGAACTCCTGCGCGATCTTGACCAAAATTGGCACGCTTTTTTCGGCCGGCACATCGCGCAAAGTGAGCGCCACTTCGCGTCGCACGCTAGCATCGGCATCGGAAGCCATCTTGGCGGCCATGGCCAGCACGTCATGATTCGCACGACGCAGCGCCCGATAGGCGACGAGACGCTGCGTGGCATCTTTGGACTCCAACCACGGCTTCACCGCCGCGATGCCTTCAGCGCCCATCTGTGCGAGCAACCACGCGGCACGGGCGGCGATGAAGGAATCCTTATCGGCAAGCAACTCACTCACAAGAGGCACCGCTTTGGCACCGGCGGCTTTCAAGCGAGTGAAGCCGCTGTTGCGCACATTGTTCGCGGGGCTCTTCAAAGCCTCAATCTGGCCTTCCACGGTGTTCAGATCGAGTTTGGGCACCACGCTCTTGAAACCCTTCGGCGCGATGCGGTAGATGGCTCCGGTGTAGCCCTCATCACGCGTGCCGTGGCCGCCGACGCCTGGATCGAACCAATCGGCGACATACAAAGCGCCATCGGGTCCGACGCAGACATCACTGGGGCGAAACTTGGTCTTCAGCTCGCCCGTGGGCCGCCCGCCGAGGAAGTCACTGCCGGCCCATTCTTTCTCTTTGTTGGAGGTGAGGAAGTCCATGCGCTCCAGCTTGAAGCCTGCGCCATCGGGCACGGGGAGATAGCCGAAGACGACGTTCTTACCTGCTTCACAAGCGAGTAACAAGCCGCGCCATTTGTCTCCGAGTGCCCCATTTTCATAGAAGGCCACGCCGGTGGGGGAGCCGCCGCCATAGACATCGCCAGCGGGCATCGTGCCGGGATCTTCCTGACGCCACTCCGCCGTCGGCGTGTCCTGCCCTGGGCGCTTGTCTGCACCCCAACTGCGTTTGCCATCGGCGCTGGCGAATCCCGCATTGCCGCCTTCCAGCACATGACTCACGCGGCAGGCAGGCGGATCATCATTGTCGCTCTGGAAAAGATCGCCGTAGCTGGTGAGCGCCTGCTCGTAGCTGTTGCGGTAGTTGTGCCCGATGATGTTCACGTTCGTGCCATCGGGATTCATGCGCACGCTGAAGCCACCGATCCACACATGGCCGTCGTCGCTCTTCAGGCCCGCGATGTTTTGCAGCATGTAAGGGCTGCCCATGCGGAAGGTTTTGCCGCTGCGATCCGTGAACTCCGCGCCGGTGTTGCCTTGATTGAAATACCACTGCCCGTCCGGTCCGGCGATGAGGCTGTGCAGGCTGTGATCATGCTGGCGACCATTAAAACCGGTAAGCAACACCTCGCGCTTGTCAGGAATGCGGTCGCCATTCGTGTCGGTGTAAACGAGCAGGTCCGGCGGCTGCGACACGACGACTTTATCATCGAGCACAGCCACACCGAGCGGCGAGGCGAGCCCCTTTTCCTGCACGAACACGCTGCTTTTGTCAGCTTTGCCATCGCGATCAGTATCTTCGAGGATTACGATGCGATCTCCCTCCGCCCGGCGATTGCCTTTGCCGCGATAGTTCACGCCTTCCGCGACATACAGCCGACCCTGCGCATCGAAGTCGATGTTCGTCGGATTGTAGAGCATCGGCGACGCGGCCCACACGGTGACTTCCAGGCCCTCGGGCACCTTAAACATCTCCGCAGGCACCAGCGGTGGCCCGGCATTGAGATCACCTTGCTGCAGCTTCGAAGGCAGCGCGGTGTAGATGTGAAAACGCATCGCTGCATCGCTCGGTTTGCCAGCGCGGACCATACCACCATCATCAATCGCCACCTTTGCCGTGAAGCGTTCCACCCCAGCCGGCAAATCATACACGATGGTCGATGACGCATGAGTGCCGATGCCATTCGCATACACCTTGCCATCTACTTGGATCGGGCCACCGGCATTGTTTTTGCCGATCTGCGTGCGGCCATAACCACGCTCCTCGCCCTTCCATTTCAAGGTGGTGAGGTCGATGCTCTTGCCATCCGCCAGGATGAGATGCGGCTCGATCCACGAGGCCCAATCGCAGGAGATGCTGCCCTGATCCGAAGCCACAAGATACAACTCCTTCGCGTTCTTGATCGCCACGTCGATGTCGATGAGGCGTGGTTTTGGATTCTTCGCCGTCATGAGCGGCGTCTCAAAGACCGGCTTGGCATTGCTCACAGGCATCGCACCCGCACCGCGAGCTTCGGCCATCATGGCGTCCAGTTCCGCCTGCGTCGGTGTTTTCGACGCGATCCCGCCCGCCGGAATCTCCAAACCAGTCACCCACGCCACGCCGTTCAGCATCGTCGTGCGGAAGCTGTCATTCGTCATGTTCGCGAAGAAGTGAAAGCCCGTGAAGCCAAAGCCACGACCGCCTTTCGGCCGATCAAAAGCCCACGCGAGATGCTGCGGCTTGCCCGCCTTCACATCCGCGAAGGCGTCCGGGTTTCCACCGTGCGCGCTCGGCTTGTCGCCCTCTTTGAACTTCACCGTGTTCAGCGGCGCGATGGCGCTGAGCACCGGCGTTACACCCTTCATCTCCGGCACGAAGCGCATGTGGTAGTACCATTCATCCTTCGCAGAAAAAGCCTTCACGCCATTCGCCACCGGATGCTTGCCTGGTTGCACGTTCGCGTCCCACGTCGGGTTCACCGAGTAAAACGTCTCAAAGAAGCCGCCCATCCAGTTGAGGTAGTTTTTGCCCTGCGAGCCGATCTTCGCCTCCACGCCATAATGAATCGCCGCGAAGCCCGCCCCGCGCTCACAAGCCGCCTTGATGTTCGCATCGTCCGCCGCCTTGCCGCCATGATTCAGCAGCACAATGATCGCATCCGCCTTCGTCAGATCCTTCGGCCAATTGTTCTCCGGATACACCACCGCAAAGGCCTGCGGAAACGTCTCATTGATGCGCCGCGCCAGATACGAAGCTCCCGCTAAGAACTCATGCTGCCCACCGCCGCCATGCGTGCCCTTCGCCGCGATGAACACCAGCCGCTTTGTATCCGCTGATGCGTTGTTTTGGCCAGTGTAGTCGAAAATGTCGCGCGGCTGGGCGAAAGCGGCGGTTGTGAGAAAGGCGAGAGCGAGAAGGGATTTCATGCGGGGGCGAGTAAGTCGGCGAATTCCGGCTCGATGTTTCGCCGAAGAACGTATTCACCGAGCCATCGCCTTGATCTCCGCCTCGCTCAGCACGCGATCCCACAACGCAAACTCATCCATCGCACCACTCAGGTGGCGGATGGCGACGCTGCGGGTGCGGCGGTCGTTCCAATTGCCGAGTTCGGCGATGCCGAGTTTGAGTGGCGAGGCGTCTTTGAGCGGCAGACGGGCCAAAAGAACGCCGTTGGCGTAATGGCGGACTTCTTTGGCGGTGGGATCAAAGACAACGGCGAGGTGCATCCAGCGGCCGAAACGCTCGGGCGTAAAGAAAACCGGCGAATCGTAGTCACTGTGGCTTTTGCCGACGGAACCGGCCACACCGAGTCGGATGTGGCCTTCGCGGGTGATCTGCCAGTGGACTTTGCGGTCGCCCCAGCCTTCGGACATGAAAATGGAGTTCAGCGAGCGGTCGAGACCGTTCACACGCAGCCAGACGGCCATCGTGAGGGCTTTCGTTTCACCGGCGACGCTGAGGCGCACGCGGTCGCTGACGTTGCGAAACTCCAGCGCCCGCTTCTCCGGCCAGCGGCCCGTGGTCCACGAGGCACCGACGATGCTGCCGTCCTCGCCTGCATGAGCGTGATTGCGCAACGAGCGGGCCGATTCGTCATCCTGGAAATCGAAATGAGCCTTCAAATTCGGATCGGCATTCAGTTGGGCACTTTGCGCCTGCCAGCGCTCGAACTGAGAATGATCCGACAAAGCAGTGCGGGCATGGATTTCGTTCAGCGAGGCAAAGCTGGACGCATTCGCGGCGAGGAGTTGCGATTCGGCCGCGAAGGCCATCGCCTGGCCTTCTTTGAGCGATTTTATTGATTCGGCGGCCTTGTGCAGCTCGACCTCGCCTTTGAAGACGTGGACCTCGGAACTCGCCTCGCTGACATCGAGGCCGAACTCGGTGCCGAGATCGACGATGGTGCCTTTCGGCGTGTTGATGCGGAAACCTTTGGCCTGGGGCGGCACGTTGGCGCTGAGCTTGCCACGCGTGCAGGTGGCCTCGCCGCTGGAGATGAGCTGGAGCTCGGCGGGGCCTTCGATCAAGACGCGGGCACCTTGATAAAACTCGATCTGCGCGATGCCTGACTTCAGTTTCAGCAGTCCGGGCGAAAGCGGCGTGCCGGGGGCGATGGCGGCGGATTCCCATTCGAGATTCACACCACGCGTCAGCACGGCGACAGAGGCCGTGGTCTCCTCCACATCCGATTTCAGCCACGACATGGCTAGCCACGCGCCCATGAGCGCGATGCAGGCCGCCATCGCCGCCACCGTGGTGACGGTGGCGAAGGTGAATCGGCGCTTCGGCATCAACGCGGGCTGGATGACCGTTCCAGGCACGGCGAGCGGTTTCGTGGCGCGGAGCATCGCGTCCATCTCGAAGTGCTGGAGGAGTTTTTCACCGAGTTGCGGCTCGTTTTGCAGCCGCGTGTGCAGTTCCTCCGCCTCGGCCTCGGTGAGCGTGCCCTCGAGGTAGTGCTGGATGAGCGTGTCGGCTTCAAGCATGAGCGTGACCTCCCTGGTTCATGGATTGCTGAATGCACTCGCGCAGCTTTTCCCGCACGCGAGAAAGGGCGCGGCAGACGGTGTCGGCCTTCATCTGGATCTGCTCGGCGATCTGCGGCGTGCCGGCCTCGTCGTAATAATAGAGCTCGACGAGTTCGCGGCTCTTCTGCGGCAGTTTTTGCAGGCAGTTGCGCAGCACGCGGACCTCGTCCTCGTAGCGCGGCGGCGTCTCACGCTCCTCGGCGAGCAGGCGGATGTGATCCGCGAGCTTTTGCACCACCTCCGGCTGCTGCCGCGTGCGCTCCCGCCACAGCCGCATGGCGATGTGACGCGTCATCGTGCCCAAAAGCGGCCGCGCATCGCTGCTGAGATCCCATTTCGACTCCTTTGCCATGAATTCGAGAAACACCTGCTGCGTGATGTCCTCCATCAATCCCGGCCAGGGAGCATACTTGAGCGCCACGCCCTTCACAAAGTCGTGATGGGCGAGGAAAACCTGCGCGGCGTGGGTTTCGGCGATGTTCATGGTTTTAGACTATCTCACGCCGGCCCGGCAAACCGGACAGGGAAATCTGTTTGCATGGCGGTGGCAATTCGATGTCTTGCCAAAACTGCTTCTCCTGTCAGTGTGGGGCGCTTCTTCCTCCGCACCCTTATGAATGCTCACAAAGCCGCGAAAACCCTCGTCGCTGTCCTTGTGCTCGTCGGTTGCCTCGTCTGGGCTGCGGATAATGACAGCCTCGGTGGCACTCCCACGAATTTCGGCATCAAGGATGGAAGCATGCCGGAGAATCCGCGTGAGTTCCGGCGCAACGGTCAGGACATTTATCCCAGTTGGCCGGTGAGCAAGGAGATGCCGAATGACGTGTTCACTTTTGCCCGCATCCGCTACAATTCTGCCTACGGTGGTCGAAGCGGTCGTGGTGGTTATGGACGCGGAGGTGGTCGTCAGTGGTCCACGGATTACCCCGATTCCGACCTCAACATGTCCTACCGCCTGCAACAGCTCACTTCGCTGCAAGTGAACCCAAACGGTGCGGTGGTGGACATCGACCCTGAGCAGATGCGCCACTATCCCTTTCTCTACATGATTGAGGTGGGCCACATCGAACTCGCTGACGAAGAGGCCAAGACGATGCGCGAGTATATGCTCAACGGTGGCTTTATCATGGTCGATGATTTTTGGGGCACCGAGGCCTGGGAGAACTTCGAAGTCGCTCTGAAGCAAATTTGGCCTGACCGCAAGATCGAGGAGATTCCCCTCGAGCACGAGATCTTCCACATGGTCTTTCCTCTCAAGGTGAAACCACAAATCCCGCACATTCGCTATGCCGAGTATGTCATCCAGCAGGGCATCACCTGGGAGTTCGACAAGCCTGGTTCCGAGCATGTCCATTATCGTGGTGTGTTCGACGACAAACGTCGCCTGATGATGATCATCTGCTGGAACACGGATACTGGCGAAGGCTGGGAGCAGGAAGGCACCGATCCGTGGTACTTTCGCGAGTTTTCCGAGAAGTATGCCTATCCGCTAGGCATCAACATCATCTTCTATGCGCTGACGCATTGAACCAGCGGATCAGACCGCGTTTCAGCGTCGATTTTTGTCGTTGAAGTGGGCCACGACGCGGGCGGCTTCGCGATTTTCGGCCTTTTCTTTGAGGTCTTGGCGCTGATCGCCGTGGCTCTTGCCTTTGCCTAGACCGATCTCAAATTTGATGCGGTGGCCTTTCCAGTAGGCTCGGAGAACGGGGAGGGCGAGACCCTTCTGCTGCGTCTGGGCGAGCAGCTTCATGATTTCATTCTTGTGCAGGAGGAGACGGCGGGTGCGGCGTGGCTCGTGAGTCTCGTGGCTGGCTTTGTCGTAGGTCTGGATGTCGCAGCCGTAGAGCCAGACTTGACCGCGATCGACCCGGGCGAAGGCGTCAGAGATGTTGAGTTTACCAAGGCGGATGGATTTGACCTCGGTGCCACGCAATTCGACACCTGCCTCGTATTTTTCGAGGATGTGGTAATCGCGCGCGGCTTTGCGGTTGGTGGCGATCTCGATGGAGGTCATGCGGAGGGGCGCTCAGTACAAAAAATGGGTTCCATGTGTCGCATGGAACCCACAAAAGGATCAGACTGCCGATTGGATCAGAGGCTATTGATGGTCTGCACGGTGATTTTGCCCTGAATGATTTCCAGCAGAGCGAGATCGGCCTCACGCAGGCCGGGCCGGCGATCTACCAGCGGCGCATGACCTTGGGCGATTTGGCGGACGCGCTTAGAGACCATATTGATGAGGATGGGCGGGTCTTTGATGATTTGCGCGGCTTGTTCAACGAGGTCAGCTCTCATGGCAGATAAACGGGGTCTGGGATTGGGGTGGGGACGATACGGGAAGCAGGGCAGGGCGCAACTGATATGTTCCTGGTTTTCCCCTTGCGGAATTGGGGTCGGTATTGTCTCATCGCCAATCGAATTTCAACCATGAAGAAAGCACTCATCACCGGCATCACAGGTCAGGACGGCTCATATCTCGCGGAACTGCTGCTGGAGAAAGGCTATGAGGTGCATGGGATTATCCGCCGGGCATCGTCCTTCAACACGGGGCGGCTGGAGCATATCTACCAGGATACGAGCAAGCCATTACACTTGCATTACGGGGATCTGATGGACTCGGTGGCGCTGGTGAAGCTGCTGTATGATCTGAAGCCCGACGAGGTGTACAACCTAGGGGCGCAAAGCCACGTGCGGGTGTCTTTTGATGTGCCAGAATCGACGGGTGACATCGTGGGCCTAGGCACCCAGCGGATTTTAGAGGCGATCCGCGAGACTGGACTGGTTGGGAAGGTGCGGTTTTATCAGGCTTCATCCTCGGAGATGTTTGGCAAAGTGCAGGAGGTGCCGCAGGTGGAAACGACCCCGTTTTGGCCCCGCTCGCCTTATGCTTGCGCCAAGGTGTACGGCCACTGGCTGACAGTGAATTATCGTGAGAGCTACGGGCTGCATGCGAGCAGCGGGATTCTTTTCAACCATGAGTCTCCACGCCGGGGGGAAACTTTCGTGACCCGGAAGATCACCCGCGCTGCGACCCGCATCAAAGTGGGCCTGCAAGACAAGCTGCTGCTGGGAAACATGGATGCGAAGCGCGACTGGGGTTATGCCAAGGACTATGTGGAGATGATGTGGATGATGCTCCAGCAAGATGAGCCGGACGATTATGTCATCGCAACAAACGAGACACACAGTGTGAAAGAGTTTGTGCAGGAGACTTTTGGCCTGCTTGGATTGGATTGGGAGAAATATGTCAGTTATGACGCACGCTACGAGCGCCCAGCTGAAGTGGACCTTCTCATTGGCGATCCAGCCAAGGCCCGCAGGAAGTTGGGCTGGGAACCTAAAGTGAAGTTCAAGGAACTGGTCAAAATCATGGTGGATGCTGACTTGAAGCTAGCACAGCACGAACTGGCAGTGAAAAACGCCAAGGCCGTAGAGTGATCGAGGATTTTTTTGAACGAGACATGGAAAAGATTGGCATTGGTATCATCGGTGGTGGCCTTATGGGCCGTGAAATGGCCAGTGCTTTCGCGCGCTGGTGCTCTCTGACCGATGTTGAAGTGCAACCGGAGCTAGTGGCGGTGGCCGACCTCGTGGAGGATGTACGGAACTGGTTCCAGCGCATCCCCTCCTGTGCGCAGATCACAGCGGATTATCGAGATTTGTTGGCCAATTCGGCGGTGGATGTGGTCTATGTGGCGGTGCCGCATCACCTGCATGAGGTGATTTACTGTGATGTGTTGTCAGCGGGGAAGGATCTGTTCGCGGAGAAACCCTTTGGCATCGACTTGGCCTCGGCATGCCGCATCTCTGACGCGGTAAAGGCATCTGGGCGTTTTGTGCGCTGCAGCTCTGAGTTTCCCTTCATGCCTGGCGCTCAGCGTGTGATTCAAGCTGTCGCCGAAGGTAAAATGGGCCGAATCCTCGAAGTGGTTTCTGGCTTCCACCACAGCAGTGATCTAGACGCTAGCAAACCTGCGAATTGGAAGCGGAAATCAGCCTTTTGTGGTGAGATCGGTGTTCTCGGTGATCTGGGCATGCATGCCTGCCATATACCACTTCGTCTGGGCTGGCATCCGGAGCGATTGTTTGCTCAGCTCCAGAAAGGTTACCTGCAGCGTCCTGACGGCAAGGGCGGAATAGCGGTGTGCGACACTTGGGATAACGCTTTGCTGAACTGTTGGACGAGGATTGGTGAGCAAGAAGTGCCTATGCGCCTGGAAATGAAGCGTATGGCCCCTGGAGAGACGAACACGTGGTTTATTGAGGTGCTTGGCACCGAGAGTGGTGTGCGCTATAGCACCAAGGAACCGAAGACGTTGTGGATCTTCGAAAACGGCAAGGAGCAATTCTGGAAAAAGACCGATCTCGGTTTTGGCATGCCATTCAAGGCAGTTACCGGAGGAATTTTCGAGCCAGGATTCCCGGATGTGATCCAGCAAATGTGGGCTGCGTATCTCTCGGAGCGTGACGGCAAGCTGAGCGCTCGTTTCGGCTGTGCCACAGTGGAAGAAGCGGTCACCACCCAGTCAATCTTTGCCGCTGCGCTGGAATCGAACGCCAAGGGAGTTGTCATCTCGCTTTGAGGTGGATTAGGAAAGTGTTTCGCCTGCTGGAATGATCTGAGGGTAGTTTGTTAGTTGTCCCAACTGGATTCCATAACGCTTTGCAATCGCATCCGCTTCCGATTCCGGGTAATCTTCGCGGAAATAGACCTCTTTTACGCCGTAGGCGCACAACATCTGCATGCAACTTGTGCAGGGCTTGGTGGTGCAGGCCACCAGGCGGACGTTTCCACGTGTGAATAAGCTGCAAAGGTTCACTTCTGCATGCAGCATGTATTTCCGCCGCGCATCGCGGTCCGCCCAAAACTCGGGATCGGCGTTGTAGCCTGGGGCAAGGCCATTGTAAGCAGTGCCGATGACGCGGTTGTCAAAGTCGATGGCGACTGCGCCAACTTTGCGAAACGGGTCTTCAGAACGCAGGCTAGCCACATGGGCGAGGGCCATCGCGTACTCGGGAATGGACAGACGGCTGGTGGAAGGGGCCAAACTTTTTTCTTTATTCATTTCCGCATGTGGCGTCCGGCATGAGGAGCGTCAAGTAATGCTCAAGTCAGAAAGGGTGAAAGTGTAAAATTCAATTGAACATGTTATATTGAACAGTATTTTGGTTTCGTAATGGCTAATTATTCCCGCACTCCTCCGCTTCAAAAACTCCTCGGCAAGCTACGCAACATTGTTCTTTTGCCTCCCCCTCTCGATAGTCCTCGGAGATCATGGGAAAATGCTGCCTCTCGCGAAATTCAGTTGGAACTCGACCTCTGTGCTCGGAGAGATATTCGCAGTCGTCACCGCTCATGATTGTCCTGCGGAATGCCGCAAATTGAGAGATTTTGCCACGGTACAGGCGCAAATAATGGGCTTTCAAGTAACAAATGGGCAAAAAGGAATCAATTTTAGGATGGACAAGCGTGTCTGGAATTGCTTCTATCGAACTTTAATCTCCCGACCTAACTCCCCTGTTATGCTGATCAATCACTCTAATCGCACTTTTATCGGCGCTTTGTCGCTGGTGATGTCCATCACAGCAGCCTGCCTCCTCCCACAGACTGCATCTGCACAGTTTGGCGTCTCTCCCTCCCAGACCAGCAACTTTTTCAATGATTTCCGTGGTCGCTCCAGCAAGATGAAGGCCTCTGCGCCTGCTGCACGGAGTGGTGATGTGGTTTATGACTACGAGAGCGGTGCTTATAAAAGCCAGGAGGACCAGGAGGGGTTCCAAAGCCTTCAGCAACTCCTTAAATCAGATCGCGAAATATCCCAGCCTTCCATACGCAGCGGGAGTTCGGCTTTCGCAGCGCGCTCCGTGGGTGACTACACAACGTATTCTGGCCAGTATTCTCAAGCACTGAGCTACTTTGCCCCCTCCTACACCTCGGACCCGTTCCTTTCTGGCAAGCGAAACATGAAACTGGGTCCGGTAAACATCGGCCTGGGACTCTATCAGGGATTTGAATACAACAGCAATGTGCAGCGTGCTCCGGAGCCTGTTTCTGATTTTATCAGCAGCACAATGTTCAACGTCAGTGCCAATTACAGGGTCAGTCAACACAATGTCCTGAGTGTAACAGCCGGCATTGGTGTGGATCACTATTTTGATCATCCAGAATTCGCGGCCTACGGTAACGGTAGCTACCTAATGAGCGTCCTGCCAGGAAGCACGCTTGCTTTCGATGTAAAAGCTGGACCTGTTTATATCACCATTTATGACCGAATCTCAGTTCGCCCAGCTACGAATAATGCATTCGTTGGCGGAACTAACACGGGAAGTTTTGGTGTCTTTCAGAATGATTTTGGAATTGCGGCTAACTGGCAGATCAACTCCGCTTGGGCGCTCTTGCTGAATTACACCAACACATGGTCAAATGCTCTGGGCAAGAATAACGAACAATTCGACCGAACCATGAACTCTTTGCATGCTTCACTGACATACAGTCCCACAGCAACCTGGATCTTGGGAACGGAGGGCGGTGTCTCTCTTCTTGATTATGCGCAGCCGGCCTTAAATGGTGCCAGTTTGTATAATTGGGGCATGTTTGTGAGTATGCCGATTGGTAAATCCACAACTATTAAGCTGTCGGGAGGCCTGCAAATCTTTGAATTTGATGATCCGACGGTGCAGGCTCCCCTCGGCCCCGAAGACAACACCGACCTGAGCAGTTACTACTACAATTTAAGCATCACCAATCAACTCAATGCCAGATTCAGTCACACACTGACTGTTGGACATGAGTCTTCGATCAATCTGTCCTCCAACTTTGTCACGGCTGATTTTGTCAACTATGGCTTGTCGATGGTGGCTTGGAAAGGCGGTCGCTTCTCGTTGTCAGGTTACTTTGAGCGTGCTGAGCCTTCTTTCTTCAATCCTGCTTTCGCAGGGGCTCAGGCGGATGTTAGTCAGTATGGTTATGACTTTTACTACAGCCACCAAATCTCCTCCAAATGGAGAGCGGGAGCTGGATATCACTTTGGTCGATCAGATTCCAAGGCCGCCGGCCAGGACAACGATCAACATGGTTTTGCCTTGGATTTGAATTATACGATTTCTTCGAAAGCAGGCATGAACTTTGGCTATCGCTACTTCATCACGGACTCGAAGGGGGCCAACACCGATTCAACTCAAAGCCGGGTTATTCTTGGATTTAATTACAATTTCTAACACTCGGACATTCTGTCTGTCCTAAGCTGAAGTTCGGCTGCTTTTTGCTCTGCTGACGACTCACCGGCTTCAAGTTATACATGAAAACTTTTTATACGTCCATCCTTCTTGCCTTGTCTCTGGTGTCAGTTAATGCGCAAGATGCCGGTTTTAGGGTGCCTGAGGCTGTTAAATCTTCTCGAGCAGCCACTCAAACAGGCTCTGTTAACGCAGGTGCTGCCGTTCTGACCTCAATGGACGTGTTGGACAATAATCGACCTATTTCGGTAGGCGATACGATCAGCATCAAGATTATTGAAGATCGCCGAGAGGCATTGCAGCAGCAAGTGGCGGTTACAGGCGAAGTTCAGGCTCCCTACGTCGGTCTCATCAACGCTAAGGGAAAAACCTGCCGTGATCTCGCCTACAATATCAAAAACGAACTCGAGAAAAACTTCTTCACAAAGGCGACCGTAGTGATCGCGATCGATAAACTGAACGAGCGTGACCAGATTGCTGAAGGTGCGATTGACTTGGAGTTCTATGTCATGTTTGGCATCGTGGCCCGGCAAGGCAAATATGATCTACCTAGTAACGAAGATATCACGATAAGTCAGGCCATTTTGCGGGCCGGCGGTTTTGCCCAGTTCGCCAATAAGGAGCGGGTGAAAATCGTCCGCAAGACGCCACAGGGAAACAAAACCATCTTGGTAAATGTTGATGGCATCATGCGAAAGGGCGATTTGGAGCGTGATATTTTTATCCGAAAGGATGACGTGATCATTGTCGAGGAATTAAACTGGAATTTTTGAGCACGGGTCTTTTTTTGACGCAATTGTTTTGGCAAAGAGACGATGGCTGCTCTTTCTTTTGTCATCGGGCAGCCTAAAATCGAACATGTCGTCTGTTTAAAAATCAAATGGCTTTGACCTCCGCGTCGAGCGAATCTGATTATTCGTCATTCAGGACAGGACGATGGTCGATTTTCGCTTAATTCACTCCCACGGTATCATGGAAAACACTCTCAATCTCCCAGGTCAGGCGCAATCTAGCACCCTGAGCCGTATTCACGAAGCATCTGCTAAATTTCAGCGCTACAAAATCTTGCTGCGTCGCCGCTGGTGGTTCTTGCTGCTGACCGCTAGCATCGGCGTTTGTGTCCAAGCGTTACGAATTACAGGTCGCCCCCAGGAGTTTCGTTCTCTTGCTAAACTCGTGGCTGGCGGGCAGATGGTGGCGAATGACAACTACAGTTGGAGGGAGCAGCAGGCTGATTTCTACGGCACCATCATCGAAACGGTTGAAAGCGCAGAAATGAAGCGGAGGGCGTTGGAAAGGGTGCGTGCGCTTCATCCCGATCTAAAGGATTCCGATGTGGAGATTCGCGTCGCTCAAACCAAGGGGTCTGCCATTTTCAACATTCTCGCAACGGGTTCAGAACCTAGATACACCAAGATCTTCCTCGACGCACTTTTGGATGAGTTCATCGCCTTTCGCCAAAACATTCGTGAGCAGGCTCAGGGTAAGGTGCTTCAGCAGTTCCTCCAGGAAGTAGTGAACAAGCAGAAGGTCATGGAGGAGCGCAATGATAAGCTGACCAAATTCAGCGCCGCCAACAATGTCATCACCATCAACAACAGCAACAACACGGCCGCTCAGTTTCTGAACAACCTTCAGTCCCAGCGAGAAAGCCAGCGCACCATGCTGGCCGAGTTAAAACTGGCGCTGGCGAATGTCGATGCTGCGATGCAATCTCGCGAACGTTTGTTGAGCGCGGGGACGGCTGCCACGTCAGGTGCAGTTCCGGTGCCTTCGGAAACAGCCCCGCCAAGTGGGGTAAAATCAGAAAGTGCTCCTGGCGGCATGGGCATGACGATGGCCGAACAAGATTATTTGCGCACCAAGTCAAAAATCACCGAGCTACGGACTAAATTGGATTCTCTGCAGCTTCAGTTCAAACAGCAGCATCCGATGGTGCAGGATGTGTCAGAGGAACTGGCAACTCAGAGAGCACTGTTGAATTCTTATTCCCAGCAAATCCAGGAAGAGATGCGCGCCCAAATGTCGGACGTAGAGCGTCGTGTGCAGGTGTTGGATGCCCAAATTATCGAAAAGGAAAAGGAAGCACTCGATTTAGGGGCCAAACTTGCTCAGTACAAGCAGCTCGAAGAGGAAGCCAAAGCAGCAAAGCTGTCTTGGGAGAAGATGTTTGAAAAAGTGGAGCAGTTCACCATTACGGCCAATACTTCGGCTGACTACGTGGGAATTCAGGAGCCTGCCACCGTTGCTGCAGAAAATGTTGAAGACTGGGTGATGCCCATTGTGGTTGGTCTGGTTGCTGGTATCGGTGCTGGGATCATTATCCTGCTGCTGTTTGATCGCTTGGATGATCGTATGAACTCCTTCAGCGAGTTTCAGTCGCTGTTCCCTGGTGAAGCCGTTCTGGGTCAGGTGCCTGAGCAACGGAATCGCGGTGATGTTGCTCTGCTGCGTCCCAACGATGATCGTCATCTTTACGCTGAAGCTTTCCGTAACGTGCGCTCTTCCATTCTCTTCAAGAACTGGCAGGGCAAGCCCCCCAAGACCATCTTGATCACCAGTGCTGTGCCAAATGAAGGCAAAACGACCGTGACTTCGAATCTCGCGGTAACCATGGCTCTTGCTGGGGCGCGTGTTCTCCTCGCCGACTGTGACCTTCGTCGAGGTGGTGTAAGTGAGTTGTTCAAGCTACCTGCCACTCCTGGTCTCAGCGAGGCTCTGCGTGGCAAACTCCATTGGCGGGACGCCGTCCAGGAAACCAGCACACGCAATCTAGATCTTCTAGCCCGTGGCGAGGTGTTTGACCAGACTTCCGAAATGCTTCTTTCCAAGACTGCCGAGGAGATGCTCAAAGAGATGAGCGAAGAATACGATTACGTTATTTTTGACAGCGCTCCGGTTCTTGTCGCCGACGACACCGCCAGCTTCGCGCCGAAACTCGATGCTGTGCTGTTTGTCGTCCGTATGTCCTCTAC
>Ga0315905_10002964_pt1 | contig 17696 bp, 12 predicted proteins | sample LakEriMetagenome_5_FD_203522 | JGI IMG/M metagenome (GOLD analysis project Ga0315905, IMG submission 203522) | Freshwater fungal communities from buoy surface, Lake Erie, Ohio, United States - Buoy 4 MA121 | ecosystem: Environmental > Aquatic > Freshwater > Lake | place: USA: Lake Erie, Ohio... | reverse complement strand
TCCAACACCTTTCAGTGCACTGCTACTTTCCCAATTGATGCGTCTTACGTTACTTGTGTCCATGGCTGCTTTGAGCAAATTGACGCCTTCAATCTTCTTAAAGACTGAATCGATATCATCAAGAACCAGAATGTTGTTTGGATCACGGTGAAAGAACAGATTGCCGTATAGGCTGAGTGGAGTCATATGTCCCTTAACCACTTTGTAGCTGCCTTTGGCGTATTGGTTTAGAAACGTCTCAACGGCATGCGTTTTTCCAACACCTGCTGGCCCATTGATGATTAGATTGTGAATCTGCCCATTTGAGAGCTCTTTTATGTAACTCTCAACGATAGCGTAACGACGCTCTAAGTCGCCGTAGTCATCAAGTTCATACTCACACTGAATAGGTGATTGGATTGAAGAAATCTTCATCTTTGAATTGAAGTTTTCAAGGTGGATGAACTGCGAGTTTTTTGACACGCTGGTTGCGGTTTTGTATGACATAGCGAAGCCTTTCATAGAAGATCAATTTGATTTTTTCAGACAATTAAATTCTGACTGAAATCGAATATTAGAGAAATATGTAAAAAATATTTGTCAATTACTTGTTAAGAAAAAAAAGAAAAAAGTAACACGAATATAGTAAAAACATCAACAAGCCAATACCAAAACCATGTGGGAGAGGTGAGCCTATAGGATGATTTCTTAAATTAAGAAAGTACTGAAAGCCACACAAAAAAGAATTTTTTGGTCACAGATTCAAGTCCTGGTGGATCCATCAAAATGGAAAACCACTGACCTTAATCTGAACTGACCTCATTAAGTTGGATGCTTACGAAATCGCGTGATTTCTAAAGAAAGTTACACACATATTGTGGAGAAGTGGACATCCCAAATGAGTTGGGATGTCGGAGTTCTCAATCTGGCATAAGCTAGTAATTCGTAGCCTTGAAATTTTTGGGCCTGATTGCTGGGTTCGCGGCAGAATGGCAAGATTAGTTAATCAAGTTTCGATCTGGCTTTAAAAAAGGAAAGAATATTTTGTGCTGCGTCCTCAGACAACCGATAAAAACGATGATCGTTGTCAACCGATATGTCGCAGATGTCCGCTTTAGTACTGAATTTATTTCCATACCCTTCTTCTGACATGCCGCCGCCAAAAAAGCACATTCCAAAAAATTCTGAGATTGAATGAGTAGATAAAAACTCGGCAATTGAATCAGAAAATTTAATTTGAACAAAATAATCAGTATTGTGATTGAAGTCAATGACCGCGGCGATTGGAGTAACTGAAAAAAGTTCGATGTTTTTTTTCGAAAACATATCACATGAACCAGCGCGACCGTTAGGTATGTGAATTAGCCATTTACGTTTTGATTTAATGTGATGCTTAAAAGCATCAATAAAATGATTGTGTATTTCGGAAAATATTTCATCGTTCAATTTATTCATAAATTACCTTTCGTTAAATGTCACATAGCCTGTAAAAGTGGCCTGAAATCTCTTTAATTTCAAAAGTATGATTGTTCCAAAAATCGAACAAATTAAAAATAACAAAAATATATTTTCTAATTACTTGTTAATAAAAATGGTAAAAAAAAAGTAACACACATATAGTAAGAAGTCATCAAACCAATGCCAGCAACCAAGTGATTAGTAAGCCCGAAGGGGCAATTCCTCCTGATTCCTCCGAAGAGTACTGGGGCCTGGACTTAATGGATGAGGACGCTGATCCTGATTTCGAAGAGTCAATAGAAGAGGACGAATCAAGTGGCGGATGGTAACGTTATTTCTTAACAAGTAAATATATGAAATTGTGTTGATATTTAATAAATATCGTGATTCCTGCAAAATAAAGCAACTAAGAAATTGATCAATTTCACAGTGCTAGTCAACCTAATTTTCTAGAAGCTTTCCAGTTTGGATGGACTTTCTAGGGGTGGTTGACTGTGCTGACGATCAGAAAATAAATTGTTGCTATGCCCGAAAAATTAGAAAACACATTTCAGTTATTGCCCAAGAAGTTGATCGTGTATCGACGAGCACACAGCGCTGCTTGGCAGTGCCGATTCAAGATTGGCAATCGTTGGTTTGCTGCCTCTACCAAAGAGTCTGATCTAAATGCTGCGAAAGAACGTGCTCAAAGACTGTTGATTGAAGCAGAAGTGAGGAGTGCTGCTGACATTCCTGTGGTGACCAAAAGGTTTCGAGATGTGGCCAAGCTCACATTGCAGACTATGGACACTGAGGAGACACGAGGAAAGGTGCCAGTTTCATACAGGGACTACCGACGGATCATCAACGATTACATCATCGAGTTCTTTGGCAATATGAGTATCAGCAGCATTGACGTCGCTGCTATGGACAAGTACCGAGCATGGCTGGGAGTGAAGTTGGGCCGTGCCCCTGCCTACAGCAGTATGCGTACTCACAACGTATGCATGAACAAGATCTTTGAAGAGGCTGTGAGTCGACGTTTTATCAAGTCTTCTGAAGTTCCTAAGCTAGAAACCAAGGGGCGCAAGTCCGACAAGTTCCCAACTTTTGAGGTTGAGGAGGTCAACGCAATCATGGCTAACTTCCCCGCTTGGATTGCTAGAGGTACTTCTGAGGCCAAGCGGCAGCAGCGACAGATGCTGTTCGACTATGTGCGAATCTTGATGGATACGGGTGCTCGCCCTGGAAAGGAGCTACTTGATCTGCAGTGGAAGAAGATTCGAGTCAAGATCGTTGACCGTGCGCAACCCAAACGTGTCATAGATGAAGACGGGCAAGTTCAATTAGTCACTCATGAACAGGATGAAGAGGGCCTACTGGACGAAATCTTTGCACGCGACTATTACGTGTTCATGAGCGTCTCAGGAAAAACCAAGGAACGAACAGCCAATGGTTTTGAGCAGACATTCAAGGTGTTAACTGAAATAGTTGCGCGAAACTACGCCAAGGATCGGACTAGTCTAAAGAAATTGACTGAAAAGAACGATGAGCGTTTTGTGTTTCGGACAAAGGATGGGCTGGGTCCCGGCAGCTTCAACCATGTTTTCGAAAGCTTTCTTGAGGAGCACAACCTGCTCGTAGACCCAATTACAGGGCGTAAGCGCGTGTTTTACAGCTTGCGGAGTACCTACGCCACCACAGTGATGAATTACGACGCTGTGCCCATTCGTGATTTGTCCAAACAGCTAGGCAACTCAGTGGGCATCATCCAGAAGCACTATGACAGGGCGTCGGGGGAGGCTATTGTTGAGAACATCAAAGCGCCAAACGCTAAGAAAGCGCTGTTTGACACGTCAAAGGTCAGAGATATCTACAAGTCAAACAAGCTTTAATATTAAATCTGCAATTATTTGTCTTGCTTTCTGAACTCCCAAGGCGGGGTTGGATTCTTGTCTTGCCAAATGCCTAAAGCTTTGGTCCGAGCTGCAAGCTCAGCTTGGGCGTAGGTTTCGCGGTCTTCCTTGGATTGTTCAGATTCATAGTGCTTGTAATGCCAAGCCATACCCAATTTAATTTGTTCTAAACAAACGTCAAGATCAATGAAAACAACCTTGCCAACGGTTCTGCCGTATTTGTCTTTCTTCTGAAACTCAATGGCGACTTGCTTGTTATGGACCAGCTGGCTTAATGACTGTTTGGATTTTTGTCCAAATGCTTGTGCCTTCTCTGGCGAGTCAATGCCTTGTAGGCGAATTTTGTGTTGAGTGTTGGTTGCGTCTAGGACAGTAATTGTGTCGCCGTCAGCCACGTTTACGACTTTGCCTTGCAGGGTGGATGCATTCAGGTTGACTGCTAGGAAAAGTAGGAGGGTAGTAAGACACTGAAAGATGTTCATACAGTGTCATGGTAGCAATGAATGTTTTTGTAACAAGACAATATTGCTCTAACCTCAATTAAATGACCTAAGTCCTAAACCTGTTTAAGATATCCGAAAAGTACACTTCAAGTGACGAAAGACAAGGCTATGAATATTGAGCCAACGGAAGAAGCCCGCAAGACGATTGAGCGTTGGCTGCAAACTCACCTTCTGGAAGAGTTAGGTTCTTGGGACCTGTTGCCGCAGGTGGTAGCAGATTTTCCAGAAAATACTGGAAGGGTGAACCCCACTGCCTTAAAGTCAGTCAAGTCTATTGACTTGGGCTCAATGCGGCTAAAGAGTTTGAGCCAGAGTGTGGTGAATGCCACTTTCTCAGCGACCTTGAGCTTGAGTCTATATGTGAGCAAAGAGGACTATGAAGCTAGCCAGGAAGTGCGGGATTTTGTTGGTAATCACGAGGACTATTTTTTAGGGATCTACACAGACACTGATTCAACCCTTGATGTCTGTTTGGATTTTGAGTTGCTACACCAGCCACCTATGGTGATTTCGACACGTTTTCGGTCTATTTCAGGGCCGACTTCTAACTATGTCTTTAAGTGACTTTACTGCCAAAAAGTAACTGATTTGAAATGAGAGAATCAGTAAAAACTCAACAGTCTATGTGCCTTAGTAAGTTTCTTAGTATTGTTTGTTTTTAGTCCATAATGGTGATCATTCTTTGATGTAAATTTAAATTAATTATGGCTCATCGGTGCTGTTTTACCAATTGACGATATGTTCTTTTGAATTTCTTTGATGAAAAAAATTACTTGTTCTGTAAATGGTGCTTTTCCGTTTCGGAGATCTAGTATCGAATCGAGGGTTCCAAAAAGTTCGGGAATCTATATATTCTGGTCTAATAAATTTTGCATATATGTTGGGCAAGCAAAAAATATACAAGAACGTTTGCTTAGTCATTGGGCTGAGTCACACAATAGTGACCTAAACAAATGGCTGAGGTGCCCAACTGTAAGTCTATGTATTACCTTTGAATTATGCAATTCAAATTTGTCAAACCATGAACAGATTTGCATCGATAGACATCAACCACATTTAAACAAAATTAACGCGAGGTCAAAATGAAATTGATTCCAGCCATTAGAGGAAAAATTGGTTCTACTGAATACTTCGTTGCGACAATGAAGGCTAGTGAAGTAGTTAACTCTGTTCGAATCCCCAAAGAAATGCCAGACTGGGGTAAAGAATCTATAGAAGATCGATATCAACGTGAAATAAATTACAAGCGAGTCAAAGAGCAAATCGCTCCGTACTTTGCTATGGATGAAGACCGATTTTTCAATGCGTTGATAGTTGATATTCTTGATCCAGAGTCTGTAAAGTTTGACAAACTCTCGGATGCAATTAAAAACATTCCGTCTTACATGGGAAGCCTTGGCGATAATTTCGGCATACTTACATTAAACGGTAGCGAGCGGCTTGTTCCTCTAGATGGTCAACACCGTTTAGCTGCTCTGAAATTTGCACTATACGGAAGAGATGAAAAAGATCAGACAATCGATACTTTTCACGCAAATGCAGAAATTGGTAAAGATGACATAACTTTAATTTTGATTAAACACGACCGTGTAAAAGCGCGAAAGATATTTAGCAAAGTAAACAGATACGCCAAGGCTGTTTCCAAGGCTGACAATTTGATTATTTCTGAAGATGACTACATGGCGATTCTTTCAAGAGGTATTGCAAACGACACTTTTAAATCTTTGGTAAATTCAAAGTCAAATACGATTTCAGATAAGAGCAATGACATTACTACCTTATCCGCTCTTTATGAAGGAAGTATCGAATACATTAGCGAATCACCCATTTATCCTGCAAAAGTCACTACTGACTTTTTGCCAGATTTGGCAACACAAGCTCTTTGGAAGAGTGAAGTTGAAAAAATGTGGGATCTAATGCTCACATCAATTCCGCCGTTGGTAGATGCAATTAAAGACCCTTCGGATGAAGGTCAAAGTAAGCGTGTAGAACTTAGAGAAACCTACATCATCATGAAGCCAGTTGTACAAGTGGCGTTGGTAATGGCAATTAAGAGAATGATAGATGCAGGGTCTTCACTCAAATCGGCATTTCAAAAAGCAGGAAAGCTAGACTGGCGCTTTGAATGCACAGATTGGGATAGGGTTGCAGTTAATCCAGGTGAAAAAATCATCGCAGGAAAACAATCGCAAAAATTGCTTTCGCGCATCATTGCTTACAGGCTTGGTGAAGAGTTAACTGCAAAAGAGCTCAAAGTGCTTGAAGAACAATACGATGGTCTTTTCGATACAAAAGATCCAAATAGAAAATTGCCTTCTAAAATTAATTAATTATGGAATTGAATTTTCCACGTCTTGTCGTAGATTTGGAGCCCTGCAATGTTCTATTTTTAAGTGAACCGTATCCTGTATTACTGAAAACTGGTTTTACGGTCGCTGCAGATGTGATACTCAAGAAGGGTATGAAAAAAACTGAGATGACCTTGCTCATAGCCGCTCAAAGTATTGCTTTTGTTCTTAAGGAAAAAATGACCGATAACGGAGGCAGGTTGTCCGGTATTCAGTTATGGATCTATAAAGCTGGAACTGAAAAAAGCTCCAAATATATCCTTGAAGAGTAGGTTTAAGACTTGAAGTTATTTGTGGCAGACTAAACAAGCTCCGCCTCCTTCTTCTTGCAAATACAAATCATCGATATCCAAAGTTTCACAAACATCGACTCTAAGCGGGTTAGGTACTCTTTTTGCTCTTTCTCTAGACAATCGCTGTTGGAAGTCTGACTCTATTTCAGCCATCCGCTCTGGTTTTTCTAACTCTGTGAGTGATTCTCTTTGAGACCAAGTGAATGCAGACCCATGTTCAAGCGCTGTCTTTTCGTATGCTTTCGCAGCTTCAAATTCTTCGGGATGTCTTTGCTTAAGATGAACCCATTCAATTTTTTGTTGGAAAAAACAAAAAGTGCAACCACTTCGGGATCTCCAGTCGTAGTACTTTGGTAGTCCCAAACCTGAGCCGTCAAGTATCTCAATGACACCTGGTTTATCTATTCCATCTTCTCTAAACGGTAGTTTTACAATCAAGTTGTCATCTTGTGCAATCATGCCATCTCGGTGATCTTCATCTGCCCTAATAGCAACATAGCTATAGACCTTTTCTTTCGCTGCTAGCCATGGTTTGATCCATTGCTTAAAAGGATCAAGTTTTAACTTGCGCGTGCACCAGCGAGATTGTGGGGATGGTAGAAAATTACCATTAATCCGCAAGAAGTGATCGAAGTCTTTATCTGGGTTTAAGTACAGAATTGGTTTTCCAAGAAAACCCTCCAATCGCCCTAGAAATTCGTAGACCTCTGGAAGTTCTTTGCCAGTATCCGTAAAGAAATACTCAATATCTAATTCAGGATGGTGCTGCCTCATATAAACAGCTAATGCTGCACTATCTTTACCACCTGAAAGGCCAAGTACGTGGTGTTCTTTCACGATCGCTCCAGATTTTTTGTGTTGTTAAATAAAAGTGCACCTGCTTCAGCTAAGGCCGCAAGAGCAATATCTTTAGGTTGGGCTTGAAGATCTGCAACAAGTCGACTAGCTAGTTTGCTTACTGTACCGGCATCTCGGTCGTCAATGTCAACTGATGCGACAACTTCTTCGCCTCGTTTTCCACCAAATACAACGCCAAGTGCTCTTCTGGTGGAAGGGCGACCTCGCATAGGTGCAAGTGTTTCTGCACGTCGGAAATCATGAGCCCAATTGGCTAATTGCATTAGTGCTGCGTCAATGTCTCGATCAATCCATTGGTTGGGTGCTTTGCTTGAACCTAAGCTTATCAAACTTTCAATTGCTTGATGTGTACCATCAAAATTCTCAAGTCTTACAACAAAAGCTTCCAGCATGAACTCACCTGCAATTCCCTTAATTACCTTAGCCCTGTTATTAAGATTTATGAAATTAAGGTCAGATTGATCAAGCGCATCCATAACTGCGTTAAGTACTTGTTTAAGTGTTGCAGGGTATGAAGATTGAATCTCACTGATGATTGAACTAAGTTTTTCCTGTACTTCTTTTGCGTTAGTGGCATTCAGTAGCGTTGGAAGATCTGCAAACAGAACTTTGTGAGGGTCGTTTGCTTTTAACAACATGCCACGTATAGATTGTGCGTCAGGTGAAAGACTTAAAGTTCTACGCGTCCAATTTGGAAGGGCAACTACAAATCCTACTAATGCGCGTGCAACATCAAGCGGCTTATCTGAAGTCAGTTTTATTTCTTGAGGCAAACTTTCGATAACAGCTTTTAAGAAAGAATTTTTATCGCTTGAAGCAGATACAAATCTAACTTCAATTCTTCGCGGGTCATGAAGCCACTCGTCAATCATTGCCTCAGATATCGTGGAAGTGAAGGCGCCTTCAACGTAAAGTGCAAGTGTAGATCTGTTTGCTAAAAAAAATGCCATTCCAAGTATTGGGAGCAAACCCGCCCGAACCCCATAAGGTTCTGCCGACCAAAATTCATATAGCTGTGAAAGCTTAGTTGTCCCGCCATCTTTGAATACAAAGTTTTTTGTCGCTTCCCACATTAGGAAAAGACGCTCATTTTTTGCTTGGTGATTTGGCTCGCCAAATGAGGCAATACCGTGTTCATCTAATTTATGAATACCCGTGGGCTGAAAAATGCTGAAGTACAAACCTGCGTCTGCAGAAAAGCCTTCATACCCCAGATTGGCTGTGTTGTGATGGCTAACCATCCTGTACAGCAAAGCTTTTCGCGCAGTTTTACTATTGCTCGAAGGTTCCTGCCTATTTACTAACTCATTTTGAATGATTGGTGTCTTGCTAAAAATTGAGTCTGCAACAGTTGACGCAATCCATGAGACTGAAGTTGATTTTTTATCATTGAGCACCTCGCCGTTCCAGTTCCACTTTGAAAGTGTGAATGCTTCGGCAAGTTCGTCTTCTAGTGAGGAGCGAACTGATGTCAGTCTTGCTGTTAATTCTTTTCGAGCAACTGAGTCACCATCAAGTTCGGTTCGAGTTTTGAATACATGTTCACAAGCAACAAGTTCCAGACTCAGTTCTGCGATTCTTTCAGCATTGTCTGGTACTCCTGCTATCAATGCTTTATTTTTGTAGTCTGAGGAAAGTTTCTTGATTTCAGAACGTGCTTTGTTTAGAGGGGTTGCTAGATCGGGCAAACACAGAACAAATGTTCCAACACTTCCTGGCACTGGCTTTAAGTTTTCAAAATCAGATTGCATCATTTCTAGACGACTAATTTTTCGACTGAACCATCGCAAAGAGCCCGTCTCATGATAAAGCCGTTTAGCCAAAATTGGCTGCAAATCTGTAAGTGCTGATAGTACTTGTAGGTCTGGTGTCCCAATCTCTGTTCGGGCCTGAATCACTGCAGCTTCAATATCAAAATCACTACCAGCAAAAACGCCGTAAGCGTCTAAATGCTTACGCTCAATTAGTATTTTCCAGTTAACAAGATCTTTAAGTGCAGTTGAGACCTCTGATGCACCAGCGCCTTGAACGCAAACGCTGAGTACAGATATTTCAGGAAGTAGGCCAGAACCGCTTCTAAACATTTCAATAAGTGCCACGCATTTCGTAAGTTCGATATGAATGCCTTCACCTTTTGCTGTAGCTCTTTCCACTGCCTCAACTGCAACAGCCCAACGATGGCCATCAGGAGAGGCGAGAATAGCTGTTTCCAAATTGGCCGTTAGGTAATCCCAATATCTTGATGGGCCATACATTGACGTCCAATTGATTGAGCTTCCATCCAAAAATTCAGTAAATCCTAAAGGTTCTCTTGAAGCTAAAAATCCAAAAGTACTTCGTTCATTCTGGCTAAATCGGCGCCTAGATATTGGACCTAATAACGAAGCGACAACTGGATGCAAAGGCCAGCATTTATGCAGTGCATTTCCGATTTCTGTTGGTGTACCGGGTCGTCTTTGTTTAATAGCCGTAGCAACAGTTTTCGCAAAAGGTTCAGCCCCAGAAAAGTCTATTTTTGGTAGTACTGTTATCGCTTTACCAATCAGCTCTACAACTTCATCTGTTCCTGAAACAAGTGGAATGTCAATGTACCTACCTTGAACCTTAGCCCAATCATCCCTAGCTTGTCTTCCTAAACGTGCCGCATAAGCATCAAAGGCTTGATGAAGTATTCCGACAACTACAAGTCTGCCATTTGTCCTACTCGCTGCTTCTGCAAGTTCTTGAAAGAAGTAAACATCGTCTCCCTCAAGAGCTGCTGATTCTAAGAACTTACCCAACTCGTCAATAACAAGTAAAACACCATGTGGATGAGCTTCAGCAATGGAGACTAATTCTCCAATTACATCTGAGTGGTCTTTGCTTTTTCTCTTTATGGGGTTGTTTGAATGCGAAGCAAGTACATTTCTAAGTTCATCCGTAACGCTACTGCGTTTTCCTACAAGGGGTAAAACAAGCCAACCGCCTTCCTTTGATGAAAAGGCCGCATTAATTGGGCTATCTGATGGTACGTTTAAGATTGATTTTGCTTTTTTTCTTAGCGTCGGGCTCGGACCCACGAGTGAGCAGAGCATTAAAGCCAATGAGGACTTGCCACCGCCATATGGCCCTGTCCAAGTAAAAGCTCTTTGCCTAGTATCTTTAATTTGCGTTGCCATGCTCTCGAGTAAAGCCTTGGCTGTACCTTGGCATACATAACCTGACAATGCATCTTCACGGCCAAAATCTGTATCAATTCGAACAGAGCGAAGGAACTGACGCGAAATTGAAACGCCAGTTGAAAGCGGCTGCGCTGAATCTGGAACGTCTACTTTATTTTTTACCATAAACCGCTTTGAGTAATTTCATTTTTGTAGCTTGAATGTTGCTCAGAGCCTCTCCAGTACGAGTCACCTGCCTAATTCCAGCTTGTTCTGTCCACTGAATTTTCCCTTCTGAGAGTCGTTCTAGTGAAGTCAATCTGTCGGCAACAGTGTTTTCGTCTAGTTTGAAAACTCGACCAGGCGATCCATAGTCGTGAGCGACTCGATCAAACGCCATGACAGATCCTGCATGCTCGAGTCGTTGCCAATAATCTAGTAAAGCAAAAGCAAAAACGCCATCCGCAAGTGATCGTTTTGCGCCACGTCTAAATTCAAAAGAACCCTTGGCGTTTTGTTGAATCAATCCTAGCTCGCCAAGAAGCGGTTCACTCATTTCTTCGGGCGAGTCTCCACCTGCTTTGGGAACATAGCTACGGATGCAGCAATCTACGTCTCGTTTTAAAGTTGCAACTGAAATTTTTTGACCATTGTCGAGTGCCATATTTTTAATACCTTCGACAACTGAATCCCTATCAAAATTTTGCTGGACAATTTTGTTGAATACGTAGTACCAAGTAGAAGTTTTATCCGGGGTACTCGCTAAGAACCAATGCATCAACCATGGAGTTGCAGGGTTTTCGCAATAGGGGTCTAAACCTTTTTCGCTATCGAAAAGTAAATTACCAATTTCAGTTGTTATGTAGCCATTGTGTAGATCATCTTCCTTGATGATTTGACATGCAGATGCCCAAAATCGCATAGAGCTGACCATATTCTTACCCACACCAAATCGGGCAATCGCATCGTCGTCCGAAAATAGTGTTTTAGATGCAATTTCATCGCCTTCAGAAAAGAGAGATTTAGACGTGAAGGCCGAGGATTTAGCTACTGCGTCATAGGCTTTGCGGAGCCATAATTGCCTTAAGGGAAAGGTCTCATGACCTGAGAATTGCAGCTTGAGCGTTCTTTGAAATTGAGCCATAAATTCAATATTACACCCTCAGACTGGAGATCTCGTCCAGTCTGTAAAAAAAATGAATAAATTCAATTTTATGTTTTTTTATACAGTATTGTCTTTCAATTTATAACTCTTTGGTACTATTTTTTTGCCTTCTAATTTTTTAATTTCAAAAGCTGCCCTTTGATTAGAGGGGCCAAAACTCACATGTAGCGGACGATCAGATCCATAAAAATAGAGGCGATCGTAGGGAAGATTTTCGATAATCCAATCTGCTACCTCTCGCATGTCTTCATCCTCAACTATGAAGTCGCAGGCCGCTCCTAGTCGTTCACAAATTAATTTGCCATTTTTCTTCTTTTCATGACTAGCATGTTGATCAAGCGAGGGCTCCACTCTTTCCTTGATGTGTTTACTAAGCTCGCCTGAACAGAAGCCATATGTAAGATTTATCCCGCCAAAGTAGTCAATGACCGGATCAAGAATTTGTGTCGCAAGCTGGAAGAGGGCGTTATAGGTGTCTGGAGAACTCGGTAAATTGCTTAGGTTTAGTCTTTGTTGAGTCTCACCGCACTCAATAAAATCTCTGAACCTAAAATTAAGACCACATTTTTCATCCAGGTCAGGGATAGTCTGTGTAAATTTAATGTTGTAGCCATAAATTTCTAGGCGTCGCAAATTTAGTTCCGAATGAAACTCTGAACGTGACAGTTGTTTCGGCCTGTTCAAATCTAATCCAGCATTTGCTAATTGTTCATCAAAAGATTGTTGTACAGCAAAAGCTTCTTGTTCTTCGCTTAGATACCTACTTTTAAAAAACAGATACGGTTTAGGAAATGTTGGCTCGTCGTAGTCAAAGACGTCGTAGTCTTGCAAGCGAATATTAATTTTGATTCTTTTACTCAAGAGTGGAAGAGGGCTTGTATCAAAGTCCTCGTACTTGAGAAAGGTTAGTTTCCCTGACTCGGCATGTATCTTTACTAATTGAAATTCTGTAATCGATTCATATAAGACCAGTCCGCAACTTATGTAAGCTCGAAGAATAATTGGTAGTCGATCTGTTAAATCGATGTGCAATTGCAGAGCTCTACCTTCTTCTAGAAAACCTAAACCGTTTTCGGCAGAGTAAATACATGCTGATTTGATTTTTTCTGAATCTGCTGCGTCTTTAAGAAGTTGTAAACCGGACAACTGCGCAGTTCTATAGTCACCAAAAAAATTTTTGATATCTCTTTGTAATCTTTGTTCTAGTGATTTGTATGGAGCTTTCTTGCCGAAGTGTTGCATTGCGAAGAATAGTTTTAAATCTTCGGTTCTTAAATTACCAGCCTCAATAAGTAGAGCCTGATCGTAATGCAGCTGCAATACCTTTTTTGCCGAGCTGAGTGACCCGAGTGTTTCTACAACCTCCGACAAATTATTGATTTCATCTGCCTCAGGGAATCGTCCAAGGTCTAATGTGCGCTCCCATAAAGTGTCCAGAAAAGGTCTGGCGATTTCAAATAATTTTTCAGATTTAGATTTTTTTAGTATTTTTCCTCGCTGTAATCCTTGGCGTTCTAACCTAAGCATCTGTGTGGAGAGCAAACGGGAAGCCACTCTTTTAGTTCTGTACCGCCCTACACAAAAACGTTGTTCAAGTTCTTTGTCCTTAAATACAAATGCAACTCCCGGACCTACTAAAAAAACTTCGTGATGAAGTACTTGCTCAAGGTAGTCCTTAAATTCTGTTTGTGAAAAGTACTTTTGGAAAGTTTTTCTACTCGTGAGAAATCCATCTGCATAAGGTTTGCCGGGCGCATCTCCAGAGTAAAGCATTACGCCAACAGACATTACACCTTCGCATAATGCAAATGCTCCTTGAATTGCCTCGACTCTTTCCGCTGGATCTTCGATTACGTTAACTACGAAACCAAGATTCACCACTTTTGCAGCAGACTTTGTATTTTCACTTGCAAAGTGGGGATCCCAGCCGGTGGCAGCTATTCCGTTACCAATGAGAACCTCTATATCTGAGCCTCTTCCGCATCCGTAGTCAAAAAAACTGTCATTTGGATTCAGCAGCCCGTTTCTGACTAAAAGCTGAACGGGTGCTGATAAATTTGTTCGAGCGATTGCAGTAAGGTGTCGTTCTATTCCAATGCTGCTGTCGATATCTAAACTGAATTCTTCTGAATTTCCAATTGGTATAAATTCATTTCCTACTAGCTTATATCCATTCCGATAAATTGCTTTTTCCCAATTTAACTTGAATCCAATTGAGGCTTGCTGTTCAAAAAAACCTAATGACTCAGCGACTTTAGTTAAAGTCTCCCATTCGTGGCGCTTAGGGTGTTGCTTTGAAACGAGGAGTTCTTTTCTATGTAGTATTGGTGGATTTAGAGATTTTCCATAACTTCGTTTTTGTACTTCGTTTATTGTGTTGTCTAGTGTGTAAGACGTAATGAGTGAGGGAAAAGGATCTGTTTCAAAATTTTGGTATTCGAGAAGCGAAATTTTCTTTGATTTAAGATTGATTTTTATGACGTTAAAGTTTACAAATGCTTCATCTTTTAAGTTAGTTAATGCATTTGACAGAATTCCTTTCAAGCCTTCATCATTAAGTTCATCAATTGCAGATTGATGTATGTACAAGTCGTCGAAAATCTTTTTCCCAATGATCACTTTTCTTGTTTCTTTTTAATAGGTAGGAATTGCTATAAATGTATCAAGCTCTAAGTCTAAAAAATGGGCAATATGTTTCAGCAGAGAGGGCTAGGTACGATTCATCAAGATCTCTCCTATTGGTTTGTCCTGAATGTGGTGAACCAGTTTATTTCAAGTTTCGCCAAGAGCCTAATTACACATATTTTTTTGCACACTACAAGGAAAAAGAATCTTTAAAACTTGCCAGGGGATGCTCTCTAAGAGTTTTTGGAGCGGCAGTCAAGATCGCATCTGATCTTATACCTGGACTTTCGCATGGTCAATTAGTCAACCGATTTCAGAAAGAATTTTGTAGCGAGCTTTTTCAACTTTTTAGCAAGCAATCATCGGCTCTTTCAGAATTCATTCAACTTTCAGGATTTCATAATTTAGATAAAAAAGACTATGTCGACTTGATCAATCAGATACCAACATTTAATTTATTTGCATCTATTGCAAGTGAAGTCTTGAAATCTTCTGACACCGAAGAGTTGTTAGAAGGGTTGACAGAGGTATGCCAATTTTTGAAGTCGCCTTATGGGGTTTGGGTTGGAAACTATTTATATCAAGTTTCATATTTTTTGGCGTGCATGATTCACCCAGATACTTTCAATAAGGATTTGGCTACTTCTACTTATACCTCCGGGAAAGTCACGGCGCTGTTTGTAGTTGAACCATTTCGATTGAAGCAAAGTAACACTTTTGCGATGGAAGTGTTATCGGAGAAAAGTCGACAAAATAAGGCAATTCCTCGAATTTGTTCGGCGCTTGTATCCATGCTGATTTTGAAGTGGAGATTTCCAAGAGCTGTTCCTAAACTTTTCTTAATGGCAGATCAAGTAGAAATTGATAAACCTGGGCAAGCTAAGCTAGCTGAAAAAAAGCCTGCCAAGTTGCCAACTAATAAAAAAAAATTAGAAGCTGTCATTCCGTCTAGCCCACTAGTAAAGCTCTCGCCTGATTGGCTTCCAACTGGTTTACCCTTGGCAAGACCGTATGGAATTCAATACAAACCTGCGTTGCCAATTCAGAAAGAGCCTGTTGAAGCTAAGATGCCTGTCAAATCTATTTGGCGTCCTGTAACAGTCGATCAGCGCAAAGAATCTGGATTTACTGGCAAAACATTAAGTTTAAAACCAAAATTTAAAAACTTTTCTTCTCCGCTTACTGCTGAAGAAAAGAAGTTGGTCAATATGAATCGAGTAGTAGATCTTATTCTTAAGGCAAAAAATATAAAGTTGCCTCTTAATCCTTTAAATTCGATCGGTGCACTTCAAAATTGGTCACAGTGTGGGGAGGCTATAGACGCTTATTTTTTAGCATCTTATTTTGATCTGCCCCATGAAAAGCCAGCAGATATTGAATTGCAACTAAAAGTCCAAGCATGGGTCAAGTGGGCGAAAAGTATTCTGTAGCTAAATTAACTTTGCTACGTTACTTGTCAATTTTTTTATTTGCAAGCTTATAGTCTGAGATAGAGAAAGTTCCGATTTCATTCTTATTTTCAAGCAGTGCTGCCATGTCTCTGATAGACATTCGTTCTATTGCAAGTCTGTGTTCTGCAAGTTCATCTGGTAATAAATTAAATTTATAAAAATCCCAGTCTGGAATTTCTTTGTGTCCCGCTGAAAACCGACGAATTAGATCAACCGCTTCACCAACATAAATTAGTTTATTAGTTGTATCAATTAGTGTGTAGATTACGTTGACTGCATTAATTTCTTTGTTGAACTGTTGGCGCGGTGACCATCCTAACTTCTGTATTCTCGCGATCTTTTTCCCAGATATTTCATCTTGAATGGCTCGCATAGGAGCAGAAGAAACTAAGCGTTTGAAAAGCTCTGGAAACCATGGTTTTTGTGTGTAGTGAGCAGTCAGATGAAATTGTTTGCTTTCGAATTTGAATTCAATATCAATAAATTCCCAGAATGGAATTTGGTCTTCAACATCATTTCGATTTTTATCTTCAGTTAAAGCTCCTTCTAATGTTCTCATATAAGTCATTAGAAATGTTTTTCTCAGTGAATCAAGATGCTGTTCAATATAAAGTATGTATCTATACCCTCTTGGCGTTTTAACCTTAACCACTCGTCCATCAATTTTTTTGCCTTTAAAAAAAACTTCTACTAATGCTTCCGGAGATTTTTTGGATCTTACCGCTATGAAATTTTTGGAAATATTCCAAGTTTCGACCATCCAATTGGGAATCGGCGTACTTCCGTCATTTAGTAAGGATGCATCTACTTTCTTTCTCCACATTGGAGATGAAATGTCTGAGCGTTCGATCATAGAGTTTCCAAATTAATGTTGTTTGCTGATATAAAAATGATATTTCAAATTAGCTACATGAGTATTTTGAAGCAATGTTATATTTTCATTTGCTAAATTTGATTGATTAATTTGTATATGTGTAAACGTATTCACTTTCAACAGCCTTTCTTTGTCTAATACTTACCTCACCAAATCCCGCTTCAAACTAGCCGCAGAGTGCCCCACCAAGCTCTTCTACACCGGCAAGCCGCAGCTTTACCGAAACCTCAAGCAAGAAGACAGCTTCCTGGCCATGCTGGCCGATGGGGGCTATCAGGTGGGCGAGTTGGCCAAGTGTTTCTATCCCAATGGCGTTGAAATCTCTTCCCCCAACAACGCTGAGGCCGAGGCGCAAACCTTAGAGTGGCTCAAGCAAGACAAAGTGGTGTTGTTTGAGCCGGCCATTCGTTTTGAAAACCTCTTTGTGCGGGCAGACATTCTGGTGAAGGACGGCAATCACTTTCAACTCATTGAGGTGAAGGCCAAGTCTTACAACTCTTCTAATCCACAAATTGTGGGTGCCAATGGCGATTTGTTAAGTGGCATGCGTCCGTACATTGAAGACGTGGCCTTTCAGGCGCATGTGCTGCGCAGTGCATTGCAAACGCTGTGTCCGGGGGCGCAGGTGAAGTCTTACTTGATGATGCCCGACAAGTCGGTGAAGGCGGCCGTGAGTGGGCTCAATCAGTTGTTCAAGATAGAGCGTGCCAATGGGCGCGCTAAGGTGACGGTCAGTCCTTTGGCAAAGCAGTTGGCTAGCACGCCTGGCCATCTTCCATTGCTGGCCTTGGTGCCGGTGGACGAGTATGTAGACAAGGTGATGCAGGACGGCGTGAGGTACATGTCTTTCAAGGCACCGCTGCCGCAGCTGGCCACAGAGTGGGCCGAGGCCTACAAGCACGACCGCAAGATAGACCCTACGCCTGGCAAGCACTGTGGCAAGTGTGAATTTAAAACGCGGCCGCAGGATGGGTTGTTAAGTGGGTTTGTGGAATGTTGGCAGCAGAAGTATGGCCTCACGCCTAGTCAGTTGGCAGAAGGTACGGTGCTAGACATTTACAACTTTAGGCGCAAGGACCAGCTGATTAGCGATGGCACGGTGTTGCT
>Ga0315905_10002963_pt1 | contig 17698 bp, 19 predicted proteins | sample LakEriMetagenome_5_FD_203522 | JGI IMG/M metagenome (GOLD analysis project Ga0315905, IMG submission 203522) | Freshwater fungal communities from buoy surface, Lake Erie, Ohio, United States - Buoy 4 MA121 | ecosystem: Environmental > Aquatic > Freshwater > Lake | place: USA: Lake Erie, Ohio... | reverse complement strand
AAAAAAATCTTAAAAATTTCTTCAAGAGAAAATCATATGTAAAATCTGATCCCGGTTATCATAACATTAAAACAATTAAAAATGATAAGATGATTTCAAATTTATCTTATTTACATTTTCATCATTTAAATGAAGAGCAATGGTTCATATCTTCTAAACAGAAAATAGAATCTAGAGTTGGAAATGATTGGAATGATTTGAATAAAATAAAAAAATATCAGAAAACGATGCAATATTCAAATCATATAGCCAAAGAATTATATGAATATATTGCAAATAATAAATGGTTTTTAAAACCTGAAAAATTTGTTACAGTGGAGAATGAAAAATTTTTATCATTTCATCCATCTAATAATATGATATAATATCATCCAGTCACCACTTCTTCGAAAGTAGCATTGATTTTATTGCAAGGAATTCTGACATAGAAGACATCAAATTTGTTATCTTCAATATCATTTTCATTCACTATAAAATCTTCGATGTTTTCACATTCAGATAATAATTTTAAAACATTTTCAATATTCATAATTGATTTGTCAATTCTGCTCCAGATTCAATTCTTTTCATTTTTCCATCGTCATCTAGATATATTACTGGATCAACCACGAAAATATTTCCATCATCATCCATTAACACGTTCTCATCGTGCATATCTTCTACACGGATACCTGTCTCCTTATTGATATAATCATGTTCTGTGCCAGCAATTTTGGTATAGCCTAGACCAGTCATCAATTTCTCCACATCTACTGGTGTTGCTCCTTTAGTAGCTCTCACATGTGGTTGCGATATAATTGGTTGCAATTCCCCATCGTTAATCACAAAACCTTCCAATGCATATGGTGATTCTGGAAAGTTTTCATTATGTAATGCAAGTCTATAAAAGAACTCTAAGTAGGTTGTGTGATAAGATAGGTTATTTCGTTTAAACCATCTTTGTGATTCTTCATCGAAATAAACATTATTTTCAGCTTCTCCTTTTCGACCTTGTGCAATCCACTTACGATCAAATTCATTATTGTCCATCATTAAGCCAACTTTTTCAGCCCAATGAGCAAGCCATTTTTCTTCTACAGGTTTTACCCTTTTAGACATTAAATTTCTTCCAGCGACTTTTTTCTTGTATTCTTTTTCCTGAGTGAACTCTGGGATTGAATCGTCTCGTATTGCTTCATGGCTTCTGTAAGCGACATCGGTGGCAACTTTGAGTTTTTTTCCGCCACGACCAGTATATGCTCGTTGCGTATTTGATGGGATTCTGTCAGGAGTGTATGGGATCGTTTTTTCATAAAGTAATTTATATAAAGTTGAAAAACTCAGTAAATGTTTTTGAGTTGGTATCATTTTAATATTTAATCTGTTATCTTTCGTAATATAATATAAAAATTTAAAATGTCAATCTTCATATAAATGCTTCTGTGCTATCATGATCAAATGATCGGCAAACCAACAAACAGCGGATGAATAAAATGACCAAAATATAAAGATTCCATCGAAAGGTATACCGAAAAATAAACCCACCCAGAAACCTAAACAAAGAGCGCACTTGAAAAGTTCTTCGAAAAATTTGATAGTTTTTAATCGGTTTCGGATAGGATTCAGAATAGATCCATATTTTAAAATGAAAACTGCTCCGATCAATATAAATGTTTCAAACATTATCCAAGAATCAATTTCTTCTCATCAATGGTTTTAACACCATCAGAAATGAGAAGAGCTTCTTCTTTTTTCACCACGATCGTGTTACCATTATCATCAGTAATTTTTACTGTTCCATTATTGAGGTCTTCTACTACTGGGCAACCTTTACCATTACAACATAATCTCACACTATTTTTATTTACTGGAATAATCATACTAAAATATTTATCAAGAAAAAAAGAAAATCAATATTGTTCTACCATTTTTTGTTTATATTTTTTCATCATAGATAAAGTATGTTTGAAAGGATTTCCATCGATATTCTCAACCAACTCCAACATTTCTTGTGCTATTTCTCGAATTTCTTTTTGAGCGTGTTCATCATTTCTCAAATTTTGAAAATTTGCAAACGATCTCATATTGAAAGAAATATCACATTCAATTTGTGAATTATATGTTTTAAAAAACCTTGCAGATTCCTTTGCCCTTTTTCTACCAAGGATCGGTGTAAGTTCATCTAAACATCGATGATAAAGCTCGTTACCCTGTTTCGTATACTCTTCAAGAACTCCAGCCCAATTATATGCGGAGATGGATTCACCAGCAAGACAATTTTCATTTGATTCTTCTAGGTTGAGCCAATCTTCTGGGAGATAATACTTATCATCTTTTAATTCTTTATATCTTGCGGATTCAGCATTTGCAGACGATATACGATGTTTCAATAAATGAATGTGGCTTGCGATTTCACTATTAACTAAAAAATGAACAGATCCCTTTTCAAAAGGAGTATGATGCCCGTCCTTCCACAACATCTCCAATAATTTAGGAATTCGTCCTTTCTTTTCATCTGTCAAATCTCTACTGGTACTTGTCCATGCGGAGCAAGCTATTACTTCATCACTTCCATAGAAACCCAATAATTTTACACTGTTTTTATTATTCATATTTTTTTATTTTTTATAACAAATGTTCTATATATCGACTACCTTCTAATAGCCTGTAATAATGTACATTATTCAATTTTTATGTGAGAAAATTTCAACTGTTGCGATTCCTTTTTTAATCAATCCTATTTTTTCGGCGGCAGCTTTGGATAAATCAATCACCCTACCCTTAGTAAAAGGACCCCTATCATTTATTTTTACGACAACACTTTTACCAGTTTGTAAACAAACCACCTTAACTTTTGTCCCAAAAGGTAAAGATTTGTGTGCTGCGGTATAGAGATTATCATTCAATTTTTCACCACTCGCAGTATCTTTTCCTATTTTGGTTGTATAATAAGAAGCAACACCTTTTTGATAATAATCCACTTTTTGATTATTTGATAAAGTGGGTGTCGTCAAAATACACAACATCATCATTATTTTATTAATCATGATCTTTATTTACTTCAAATTCTGGTTTTGTCCAATATGTGGAGGATTGAACCGAAGGCTTATGTACTTCGATATATCCCTGCTCGAAAGCTTCTCTTCTCATCTTGTAGTGGTTATAAGAGCATGTGCTAATGCATCCAGATACACCCACACACACCGCAACAGCTATAATAGTAATCATTGTATTCTCTTCCATAGAGGCTTATATTATCATGAAAAGAAAAAATGTCAAGTCTTAAAAAGATAAATATTATTATGGTTGAAGTTAATAAAAGTATTTTTCCAGACGAAATTCATTTAAAAGATCTGGGAATTCATAAAGGGACGAGAAAATTTGAACTCTTACAAGATTTTAGATGTAATTATTATGATGGTAGCGTTGTGACAGTGCAAAAAGGTTTTATTACTGATGGTGTCAGTGTTCCAAGATTCGCATGGGCTATTATCGGTCCATTCGGAAGTGCATTTCCAGCGGCATTAATTCATGATTGGTTGTTTAGTCCATTTAATAAAAAATATAATTGGGGACAGACAAATTGGATGTTTTATAAATTAATGAAAGATTGTGGTGTGAGTTTTATTGAGCGTCAAGTTATTTATGGCGCAGTTGTGATTGGATCTTATCCTATTTGGAAGAAAAGACTTGAAATATACGGTATCAAATAAATAATGTTATGAACAGCGAACAAATCAAAAAAATACAAGAAAAAATTAAAACCAATGCTGATGGTTTTTGGGGTCCAAAATCTCAAGCATCATGCAGAGTTTATCTACATTCATTGATGCCAAAAAATAACCCATGGCCCAAAAGTGATCAAAAATCTTTGAGAAATTTTTATGGTGAGCCGGGAGATGAGTCCAATTTGGTCATGATCAATTTTCCATATCCGATGTATTATGGTGAAAAACTTGTCACCAAAACCCGTGTCCACAAAAAATGTGCAGATTCTCTTCTAAGGGTTTTGACCGATATTAAAGATTTGATTCCGAAAAATCCAGATATTAAAGATGAAGTTGAAGATTTTGGTGGAGTATATAATTTTCGTATGAAACGTGGTGGTTCGACATACTCTGTTCATGCGTGGGGTGCTGCTATCGATTTGGATGCAGACGATAACACTTTCCGTGATAGTTGGCCCATGAAGTCTGATATGCCACTGGAAATTATGGAAGCTTTTGCTCGTGAAGGATGGTTATCCGCTGGAGCATTTTGGGGATATGATGCGATGCATTTTCAAGCTACGCAATAATCAAACCCAAGTAGTTATCCTTTTTCCTTTCGGAAACCAAACAAAATCATTATCACCCGAATTTGTTACGCAATTTACCAAGAACCATGAGAGCTACTCGATGAGTCGTATTTGCTGGATTTAAGTCTTTTTCCAATGAATCAAGTTCTTTTATTAGTGCATCATTACTTTTAACTTTAGTTTCCTCTTGCTCATATGGATTTCCAAATCGAACATTTCCCGCTAAAGAATCTGCTGCCAAATTTGGAACTTCCAATCCCAATTTATTATTACGATAAGAAAGGTTGTGATCAGTCTGTGGAGCCACTGAACCACGAACAATTTGTTCTTTGATTATATTTTTTTCGTAAACATTTCCTAAATCATTGATCCAATCCATATATTTTATTTATACTTGAAAAAAATAAATGGCGTGATAAATTAAGATATGACTAAAAAATATCGCTCCAACGAAAATGAAAGTTCTTCCCCTTTTCTTATAAATGTAAGAAACAATGATTTATCGGAAGATGTTGAAGTGAATATGGTGAAACAAGACACAAATGTAATCCATTTTTATTCTGACATTGATGTTCAATCATGTCTAACTTTAAATAAAAATTTAAGAGAAATGGATAAAAAATTGAGAATTCTCAATGTGAACTATGGTGTAGATCCTAGAATTGAATTAAGATTAAACACAAACGGTGGAGAAATTTTTGCTGCCATGTCTACAATAGATACTATTCGAGACATTAAAACTCCTGTAGATTCTTACGTAGAAGGAGCGGTCGCATCGGCAGGGACACTTATTTCTACTTGTGCATCTAGACGTTATATGTATCAAAATGCTAGATTATTAATCCATCAAATGTCATCTGAATTCGGTGGAACTTTTGCACAATTTGAGGATGAAATGTATAACAATAATAATATTATGAAATCTTTGAAAGATTTCTATAAAAAATACACAAAAATTCCTGCTAAAAAATTGGAGGAAATCTTGAAAAGAGATATCTGGTTGAGTGCAACCGAATGTTTAGAATACGGAATTATTGACGATATTCTTTAATCCACTCTTTGTGCCAATTTCCTTTCATGGATTTGTGGCAATGCTTGATTTTTATTTCCAACTATATTGATACCTTCTGTTTGTGCGATGTCACGAACCTCTTTATTTGATTCCATGAGTCTGAGAGGGACATTATTGAAATGGTGACTGTGTGAATAATTCACAATCAAATCGGGATCAACTATCGCATATGAAGGATACCAAGTTCCAGCGATCAATGTTTCGGAAACTAATAAAGTTCTATTTTCACGAGCATTGAATTGACCGTATGTAACAGTATCTTGTGTCTGTTGAACTTCTAGAGGAGCAGTTATGTGATGTAGATATGTCTCACCCTCTGTATATGTTGCTCCACCGATAATAACATTGTCTTTGATACCTAAAGAAGATTCTACCAATACTTGACGATTGGATCTGATTACGATACTTTTCAGTGATTGTATCTCGACCAATGAATCAGAAGCTAATTGTAATCCATGGGAAGCATTTATATTAATTTTTTTAGCTCCTAATTTTGCAGTAGCTGCACCAATCTCCATGTTGCCTGTGGTTTTCAAAGAAATCCCACCACTACCAACATTTCTTCTATACGAATTTCCAATTATTTTGGAATCATTTCCACATGGATAATTTGAAGAATTGTCAATCTCTTCAACTAAAGGTGTGTAATCATGATTTTTGAATACTCCAGTATCTGACACCAGCATTTCAAAAGGTTGACTTCGACCCTCTGGATCAATTCTTACGGAAGGATAATCATTAAAAGAAGCTCCGATTGTCTCGCTTTTATTTCTTTTTGTTATTAATATATCGTCTCCAGCATCTCCCATTAATTTTTCAATAATAGATAATTCATCTTGTTTCAATATAATTAAATTTCCAATTTGTTGTGCATCGGTGTCAGGACTCCAATTACCTTCCTCTGTAGCTGCCGATTTACTTGCACCATATTTCATTACTCCCGGAGCAGAAGATCCAGATTCTCCAGCACTTTTTTGAATATCTGCCAAAGTAATATCTTTCACAGAAGCTGGTCGAGTATTTCCAGCATCAGGGACTTTTGAATAAAATGATACTTCGTCAGAAAACCTACTTCTAATTGGCACTCCACTATATCCATTAAATTTATTTTCAACGGATAAAATTTTATTTTTTAAGACAGGATTGGATGCTCGACTACCAGATTGCTCAGTCGATGTTCCATTTGGTAGAGATTCTCCACCACGTTTGATTTTGAATTTACTATTGGTTAATGCAATTTCTTTAAATGTGTCGTGCCATTTTTGATAAGATTCAATCTCAGAATCGTCATTGAATCCTTTTAATTCATAATTATTTTTTCCAACTCGAACACTTCTATTGCCTCCAACAAATGAGCTATCGTCTTTTTTAACTGTGGTAAAATTATCATTTATGACCAGAGTTTGTTTATTGTTGGTAGCCAATTCAGAATTAGTTACGTTATTTAATAAAATATTGCTACCTGATCTTTGTGAGATTTGTACACTCTCTTCTTCTGTGGTGTTATTAATTACAATAGATCCACCACGTTGGTTCAATATCATTCTGCCTTTATACTTATTCATTTATAAATTTATTTTCTGTGTTTCTAGGATAATTTACATTTTCATTAATTAATTTTAATGATTTGTGATCTTGCATTACACCAAATACGATTGGGAAATTTAAATCTCCCATGTAATGCTGAACCCACACTTTTGCGCCTATTTCTGGTATACCCATCAAACCTTTTGTTTTACCGACCATTTTGTTTGGTTGATATGAAAATGAATATGGATTATTCTTCACCGATAATTTTGGAATCGGTGAAGACATAAAATCATTCACCATGGTGTCGATATTGTCATATAAATATGCTGGAGAAAATGAACCATCTTTTAAAGATACTGGTGTATTTTCGTTTCGATCAGAATAATTAGCATCTGTTATTGTAGACATTTCACTATCCACAAAATATCGAGAATTTGAAGATTCTCCAATCACTGGATACACAATTTCTGCCCATGGAATATTTTTTAAAATTTCCTGATAAATGTCAATATCTTTCCAATTATCCTTTTCTAAATTTTTACCGGGAGATTTCAAAACAATATTTTCAAATTCATCAAACCAATTTTCAAAAGGTTGATTTGATAATTCTGGAATAAAAACTTTGACACGATTCATTTGTAATGGATCGTCATTTCTGACTACAATACCTCTATAAAAAGATACGTCATTTCTCTTTCCTTCTTTACCAGATCCGAATCCTCTTACAAACACTATGACCATATTTAGTTGATAAAACCTATAATGGAAAGGATTAAAACGCTAAAAATTTGAAGCTAAATACTCTAAGCTATGGAAAAAAAGATTGACAAAGAGGGTAGTGATGTTACAATTTCAAAACAAATAAACAACAAAATGGGAAGTATTTTCGAAGAACAAATTAGCAGAAAACCAAATAGATATCCGTGGACAGAGCAATTTATTGATGCTATGCATGAGGGACATTGGACGGATAAAGAATTTTCTTTCAAATCTGATTTACATCAATTCAAGACAATTCTTACGGATCAATATCGTGAGATTGTCGTGAGAACACTATCGGCAATCGGACAGATTGAAGTCGCAGTTAAAACCTTTTGGGCAAAGCTTGGAGAAAACCTACCACACCCATCTCTTCAAGATTTGGGGTATGTGATGGCAAATATCGAAGTCATCCACAACAGTGCTTACGAGAGACTTTTATCCGTTCTTGAATTGGAAGATATTTTTGAGGAGAATCTTAAATTGGAATGGATTCAAGGTCGCGTAAAATATCTTAAAAAATATACGCATCGTTTTTACAAAGATTCCAAAAAACAATATCTTTATGCTTTGATTTTGTTCACGTTGTTTGTTGAAAACGTATCTTTGTTTAGCCAGTTTTATGTTATTAATTGGTTTGCAAAATTCAAAAATGTATTGAATGATACCGATCAACAAGTTAAATACACCAGAAATGAAGAAACAATTCATGCTCTCGTCGGCATTAAAATTATCAATACTATCAGAGAAGAGTATCCTGAATTGTTTGATGAGGAATTGGAGAATCGTGTGAAGGAAGAAGCTTTGGAAGCTTTTAAAGCAGAATCAAAAATTATCGATTGGATGGTTAATGGTATTGACGAAGAGAATTTGTCTGCTATTATTCTCAAAGAATTGGTCAAATCACGTATCAATGATTCATTTTCTCAGATTGGTTTTGAAAAACCATTTGAAATTGATGAAAACATTTTGGAAAAAACATTGTGGTTTGATGAACAATTAAAAGGTAATAGTAAAACAGACTTCTTCGCGAGTAGACCTGTTGACTATGCCAAAAACGCACAAACATACGACATCGACGAATTATTTTAATATATATGAGAAAAGAAAAATACTATTGGCTTAACGAAGATTCAAGAACATTCTTGAACAGAGGTTATCTTATCAACGGTCAAACTCCTGAACATCGTGTTCGTGAGATTGCAGAAACCGCTGAGAAGATTCTTGGAATTCAAGGATTTGCAGATAAATTTGAGGATTATATGTCCAAAGGATTTTATAGTCTCTCTACACCTGTTTGGATGAATTTCGGCAACACTAGAGGTCTTGGAATCTCTTGTTTTAATTCTCATATTTCAGATAGCGTTCGTAGCTTTTTGACAAAACAAGCAGAAGTGGGAATGATGACAAAATTTGGTGGTGGAACATCTGGATACTTCGGTGATATTCGTCCAAGGGGTTCAAAAATTTCCACTGGTGGTGAAGCAGAAGGTGCTGTCAGAGCTATTGAAATGTTTGATAGCGTAACCAACATCGTAAATCAGGGATCTGCTCGTAGAGGGCATTTTGCAGCTTATTTACCGATTGATCATGGCGACTTTGAAGAATTTATCAAAATTAGAAGTGTTGGACATTCAATTCAAAACATGTCTATCGGTGTTACGATCACCGATGAATGGATGAAGTCTATGATTTCTGGTGACAGAGAAAAAAGAGAAAGATGGAGTAAAGTTCTCAAAAAACGTGCTGAAACAGGCTACCCATATATTTTCTTCACTGACAACGCTAATAATCAAGCACCACAAGTTTACAAAGATAAGGGTAGAAAAATCAATTCGTCGAATATGTGTTCAGAAATCTTTCTGAGTTCTGTTGATGATGAGTCATTCGTTTGCTGTCTATCTTCATTGAATCTCGATAACTGGGATGAAATCATTGGAACTGATGCAATCGAAACGATGGTATATTTCCTAGATGCTGTAATGAGCGAATTCATCTCAAAGACCGAAGGGGATGACTTGATGAAAGCTCCACACAATTTCTCCAAGCGTCAACGTGCATTGGGTATGGGTGTCCTTGGGTATCATAGTTATCTTCAATCCAAAATGATTGCGTTTGAAAGTTTGGAAGCTCAAATGGAAAATGTGCAAATTTTCTATACAATTCGTAAAAGAGCGGATCAAGCAACTAAGGAATTAGCTGAATTGTTCGGTGAACCAGAGATGCTGGAAGGCTATGGACGCAGAAATGTTACCACGATTGCTATTGCACCTACCGTGAGTAGTAGCTTTATTCTTGGTCAAGTCTCTCCATCTATTGAACCTTTGGAAGCTAATTACTTCGTAGACGATACTGCTAAGGGAGACTTCACCCATAAGAATCCTTATTTCACATTATTGTTAGAAGAAAAAGGTAAAAATACTGCAAGTGTTTGGAAAGATATTCTCGATCATGGTGGTAGCGTTCAACACTTGGATTTCCTCAATGATCATGAAAAAAGTGTTTTCAGAACATTTGATGAGATTTCACAAAAAGAAATCATCCTTCAAGCTGCTCAAAGGCAGCAATATATTGATCAAGGTCAATCTTTGAATGTGAAAATTCCTCTACATATTAGTGCAAAAGAAGTAAACCAGCTTTACATATTTGCATGGGAACAGGGCATTAAATCCTTGTATTACCAAAAGGGGACAAATCCATCTCAAATGTTGGCTAGATCAATCATGAATTGTTCGTCATGCGAGGGTTAATATCAGTAGGAAAGGTCAGAGATTTTAAAGTATTGCTCTGCGAACGAAAAGAAATAGTGCCATTCGTAGAAGAGTGGCACTATTCAAAAAACGTCAATGGATTGACAACTGATTATTGCTTCAAATTATTAGATGTAGAAGACAATATGATAGGTGCTATGATCTATGGAAAAATAGCAATGGCTAATGTATGGAAAAAATATTCCGATAAAGAAGAAGATTTAATAGAATTGAAACGTCTTTGCTGTATTGATGATACTCCAAAGAATACCGAAAGTTTCTTTATCGGCAATACTCTCAGATGGTTGAAGAAAAATACCAAAATAAAGAGAGTTATCAGCTATGCTGATATGACTTACTCACACGAAGGAACCATCTATAAAGCTTCCAATTTTAAACATGTGGGTATGACCAATAAAGGGAAAGTCATTATGTATAATGGAAAAAGGTATCATGATAAGACTATCAGAACTACTTATAAGGGTCAACCAAAACCTTTTGCCTTAAAAATTAAAGAGGCATTAATTACTGGTGATGCTCAATATGTTGATACTTTAGGGAAACACGTATACTTATACGATTTCCGATAAATTATTTATGATCCTCTACCACTTTAGGTTTTTTTTGGAAATAAACTCCATTGAATTTTCCATCATTATCAATTCTAATTTGCCCCCATTTTGTTTCTAATACAAATGGTTCGGCACAAGAATTGAGAAGAAATGCTGTGATTAAAGACAATGTGATGTATTTTATTTTCATGACAATAATATTTAATTAGCGATAACCCAAAACCCATTTACGACGAGTTTCTGGTGTGGTAAAGTCTCTATAATTGGTGGAGAGTCCCACACCTACAGTTCCTGTGGAAACAAATTGGAAAATTGTTCCAAGACCAGCAGCAGAAAGTTGAACACCTTTGACTAATGCCATTTGAGATTGATGATAACTCCTATCAATTTTAAAAGTTGAACCTTGAACGGTGCAATCTATCAATACTCCTGAAGTGGTTGAAATAGCATTGAAAGCAATTCCAACATCATTCGTTGAAAGTGTCATAACATTGACACCTCGTGCGGAAAGTGATGTATCAGATGAGATTCTATTAGGAAACCCAAGTTTATTTGCGGAGAGTAAGATTGTATCAAATGTGTAAATCATATCTTTATTTAGTAAAAAAATTAAAAATAACCCAATAATCTCATACGTAAGAATTCTCCATTAATTACTTTAGAAGTTCTAAACACATTTACCCCATAATCTCTATCCGAATAAAATGTGAACACAGTAGATTGACTATTTGTCGGAGTTCTTAATTCATTCAGAACAAATGTTCTACCATTATAAGCAGAATCTATTAAAAATGTATTACCTTCAACAGTTACTTCTACTGATACATTATTCAATTCAGAATCATCAATTGGATCGAATGAAATTCCAGTATATCCATCTAGTAAATCTTCTATCTCAACACCATTAGATGATGTTGTTTGTGGTAAACTATTTGGAACTTTAGTATGATCAGTTAGAGTTACTCCACAATATTTTGGTTCAGTATTTGAAATAATGTCATATGCGATGATATTATTATATCCGACATTATCAACATTTAGATATACTACTATATCTGAATCTTTGAACAATACAGAAAATATTTGTCCTTTATAAGCAGTGTCTATTTCTAGTTTCACTCCTAAAACATCATATGTCATTTTCTTATCGTCTAAATCTCCATCATCAATTAAATTAACTCCAATTTCAATATTTCTAGAAAGAGGATCTGTAATGATTATTCCAGTATTAGAAGATGTTATATAGTTATCAAAATAATCTAATTCTGGAATAATAGTTTTTATGGAGAATAAAAGACTACCATATCCATCAAAAGTGACTTCATATGATAAATCATTTATCACAATAGTCACACTCTCATTTATGCTGGTAAATGTATGTTCTTGATCTCCTTCAAAATCAAATACTAATTGATTGTCATCATTTTTTACAATAAATTCATTGCCATCTATTTCGATAGTTGCAATTTCACCATCTATCGCGTCAAATATAAATTCATCATTTATAAATTTATCAATCACAGCAAAAGGATCAGGAGGATCATCACCCTCTTCTTCTATTGGTATACGTACTTTTTTTCGTCTTTTTCCAATTTTTTTTAATTCTTCAAGAATGGGACGAGAAGAAATATTCAAATACCAATATATTTTAAATCCATAACAATCATCACTATATTTTATAATATTTCCTTCATATGTAACAAAATTTTTAGTTTCATCATTATTTTCTAAAATTTTATATACATTAAATGTATATAAATCATCCTCATCCTTTACGATTATATCACTCTGCATTAATGGAAAATACCCAATATTTCCGTTAAAATTTGAATCAGCTATCGTCTGAAATTCTCCGTATTTAAATTGATCACTCAAATCTTTCACGATATCAAGTGCGTCTTCCAAAGAATTTTCAACCGAATCGCTATCAATAAAACCATAACTAACACCAATTTTTCTAAAAATTATCCAGTTATCATTTTCTTTCATCTCCGGATCAAACAAATTTTTTCTAGGATTTGAAGAGAAAAATACACCATCAGTTGGATTTGTGAGTGGAACAAGTGAAAATTTACCAATGGTATTATTAATATTAGTCATATCATCAACCACATAATATTCAACTGCTGGTATCATGTTTGGTGTATCTTTATCATTAAAACTACCTAATCTGAAAAGACTATCAATTTTCTGTCTTATTTCTTTTTCTGATGTTAGAATATCATCATGTGATCCACATTTATTACAATTTTCAAAATCACTTCCTAATTCTATCGATGAAAATTGTCCATTAACTTCATTTGGACCATCCGGATAAAATGTATTAGATTCATTTCCATCTTGAATATAATAATAGAATTTATAGTCATTATTTGATAAAAAAGTATCAAAAACTTTAAAAAATTTCTTATTAGTGCATTGGTTTATAAACATTTCAAAAGTAACTGCTTTCGCCTTATTATTATTACCATATAGATCATCTGGAGATTCTTCGAAAACTATATACATGTGAGGACTTCCATATATAAGCATAGGTGCATTAAGGGCGGGTAAAATCAATTGTAATTCGTTACATCTAAATAAATTATTGTTATCATAATTAATTTTAATACCTATAATGTCATCTATTACAAAATCATTTATTTCAGGTTCCTCTCTTACACATACAACTTCATCCGTTCCGGAAAGAGCTGATCCGGACAGAGCTAATTGATAATTACTAAATATATTGCAATTCTCTTCGGTAACAGTATTTGAATAATATGTTAAACTAAAAATTGGATTTGGATCACTGTCTATTAGGGAATCAGTTTGCCATGTAAAGTCCCAAACATTTATTTCATCATCATAAGTTAGGGTAGCAGATATTGTGACGGTAGTAGTGTCCTCTCCATTGAAGGATTTTGGTTTATTATAAAAAGATAAATTTACCTGTTCAACTGATTCATATGTACAATTTTTTTCGAGATTTTTTGACAGTGTAATCCATTGACACGGCAAAATAAATCTTGTATCACCACCATTCAAAGCATTAGAAAAATATGCAGTGTTAATTGCTGCAAAAACGGTATCTACACCATTTTCACAAGGACACGCACTAGGTGCTGGTGTGGTTGTAGTTGTGGTTGTTGTAGGAGGAGGAGTAGTAGGTGGTTGAGTTGTCGGCATATTATATATTTATTTAATAGTATCCTAGCAATCTCATACGTAAGAACTGTGGATCAATTACGCTAGAAGTTCTAAAAACATTTATACCATAACTCAAAGATAATAAAAATGTGAATAGAGTGGATTTATTATTTGTCGGAGTTCTTAATTCATTTAAAACAAATGTTCTACCATCGTATGCTTCATCTATGAGAAATACATTACCTTCAACGGTTACTTCTATAGAATTACCTACCAATTGAGAATCATCAATTGGATTGAAAGAAATACCGGTATAACCATCCACCAATTCTACTATCTCAACACCATTGGATGATGTTGTTTGTGGTAAACTATTTGGAACTTTAGTATAATCAGTTAGAGTTACTCCGCAGAATTTTGTTTCAGTGTTATTAATAACATAAAAGTCTACAATAAAATCTAGAGAACCAGCATACATTTTATCGAAAATAAAATAAATAACTTGGTTGATATCTTTTTTGATAATACAGAATAATGATTGATCATATGCTTCATCTATTTCCAATATAACTCCTTGCACTGAAATTCTAATTTTATTACCTGTCAATTCTTCTTCATCTATAAGAGTATTAAAACCTATCTCAATATTTTGTGATAAATTATCGGGGACATCCTCTAGATATAAAGGTTCCAATTCTACAATATCGACACCATAAGCAGATTCTGTAATGAAGGGGGAAAAATTATTTAAAAATATTGTTTCAGGAATAACTGAAAATAATAAACTACCAAGTCCATCAAAAACAATATCATAATTCAAATCGCTGACAGTAATCGTATGCGTCTCTCCAATTTCTGTGAAAGTGTATTCTTGATCTCCTTCAAAATCAAATACCAATTGATCATTATCATTTTTCACAATAAACTCTTGGTTATATATATCAACAACGGAAGTATCACCATCATCACCTTGAAAAGATATTTTAATATCGCCAAATGTTGGAATAGATATAAATTTATCTTTTTCTAAATTACGTCTTGGTAAATTTAGTATAGATTTTATAAAATCATTATTCACAAACCAATATAATCTAAAATGTATGCATTTGGCGGGAAAATCTATTATACCATAACCTTGATATTTAAAAGCTTCGAAAATATTTCCAGTATCATTAACACCCTGTACAATTTCAAATAATTCTCTGAGAGGTATGGTTTCAGTATGTTTGGTATTGTCAACAATTATAGAAAAGTTGACATTATCCATTGTTGGGTAAAAAACATAACCAGAATAATAATCAGAAACATCAAATGTTGGTTCTGGACCCCAACCATACTTTAGATCTTCAATATAGTCTTTAACAAAAGGAAAAGCATATTCAAACATATTATCTACTAGAGTATTATGTGGTGGCGGAACTTTAACACTTAATTTTGTTTCAAAAATACTCCAGTAATTTGCCCAAGATGGATTTTGTTTATAAAAATCTTTTAAATCAATATCACCAAAGTCAGGTCCTATGGGAACCAAAATTGGCGATGGGTTTTGCGGTGATCCAGTGGGAATAAAAGTTCTACGTCCATTGGGTCGTCGAATTGGTGCTATTAATTTGTCGTATGTAAGTTGTGTATCAGCACCGATAAGAATAAATGTTTTATTTGCCAATAATGAAGTTTCAATCTGTTTTATGTCTAATAAAGGCAAAATCGGCATATTGCCACCGTTTGAAGCTAGTCGATTGAGATAATATTGTTCATTGAGATCACTGACAAGATCTTTACTATAAATTTCCTTTAAATATTCACAATTTGATTTAGTTCTATTGAATATGCTAAGTGATTTAGCAGTGTAAATATGTTTACATAATCCACAAATTTTTTCGGTATTCACATTTTCGGGAATAATCCTAATAAATTCTAAATTTTTGTTTGATTCATCTTGTGAAAAAAATTCTTGAAATTCTGATTCTTCATCTAATACACCATAATTGGTAGATAACCAAGAAGTAAAGGGGGGATCCCCCGGCTCTGCATCTACGATACCGTCGATTATAACATCATTATGTTTTAAATCTCTAAAATTTGCACCAAGTTCGGTATATATTTTAAATATTTTTTTACCACTACATTTATTGATAAATAATTCAAAAATTTTTATATAATCATCAATATATGGACTTTTTATATTAATTTCTCTGTCAAATGTTCTTGGATCTAGCCATATAGGATAGCTTCTATAGATTAAACCTTCTTTTATTGTCGGTGAGGTATATTTGTATAATTTTATACATGAAACACTTCGCCCATAATTACCTAATGGTTGATCTTCAGAATTAGCATATGCTACAATATCAACACCAAATAATTCCTCATTGTAATACAATATGTCTATAGTATCAGGAATTTCTTCTAAGCTGTTTGGATCTTTGACACAAACTAATTCATCTTCTAGATCCGATACAAAAGTTCCGTATGGACAACTTGGTGTTTCTTGGGATAATGTCAATTCTTCACTATGTGATACATTTTGAAAATTTGTAGACCATACAAATGTCCAGATATCAAGATCATCATCCCATGTTAATGCAGCACTAAGAGTAGCGGTTTTTATTTCTTCGGGGTGTGCTGGAGTAATATCTAATGTATTACTTCGATCATAAAACAATAATTTTTGTGTTGTCTGTCCGATATATTGACAATCAGCATTTTCATTTTTTTGCAATACAATATCAATTGGGAAATGGAAAAGTGAACCCATTTCTAATAACTCCGTAAAATATTTTGTAGTTATGGACGCACTCAATGTCTGAGCATTACAAGGACACGCACTAGGTGGTGGTGTGGTTGTGGTTGTAGGAGAAGGAGTAGTCGATGTAGTAGTCGATGGCATATTATATATGTATTTAATAGTATCCTAACAATCTCATACGTAAGAATTCTCCATTAATTGCTTTAGAAGTTCTAAATACATTTATTCCATAAGTCAAAGATGATAAAAATGTGAATAGAGTGGATTGACTATTTGTTGTAGTTCTTAATTCATTCAGAACAAATACACTGCCATCGTAAGCAGAATCTATTAAAAATGTATTACCTTCAACAGTTACTTCCACTGATACATTATTCAATTGAGAATCATCAATTGGATTGAAAGAAATACCGGTATAACCATCCACCAATTCTACTATCTCAACACCATTTGATGATGTTGTTTGTGGTAAGCTATTAGGAACTTTAGTATGATCAGTTAGAGTTACTCCACAGAATTTTGGTTCAGTATTATTAATTTCATAAAAGTCTGAAACAAAATTCCCCGCACTAATTCCATTAGCATCGAAAATAAAATAAATAACTTGGTCGATATCTTTTTTGATAATACAGAATAATGATTGATCATATGCTTCATCTATTTCCAATGAAATTCCATCAACTACGTATGGTATTTTATTATCCGTCAAATCGACTTCATTGATAATATTAAATCCTATTTCAATATTATCATTCACACCTAATTCTGTAATTATATTTGATTCTATAATATCTACACCATAAGAAGATTCTGTGATGAAGGTATCGAAAGCATTTAAAGATGGTGGATTGGTGATAATAG
>Ga0315905_10002961_pt1 | contig 17700 bp, 11 predicted proteins | sample LakEriMetagenome_5_FD_203522 | JGI IMG/M metagenome (GOLD analysis project Ga0315905, IMG submission 203522) | Freshwater fungal communities from buoy surface, Lake Erie, Ohio, United States - Buoy 4 MA121 | ecosystem: Environmental > Aquatic > Freshwater > Lake | place: USA: Lake Erie, Ohio... | reverse complement strand
ATTTTGGTCCAGATATGCTAGTAACTGTGGTTGTCCAATCGTTATTCGCTATTTTGTGAGATAATCCAGTCACAATAAATTGTATTCTATCTCTATAATTAGCAGGTAATAATCTATCATCAGCAGTGTATGATTCAAATAATTTCATTCCACTTAAACCATCCATTGTTAATTCTAAATCAATAGGAAGAAATCCAACTCCAGGAATAATATCTTGATTAACAAATGTTCCTATTTCATATTTAAATAAATCAATACATGGATTTTTCCAAGCATCAATTTGTTTTGAACCTATTATACCTTGGTTTATTTCTCCATATAAATTTGTAAAAATATTTACATTGGATAAATAATCATCACCAGCTGTACCTGTTGGTGTGTTACCTGCTGCTCCTTTATCTTTATTAATACGATCTATTAATCCTTTATTCCATTTACTTAAAGCAGTGGCGTTTTCTCCTACTACATTACCATTAGCTTGAGCGCCTACTGATACTTGGGTAGCAAAATTATTTGATAATTTAGTTTTAACAGTTGCATCTCTTACAAAACTTCCTTCATTTATATCTAAAGTATGAGTTATAAATTTAGGAACAGCATTTTTAAATAAATCAGGCTTATATTGATTCATTCCTGGGATAAATGTACGGTCTACTATTTTAAATGAATTTTTATTTTCATCATATAATATATTAAAATTATTTATATTACCTAAAGAATTTTGAATTCCTATTAATAATTTATCTAAAAAGTCATATAGTGAAATATTTCCTGTACTAATATCAATGTATCTTTCTAAAGTTTGAGCAATAAAGTTTGTATTGACAAGTATATTCATACTTTTACCTATGTAATCATATTTAGCTATTCTAAAATCTGAATTTTCTATTCTTTTATATACATTAACATTATAATTAGGATCATTATTTTCTGTTTCACCAACATTAGCTGTTAACTGATCATCAACTGTGTTTCCAATTTTCCAATATGTTATAGAATATGTACTAATAATAATTGTGATGTTATGAATTTCACCCCCACCTTCATCACTAGCAAATGTTTTTTTAACTGAGGTTTTTGATGGTTTAGATACTAAAAATGTTTTTCCTACATCTCCAGATTGTAACTCATATTGCTTTTTAAATGTTGAAAATCCTCCAGCTTGAGCTGTTCCTCCATTAGTTATTGGAGTTAAGATGTTTATAAAATCATCAGCATCTGTAGTTTTGCCTGAATAAACGTCTAATACTCCTTGAAGATCTGGGGCTGTGACATTTTGTTTAAAAATTTCAGGTATCTTATCATCACCTAATATTACTTTTTCCCCTGTTGTTTTAGTCACTACATTAGATTTTATATTAGTGGCTAAAAAATTATTAGCTTCTGTTCTATTATTAGCTGTATCTTCTTCAAAATCAGGAGCATCTCCTGTATATCCTATAAAAGATATATATAACGAAGCATAATAAGCGTTTATGTCTTTTTCATCTCCACTAGAACCATCAGCATATAATACACTTGATTTTAAAAATCTTTCACCTCTTGAAAATTCTAATCTATCATCTTGAAATTCTATAGCTTGCCAACTATAAGTAATAGGAATAGCATAAAATCCATTTTTTTGTCTGTCAAATGTTGTTTCACTAGGATTAGCTAAGTTCTCAAATACTTTAGATGAAGGTTGAATCAAACATACTCTAGGATCTAAACTGATTTGGCGTGGGATAGTAAACATAAAATTATCTTCTGGGTCAAAATCAAAATTAATTAATGCTTGATTATTATTATCTTTACTGTAATATAAAATAAAATTTTGGATTGTTCTTAACAAACAACCTAATTTCATGTAATATTCTCCTTTATATGATTGATTATCTTCTGTTCCATTTAATTTATTAAAGGGAAAACGAGCTAAATCAATAGTTGAAGATGTATTATCATTATTTTGACTTGGAGTTAATCCTATACCTTCTCCTATCTTAGCTGCTGTTGTAAATGATCCATCTTTATAATAATCATTTAAATCAGTATTACTAAATTCTGTTGTTAAGTAATATAGAATTTTATTTAAAGTAGATTTATCTTTATTATATTCTATAGCTGTTTGATCATTAGTAGCAGTAGTTGTTGCTGTATTTGTATTATGAGTAGAATTTGATTTTATAGAATCAATAACTGACCCTACTGAGATTAATGATACTGTAATGTTATAACTTCCATCTTTTTCTAAATTCCAAGAGTAATTTTTAACTACTCCTACCAAAGCATCATAGTTACCATTTGAATTTTTTCTATCAGCTTCAATTTGAGCTAAAATAGATACATAATTTGAACTATTATTAAAGAAAAAACTATCATTAGCTATATTGTGATATGATGGTTGAAGTACAGAATAATCTTTACCATGTTGACCTGGATTAGTAAAATAAAAAGTCCAACCCCATTCTAATAACATAGTATAACCTAGTCTTAGATATAATTTTTCAATTATTTCAAATTGTTCTTGATTATGACATAGAATTTGTATAGTTGTGTCTCTTAAAGAACCTTGATTTAATGATTTAATATCAGCTGATACTAAACCTGGAGGGGGTACAAATCCATATCCTGATGTTGATTTCCATCCATATGCTGAATTTACTCCTAATTCTACTCCCGTGGCAAATTCTAAATTATTTGAATCAGGATTAGTTAAAAATCGAGTAGAAAATAATTGAAATGATTTAGCTAATTTATTATCTTTTAACTCATCTACTATGCCTTCAACAGTTGAATCTATATTTACACCTGAGCTTAAACGTAAAAAAGCTGTATTAGAATTTTGGTATCTAAGGACATCATAAGGATTATTTTCTGGTCCTTCAATTAAACCTAATTTATCATTGGTTAATCTATTGAGTTTTTGTCTAACATTAATTTGTTGAGAGACCCAATCTTCAAAAGGTGGTCCTACTATTCCTCCAGCCATAACTTATAAATTTAATTTGTTGTAATTAGATAATATCTCACTTACATTTGTTGGTATACGTATTTGTGTTCCTTCAGGAGGATATAAAGAATTTTGAGGTAGGTTATCATTTGCTATAGAGATAACCCACCATAATGTATAATCATTATAGTACTGTTGAGCTAATCTATCATAACGATCTTCAGAAGTTGTAATAACCCATATATCATTAACAGATAAAGGAATAATAGGGTATTTACTATCTCTATAATAAGTAATACCTTCTGAATTTTTTATTTGTTTTATGTCTTGGTAACGGTTCATTAAATATTGTAGTTTAATCTAGATGTAGTATCTAATTTATCTATACCATTATCATCTGTCTTCCATATTGATTTTCCAGTTATTGGTGGAGCATATATTGAGTCTTGTCCAATAAACGCTTCTCCATATCGTGGGACAAAATTATGAAGAGGAGTAAATTCTACTTGTACTCTAATTCCTTTAGGTAATTGTCCAACATATAAATCATTATTTATTGGAAATATTTGACCTAATGTATCTCGGTTTATGTCCCAACCCATGCCTTCTACTTCAGTATAATTAATACTTTTAATAATGCAAGGCATTCTTCGAAAATAGTTACCCATTGTAAAATTAACTATAGACCCTCTCATTAATCCTGGGACAGGTGTGGAAATATCAGAATAAGATGGAGCTACAGCCCACATTAAGGCGTTTAACTTACGGTAATTAGAAATCATATCTCCTCTAGATAAAGCAGGTACTACAAAAGTAACTGATCCAGCTCTAGAGAATCCATTATATTTATAAAGGTTTTCAGCGCGACCCATATATTTTATACCATTCCATTCACCTTGAGCACTATCACTCCAATTTTCAATATATGCTTTAAAATCAATTAATCGATTTTGATCATCATTTGGATTATCATTAAGAATAAGAGTAAAATTAAAATCAACAATATCTTCACCCATTACACCTAATTCATTTTGATCTAATGATATAGCTATGTTTGGGTCAAGAATTCTTTCTCCGTTTTTAAAATTACCTTTATATGTAGTTACACTTCCTTGATATCCACCTTGTCCTATTTGTCTTTCTCTATTAAAAGTACTATAGTCTGTGCTGGGGATGAGATCTTCTCCAGAATCTGTATTTATTGTTCTTCTGAAGTCTGTTATACTACTTAAAAAAGTTGATTTACTAGTAGATTTAGGTTCTTGTTTTAATATCTGATCATAATTAAAAACATACTCATCATTATTACCATTAATATTAGTTTTTGAAGAAGAAATAGTGTCAGTTATGTTTCTATTTAAAATAAAATTTTCTGGGTTGATGCCAAATATACTGTTATTTAGATTCTGTTGTTCTCCACTGTCACCCCCACTTGCTAAATCTATATATTCTGCTGAGACTCCCCATCCTGACACTCCATCATTTTGTATAGTGCGGTACAACCAATTTGGAGTAGGGGCATTAGGATTTAAATAAAATTTATTTTTAGGATCAGTACTACTAAATGTTATTAAAAACTTTTGATCTTCATTTATACTTTCAACTGCTCTTGTTGAGTTTTGTATTCTGATATTAGTATTGCCTATTCCTAATGTTGAACCTGGTCCTCCAGGGTATGATAGTAGATTAGTTATGTCTAGGAAAGGGGTTATACCATATAAATTCTTTCCAGCTAATGTCTCAAACTCAGTTGAGGTATCAGATAGCTTCAATTTAAATAATAGAGATAATCTGTCTTCACCAAGGGTATTTGCTGTGTTAGTGAATTTAAAATACCCAGTGTCTCCACCAGTATAATACCCCTCTCTAAACACATTAAATCCTTGTTTGTTTAAATGATATCCAGTTGATAATACCCCAGCCTGGGCTATTGTTCCTAATGGATTATATATTCTATTGATACCATCAGCTACATCAACATTTTGTCTTTCTAAGAGTTGTTGTTTAGTTGTAAATAATAGACCACTAGGTGATTTATCATCAAGAAAATATTGTGTTAACCTACTAACATCTTGAGTTGAGTTGACAGCATTTAAATATCCATTTCGTAGTAAAAAATCTGGGGAGTTTGGTTCCCTTCCCTCAGGTATAGGGATTTGGATATAAGGTTGATTACTAGATGCTCCTCCAGGTCTGTCACCTCCATATCCTAAAGACTTTAAATTAGTTTTTAGGTCTATTAAGGCGGGCATTATTTAGGCTGGTTTAAAGTATAAGGTAGAGCTTGTCCTGTAGGTGAGATAGATGGGTTAACTCCACCTAAATCTAATTGTGATGGAGTTGGTAAAATATTTAATGCTCCATCTAAATACTGTTGATAATCAGCATTAACTGTTCCAGCGTTTTGTCCTGTGATAGAATAACTATCATGCATTTTGGATTGAGCTGTTGCTAATGGGTTAGTAGGAGGTGTATTTCCATTAAATGGAGTTAAATTTGAATCTCCTTGTTGTAGTTTATCTATTAGTCCCATAATTATAATTTATTATAAATATTAAATATTATTGGGGTTTAACAGTATTTGTTAAGTTTGCTTCATTCATAGCGGTAGCTATTTCTTTCTCATTTAACATTACATGAGTATGAATAACTATAGTTTGAGGAGATGTTGATGTAGAAGCAGTGTTTTGTGCTGTAGTAGGTTTATTAGTAGTAAGATATGCTTTATCTTGTTTAATACCTTGCATAACTGGTTTTAATTCTCCTTGCTGGAATGAAGATACAACTGGTCCGCCATTTGGGTCAAGTCCCATCGCTCCATCTTTTACTTGAGCAGCACTACTTTCAGCTGAGCTAGAAGCAGAGTTCATAGCATATACCGCTGTTCCTATACCTGCTGCTATAGCTAATGCTCCTAAGCCTAAAGTTAAAGCAGATGCTGAGGCTATAGCTGCTATTGCTCCTTGAATCATTGAAAATGCCCATAATCCTGCTAACCCACCTAATGCTCCTATAATTACTTTTATAGCTGTTGAGTTAGATAATATAGTAGCAAAAGCATTTAAAATTGAACTTATAGGGCCATCTGCTATGCTAACAAATATATCTTTTAATTTTTCAACAGCTTGATTAAAACGTTCTTGAACACTTTGTTGTTCATATTGTCTAGCTAAAGCATCATCGCCTAACTTAGCAGCTGCTTCTTCAGCTGTCATAGTTTTACGATATTCCTCATATTTAGCTTTAGCTTCTTCAGCTGTTTTGGCTCCTACTTTTTGTAATGCTTCTTGTTCAACTAATGAAGCAGCCAATTCTTCTCTACTCATACCAACAGCTTTAGCAAATGCTTCTTGTTGAATACGATTCATTTTACTAAATTCAGCTGATCCTCCAATTTGGTTATTGATTTCTTCTGCTACTGTTGCTATGTCTCCATTTAGGGCTGCTAATCTAGCTCTTTCAAGATTAATTTGCTTGCCAGTTAATAATTCTGCTTCTAATTCAGCTGTGATACTATCTTCAAATTGAAGTAATGATCCTGCTATTTTATCTACTTGATCTAATGTTACACCTAATGCTTTAGCTTGGACCGCTGCCTCTGCTAATCCTTTTGCTCCACCCACAACAGATAATTTCATTGCGGCAGAGGCATTAGATGTTTCTTTCATTAATTGTTTAACATTTATAGCTAAACCTTTTTGAGCTGCTAATGCTTCAGCTCCACCTAAAAATTCTTCAGATGTTTGTTCAACACTTTTACCTGTTACTAAAGACATTTTATACATAGCTGTTAATTCTTCATTAGTGAATCCAGCTTGTTCTCTTAATTTAGTAAAAGTAATTAAATCTTCTTTATTTATGTCAGCATTAGCTCCTAAAGCTTGTCCAATAGCCATATAACTTTCTTCAAGACCTTTAGTATTAACTGCAACATCATTAGAAGAGGTAGCTATTGATGATAGTTGTTGTCTAAAACCTAAAGCCCCATTATAAGACATATCCATGCTTTTAGCTAACTTACCTGCTCCTTCATCAATAGACTTAAACATATCTATTATACCATTAAGTAAAAATCCTCCAAGAACTAATGGATCTGTAAGAGCATTTTTTATAACAGGACCCATGCTTTTAAAAGTTACTCCTAAAGCTTGTGCTCTATTAAGAGGCGCTTTTCCCTCTTTTTCCCTTTCTTTATTTATCCTTTTAATTTTTTCTTCAACTTCACCTAAAACATCAGACATTCCTGGTAAGTCTTTTAGTATTGGGATTTTGTTAACTCCTTTTAAAGCAGCTCCTGCTAGTCCCATAGCTTTTTCTACATCTTTAACTTCTTTCGCAGTTTCTTTTAAAGAACGATTTAAACCTTTAATACCTTCATCATTTTCTTCAATAATAGCTTGATTGTTAGTATAAGCAGTATTAATATTTTGAAGTTCTTTTTCTATAGATTTATGTCGGTCTCTAATTACTTGAAGTCTACGATCTAAATATCCAGTAAAAGCTCCTTGTTGTTGCGCTTGTCTAATTTGATTTTCAAGACTTGTTTGAATTGCTTCATTTCGAGCCTTTAAAGTTTCTTGTTCTTGTCTATTTAGATTTAATAAATTTTGAGTATTTTTTAACCTTAATTGCTCTTGTTTTACTTTATCTTTTAATTTTTCAACTTCTTTAGAAGATAAATTAGTAATTCCTTGTTGATATTGTTGAATTTTTTCAGCTATTGATGTTAATCCTCTATATCCTTTTTTAGATTCATTTATACCTAAATTTTGTTTACTAATTTCTTGGGTGATTTGGTGAAAAATATCTAAAGCATTACTAACATCTGAGGCTAAGTCTTTGTATTCTTTACGTAATCTTTCTAATTCCGTACGGGCTAAACCAAGATTTTGTTGGAATAACGCTGTACTTTCTGCTTGAGCCTGAGTAAGACCTCCAATATCTCGATATAATTTTTTTAACTCTTCTAATTCTCTAGCGGATAATTGGTTATTTGCCATAATTTAAGTATATATGATAAATATTTGAAAATTAAAGGATTAATATTTAGGTGTTTTCCCCATCTTACCTTTATAATGTGATGGTAAGTCTATTTTTCCTTCTTTAATCTTTTGAGATTGAGTAGCTAAATCTTCATTTTGAGAAGCATTTTGTTTTTCATAATATTCTCTCATTTTATTAAAAGTAAATTTACGTAACCAAACAGGCATATTGTAGACTGTTTCCCAATCATAGCCACCTTGACCATGAAAAACTATTTCATGAATTTGAGAAAATAAATTAGCCCTTATTATAGGGATATTATCAGATGTCAGGCCAAAAAAAGCTAAGTCCAACTGGAATAGCGACTTTGAGATCACTTCCTTCGGGAAAAAAGGTCAGATCAACGTCTGGCTGAACCTCCTTTATGTACTCCCTTAACGCTCTGGAGTCACGAGCTAACAATTGATTATCAACAAATTCACGAATGTCTTTCATTTCTCTATTTCCTCCAACTGAGGTGATAATATATTTCATTCTTGTTGATAAGTCTGCTGAAGAATTTTTGTTTATTTTTTTAAGCCCTTCTAATTCAGCATTTATTTTTTTCTCATCTTTACCTGTTAGTAATTTAAAGGTAATAGGAATACCTGAGTGAGGTAAAGTAAAATTAAAATCGTTTTGTCCTTTTTTAAATACTTTAGTATCTAAAGGTTTATTTTCAATTGTAGTTAAATCTACTTCTTGTGTTTCTCCACCCCAAGTAAATGTATAATCTTTACCATATCCTAATATGCGAGCTGCTACTAGAACAGCGTTTTTATCGCCTACAATTAGGTCTCCATAATCTACATCGGAAACAATGAGTGATTTGACTAACTCATCTAATACTGTACCTTTACTGATATAATTTTGGTTGGTTAATATATCTTCTTCACGAGCTGTCATATATTTCATCTCAATTTTACCACTTGATAAAGGAGATGATTCTGAATAGACTAAACCTTGAGAAGGTAATTCGACAATTTCTGTCGGCATTTTAAATTGATTTTCCATAAATTTTATTTACTATAACTTTATTCTTATATAAATATATACAATTACCTAGCTTCGTAATTTTCCTTCATAAAATTATAATATTTCTTTGTAGGAATCCATTCTTGTGAATATTGAGTTGGAGCTGAACCTAACTCACCTGTTACTTCAGGAGGATAAACAGTTATTGTATTTGGTGATGTTGTTGTAGTAACTTTATTAATGTCTTCAATATCTAAACCTGTTTGGCTTAATGTATTAGTTTGAGCACTTGGATTTGAATTTAAATAATAACCAAATCCTGGTCCCCATATTTGTGAGAATAAATTAGGTGCTCCTTGAAACTCACCTTGTACAAATAAAGGATAAACAGTTGGATCAACATTTTGTACAGTTGTTGGAGAGGAATTGCTATTACTATTATCTAAATCAGTTTGTCCTAAAGTGTTAACTTGTTGGTTTCCAGCATTACTAATAATAGTATTATAATTATCTAGATAACTTTGTCCTGGATTTGGGTTGTATAGTGGTGTAAATTGTGATGGTGCTCCTTGAAACTCACCTAAGTATGTTTGAGCAGGTTGAGGATAGTTTGTAGGAGCAGTTATAGTATTAGGTACAAAAGTAGTATTAAACGCTAGTAAATTTGTATTATCTAAACCTGTTTCACCACCTAAAACAGTGTTAGGTTGTATATTAGAGTTATAATTTATAATATACTGATTAGTAGGTCCCCAAACTTGAGTATATTGGTTAGGAGCAGTATTAAACTCACCTTGAACAAACTGTGGATATTGAGTCACAGTTGAAGGAGTAGTTGTAGTAGAAACTAAGTTTTGATCCTCAATATCTAATCCAGTTTGATCTAAAGTATCTGGTTGAGTATTAGGATTATAGTTAGTATCATAAGTATTATTTGAACTCCATACTTGAGTATATTGATTAGATACTCCTCCAAACTCACCTGTAGCTATAGATGGGTATTGAGTTACAGTACTTGGAGTTGTAGTTGTAGGAGCAGTTGTATTATCAGTATTGTCTAATCCAGTAAGTGAAAGTGTACTTGGTTGTATATTAGGATTATAATTAATAATATATTTGTTATTAAAATCCCATATCTGGTTAAATTGAGTTGGAGCTCCATTAAATTCTCCTTGAGTAAATTGTGGGTATTGAGTAAATACACCGGGTGTGGTAGTAGTTGGAGCAAAATTACTATCAGTATTATCTAACCCAGTTTGACTTAAAGTATTAGGTTGGGTAAGAGGATTATAACCATTAATATATTGATTAATTGGATTCCAAATTTGAGTATATTGGTTAGATACACTCCCAAATTCTCCTGATGCTAAAGTAGGATAGGTAGTAGGAGCACTAATAGCGTTAGGGGTAAATGTTATAGCATTAGAGTTTTCCACATCTAAACCTGTTTGGCTGAGTGTATTGACTTGAACATTACCTGCTAAAGTAATTATATTATTATAGGTGTTTAAATAACCAAATCCAGGATTATATTGAGGAGTAAAATTAGTAGTAGGTAATGCTCCATTAAATTCTCCTAAATTTGTTTGTGGGGGAGCTGGGTATGAAGTATTATCTATAGGTGCTAAAGTAGTAGGAACAAATTGAGGATTTGTATTGTCTAAACCTGTTTCATCTAAGGTTGTTGATTGTAGTGTATCAAAATTAACAGGACTATTAATATAAGTACTCTCATATGTGTTATTAGGTCCATACTGTGAGATATATTGAGTAGATGCTCCTCCAAATTCTCCTGTAGCTTGATTTGGATAATTAGTAGGGGTTGAAGGTGTAGTTGTAGTAGGAGCAGATATAGGATTTATATTATCTAACCCTGTTTGGCCTTGAATAATAGTATTAGGTTGTATATTAGGGTTATAATTAATAATATATTGATTAGTAGGACCCCAAACTTGACTATATAAATTAGGTCCACTATTAAATTCACCTTGAACAAACTGTGGATATTGAGTAGGATCAAAAGGAACAGTTGTTGTAGGAGCTACATTAGAATTAGTGTTATCTAAACCTGTTTCATCTAATGTTGTTGGTTGTAGTGTGTCAAAGTTTATAGGATTATTAACATAATTATTTTCATAAGTATTGTTAGGTCCGTATTGTGAAGAATATTGGTTAGAATTAGATCTAAATTCACCTGTGGATTGATTTGGATATTGAGTAGGATCTACTGGTGTAGTAGTTGTAGGAGCAGATGCTGGGTTGATATTGTCTAATCCTGTCTGGCCTTGAATAATAGTATTAGGTTGGGTATTAGGATTAAATGTGTTTAAATAAGTACTAGTTGGAGTATATATTTGATTAAAGTTATCACTTTTACCTCCAAATTCTCCTGATGCTAAACTTGGGTATGAAGTATTAGTACTAGGAGAAATTGTTGTTGATATTAAACCTATATTTTCTACATCTAAACCGGTTTCATCTAAACTATTAGGTTGAACATTTGGATCATAAGTATTTAAATATGTGTTATTAGGACCATATATTTGAGAATATTGGTTTGAAACAGAGTTATATTCACCTGTAGCTAAATTAGGATAACTAGTATTATTAATAGGTGACACTGTAGTAGGGACAGCATTTGGATCTGTATTATCTAATCCAGTCTCTGGTAATGATTGGGCTAATGGGCTTGTTGGAGCACCTACTACTACATCATTATAATTAATAACAGGGGACCATATTTGTAAAAATTGAACTGCACTTTGACCTAATCCACCTACTGCTGTAGCTGGGTAAACTGTTAAAGTATTAGGAGTAGTAGTTGAAGGTATAAAATTAGGATTATCTACATCTAATCCAGTTTCTGCTAGAGTTGGAGGTTGAATACCAACATTTGTCCCCCCAGTAAATGAGTTTACGTAAGTATTATTTGAATCCCATACTTGTTGAAATTGAGTAACACCTGTATTAAATTCTCCAGTAGGGGTTCCAACAGGACCATTACCTTGAGTGGGTATTTGTTCTACATCTAATGTAGTTTTATTTTGAATGAATAAATCTAATAAACCCATATTATTTTATTATAAATATTAAGAAAAGAAAAGCCCACATTACTGTGGGCCTTTTTATGTTTAAATAGTGGATATTAGAAGTTTAATACGCAGTAATCCATTCCAACAGTCATTGTGATATTTACAGCTTGGTTTTCAGTATCCCAGTTATAATCACCAAAGTTGGCTTCTTTAATAAATGCGCCTTTTATAATCCATTCACTAACAACATCACCTACAGGTCCTAAAACGTCTAACACTAAGTCCTTTTTATAGAAATCAGAGTATCCATCGCGTCCTGTTACTGATTCGTGGTGTAAACGTACCCATTCCATTACTGATTGAGCTCCAGAAGGTGTGATTGGATCAAATAGGGTCATTTGAATATCACCCCATGTTGTTTTTCCTTTAACCTTTCTGTATACATTAATATGGTTTAGTACTACTTCACCCTGTGATACAGTTACAGCGTTTACTCCTTTAACTAGGTAACTAGGAACACCATCCATATAAAGGATGAATCTGTTAGCCTGTTTTGGTTCGAAGGCTGTGAAGAATATTTCGTTTGCGTTTAATATTGCCATTGTCTTTTATTTATTATAAATATTCAATCTTTAAAAATTATGCTGGGAAACTTGCTCCAGTTGGGGTAATGTTGAAATCTAAGTAAATGAATTCAGCTGTTTTAGTTGGCTGTAAATAAATTTGACCTACTAATTCATTTCTATCAATTACATCAGCTGTATTGTTAGTACTATCCATTACTACTTTAAAAGCAAATAATCCTTGTCTTTGTTGAACGTTTTCTAAGTATGGGTTTACTTGAGCTAAGAAGTTATTTCTTGTAGCAATTGTATTTTGTTCAAATACTAATGTGTTAGCTACTTGAGAAATATAACTCTTAAGCGCAATTAACAATCTACGAACGTTAACACGATCAAGAGCAGAAGCTTGAGTTTGTAATGTTTTCTGACCGTATACTACTACTCCAGTTCCTGGGAAGGTAGCAATTGGATTTACTTTACCTTGATATAAAGAATCACGAGATGATTGAGGTAATTTTTGTTCTGCGCGAACAACATTTCCTAATCCACCACGATTAATACCTGCTGGTGCAAACCATGGTTCAGCAACGCTATCATTATAAGCATATACACCTGCAATTACAGTTGAAGCTGGTACCCAAACTAAATCACCTGTTGCTGGGTCGCTCACTTGACACCATGGCCAGTAAGTAGTCGCATATGATGAATTTACTGCTGCGGCTTGGCCTGTCACTGTTGTAACGCTTGATCCATAAGGAACCATATCTGCTACAAATATATTATCTCCTCTATCTTGAGTATTTGTGATAATTGTAGACATAATTCCAGCGTAATCTGAGCGATATAAACCAGGAGTAAATAATATATTAAATTGGTAATCATCTTTATTATTTAATAAGTTAACCATATTAATATAGTCAGTGTAAAATAATCCTTGAGTATTTGTAGCGCTAATATTTTGGTAGAATTTAGCAGCTCCTCCTAAATTTGCGTCAAATGGATTACCTGTTGCTGTTCCAAAAGCACCATTATTTGCTAATGGGAGAGAAGCAGTAAATTGAGTTTTAGCTATTCCATTATTATCTAAGTAATCTGGGGTTAGTAAATTAACACTTTTAACTCTTACATATCTAGAAGCATTAACATAACTTCCACTATATTCCATTTGGTTAGTAGATGGATTATAATTTATTGTAGAATCACCTAATAATTTAGAAATAAAGTTGCTTGATTTAGGGTCTAATGATAAGTTAGTCCATGTTTCTAATACAATAGGACTATTTGTAGTATCATTACCTTGTCTAATTAATAAATCAAATGTTCCAGTTGAAGTATCAGGATTAACTACTTGCCATCTTACATTGTCTGTTGATCCACTTGGTAATGCTCCTGCTGAGTCGGGTGTGCCATCACTATTCATTATAGTACCTTCAGAAATAGTTTCTAAAGTAAATGATGCTGTGTAATTACCCACTGTTCCTCCTCCAAAAACAGTATATGGAGTCCAGCTTCCTAATCTAGTAGTATTCCAGTTTGAAGCAGAAGCAAACACATATATTCCATTATATGTTGAAACTTGAGATATAGATGAAGATACTGTTAAAACTTCAGCATTACTACTTGCTGATAATCCATGGTATGCTACTGTGGCATTTATTTTAGCTGATGCTGATGCTGCTGTATTTGCTGATGATGAACCACTAGGAAAGAAAAAATATTGGGCATTTGGAGTAATTTTATCAGAGACATTCCCTGAAGAAGTAGGTATAAAGATATACTGTACTGATGGAGATGATCCACTATTTGAAAATATACCAAATGCAGTTTGATTAGCAACTACTGTTGTTATTGTTACACTAGCTGTTGATCTAGCAGCTCCAGTTACTAAAGCACTATTCACAGATGCTGTAGCTGGAGTCCAATTTGATGCATCACGTACTGTTCTAGCTACTAATAATGATCTTCCACCATTTTGGAAATAATTATATGCTGCTATTGAAGTGAAATAAGTATAAGTATTACTAGCACTTATAATAGTAGTTCCAAATTTATTAACGAAATCACTATATGAAGTAACTACGGTAGGAATTTCTACAGGTCCTTTAACTGTTGGACCTATAAGAGCGGCTCCTACAGACACTGGTCCTGAAGTTACAAATGATGAATCATTTTCTCTTGCTAAGACACCTGGGGATATTAAAGTTTCTACTGCCATGTTTTTAGATGTGTTTTATTTTAGTTATAAATATCTTAGGGAGTGTCGAAATTACGGAACAGGGATAAATTCTCCTTTTTCTAAATCAATACTTCCATCTCCATATTTTTGTTGGAGTTGTTTACCTATTTGCTCTTCTGTTTCAATTTGATTTTGAAGAGTTTGTTTTAATTTTTGTTTTTCTTTTTCTAAAATTAAAACTTTGTATTCTAATAAACCTAATTGTTCAATTAACAATGATTGGTTATTTTGAATATTTTTTAAAGATTGAATTTCTTCTTGAGTTAAAACTTGTTTTTCCATAATTTATTTTATTATAAATATTATGTTTGATGTTTATATTTGGTAATTTGATAATTATTTTGGACTTCTTGAGGAGTTAAACAAGTGTTATATATTAGGACTTGGGATAAATCTGCGTTCATCATATTAGAAGTTGAGGCCCAATCATTTCTACCTATTATTATTTGTCTAGAACCAAATATTACATTATTAGTTAAAGTTGTAGGAATTCCATCTTGTTTTCCATTTACATATAAAGTTATAGTATCTCCAACATTTGGACCGGTTAATGTAAATCCAACATTATACCATATGTTATTAGAATATGTAGCTGAAGATGAAGCTACAGCAAAATTTATTATAGATCCTGTATAAGAAACTGATCCATAAAATTTAGCCGATGTTCCTCCATTTATTTGCCATTGGCATCCTACTCCAGGTATAAGGGAAGTTACATTGCTTCTTTTATTGATATAAAAATTTTGGGCTAAGGCAGTGTTGTTTTTTGGTCTTACCCATAAAAATACACTTAGTGGACCCGTTGTTTCTTGAATTGGATTTAATCTAAGAGCACCATATCTATTTGGACTAGATGATCCCCATGTATTTACATTTACACTATTATTTAAAGAAGAAGAAATAAAAGGAAAAGCTGAAGAAGTATATAACAGTATTCCATTATTAGACAGATTTGGAAGACCAGTACTTGAACATGTTATAGGAAAAGCATGATTATTATTTCCAGATAAATCTGTCCATCTGTTAGGCCAGTCTAGTATAGATGCACTAGTTCCGTTTCTGCTTCCAGAGTTAAAATTATAAGCTGTGTATGTTGATGGGGAAGCATCTAAATGTACTACTAAATTTCCTTTTCTAGCTAATTGATTAACTGTCAATCCTCCACTAACTATTAAAGATCCACTAACTGTTAAAGTTGATATCATATTATATACATCTTATCATTCCTTTTATAACCCAATTATTAGTAGCAGCACTTGCAGTTATTTGAACAAATGAACTACTAAATCTAGTTACTAAAGTAATATTGTTAGCAGGTACAGTTCCATTATATGAACCGGTCTCATCATTCCAACTAATATTAGAGCCACTCCATACTGAGTATAAAGTACCCATTCTACTATATGAACTAGAGAATACAACATAATCAAACCATAAAGCATTATATGAACTAGTAAGATAACCAGGTAAAGTTAAAATTTGAGATGGTGATGCAAAAGCAATATTAGCAGTTGAATCATACATTCCTTGAAATGTATTACTCCCAATTAATGTTTGACCGTTTGATCTAACATCTATTATTGCTGTGCCTGTGTTGTTATTAACTGAGAATAAGGATCCTGAGTTAGAGTCGTATACTTGTACAAATCCACCATTTTGACCAGCTATTTGAACTAATGGATCAGAAGTTAAAGACCCAGTTCCTATTACACGGAGTACATTTTGTCCATTTGTTGAACTGGATATTGTTAGAGAGCCTGTAATTGATCCGGTTCCTATTACTTGTAATGAATTAGAGACAATAAGCGATCCTGTTACTCTACTAGTGCCTATAACATTAGATGAGCTAGACACTATTAAAGATCCGGTTATAGTTTCAGTTCCAATTATTTGAGATGAGCTAGATACTATTAATGAACCGGTTATAGTTCCTGTTCCAATTGTTTGGAATGAATTAGAAACTATTAATGAACCTGTTACTCTACTAGTACCAATTACTTGTAATGAACTAGAAAGTATAGTTGAACCAGTTACTATTAATGAACCACTAAGATTAACAGTATTACTTATTTTATTAAATGTAAAGTTACCTGAGCCACTAAGTGTAGCGCCACCATCATTAAATTGGATTGTTGTATCAGCTCCACCAGGTGTTGCTCCTCCTCCACCACTACCATATGCTCCTGTAATATATAATTTACCATCATTTCCTAATACTAAAACATTATTAGTTGCTCCTCCTAAATTACTTGCTCCTGACCAAAATAGTGAACTACTAAAAGTAACACCACTACCTGTTATAATAAGTGATGAAGTTATATTTTGAGTAGTAGCAGATGATAATTTTACATATCTTAAATCTGCTGTTGTTTCATTAAATCCAAATATTTGCTGCCATGAACCAGGTACTCCACTACTTGTGACAAAAATATAAGCATTACCATTTTTATTAGCATCTATATCTCCAGATACTACAAATATAGTACCAGAAACTGGTGGGCGTGGAGAGTAAGTGTCAGGTAAAAAGAAAGGTGAACCAGATAATGAAGATGAAGGACCTGTAATTGTATTAGTAATACTTAATGGTATATTTCCATTAGTAGGTGCTTGTAAATTTACTGTTCTAACTTGAGCTTGTATTTTACTTGACCCATCAAATTCTAAACCTGCTCCTAAACTAGCACTTATATAATTAGAATTAATATCTATACCTGGGCCTTCTAAGTATGTTTGCCCACTACCAGTATCTATTGTGACATAAAATTTAGTAGTACCATCTCCTTTAGTAAATTCAATTGTATTTAAAATAGCTGATGCTGTTAATAGTAATGAACCAGTGTTTACTGTTGTAGAACTACCTGTATCAACTGTGATACTAAATGTTGTTCCATTACTTTTAGAAAAATTAATAGTATTTAAATTAACAGAAGCTGTAGTCAGTCC
>Ga0315905_10002959_pt1 | contig 17705 bp, 11 predicted proteins | sample LakEriMetagenome_5_FD_203522 | JGI IMG/M metagenome (GOLD analysis project Ga0315905, IMG submission 203522) | Freshwater fungal communities from buoy surface, Lake Erie, Ohio, United States - Buoy 4 MA121 | ecosystem: Environmental > Aquatic > Freshwater > Lake | place: USA: Lake Erie, Ohio... | reverse complement strand
TTTACCTTGATACGAAAAATCTTGTGTTATGCCATTCGAGACGAAGAAGCGTGTCAGAAATACGAAATTGATTTCCATAAAGGTATTTTACTACTTGGACCTGTTGGTTGCGGTAAAACTTCGCTAATGACCCTTATTCGCGATTTTTTTCCTACTTCTTTCCGTCCAATTTTGAAATCCACGCGACAAGTGTCTTATGAATTCATCAAAGAGGGATATGAAATCATTGATCAATATGGAAAATCAGAGAAGGTATTTTGTTTCGATGATTTAGGAGTTGAGAGTAGTTTGAAGCATTATGGGAACGAGTGCAATACAATGGGTGAAATTTTGTTGAGTCGTTACGACCAATTCATACAATTCGGAACGATAACACACGTCACTACCAACCTTAATTCAGTTGAACTCGAAAAAATGTATGGAGTACGTGTTCGTTCCAGATTGCGCGAAATGTTTAACCTCATCACATTCCCCAAAGAAACCCAAGACAAAAGAAAATAACCGCAAAGCCACATCGAATGTGGCTCAAAAACCAAATCAATATGAACCAATTTTTATCCCAAATCATTGATTTTCCAATGGCAGAAAATCAGTATTACAAAGAAGTTTACAACAAACGACAAATTGTAATCCACCATACCGTTTCCAACGGAAACGCCCAAAATGTAATATCCGCTTGGCAGAAAACCAAAGAAAAAGTAGGTGTTGCCTTTGTGATAGACCGAGAAGGAAAAGTGTATAAAGCTTTCAGTAGCGCCCATTGGGCGCACCATTTAGGAACAAAAGAAATCAATAATACCATTTTGAACAAACAATCCATAGGGATAGAATTATGTTCCTGGGGAGCATTGACATTTAAAAATGGAGTGTATTTAAACACTTCAAAAGAGGAAGTTCCAAAAGAAGAAGTAACAACCTATGTTTACCCTTACAGGGAAAACAGGTATTTTCATAAATATACGGAGAAGCAACTTGCAAGCCTTAAACTACTATTGCAGTACTTATGCGAAACCTATAAAATCCCGAATACATACAATCAAGAAATGTGGGAAATTTCAAAATCGGCTTTGCGAGGGGATAAAGGAATTTTCACACACGTTTCCTATCGGAAAGATAAAAGTGATTGCCACCCCCAAAAAGAGTTGGTGGAGGTTTTGAAATCGTTGTAAAATCAAAATCCGTAGTTGTCGCTACGGATTTATTTATAAATTTCTAATCAAAGTAAAAGAAATACGGATCCATTAATTGATATTCATATACTTCATTAGTATTGGTACTAATCTTATAAGAATCTAAATAAATCTTTTTGGTTATTTCAAAGTTTGGTATCAGCTTTTTATCCCATTGATAAATTCCTTGTTTTGGTCGAACAAAAAATCCAGCTTCTAAAAACATTGGAATTACACTATATAAACCATTTTCAGTTGCACGGTTACCACCGTAAATATTAGAAATTGATTTCTTAACAATATCAGCATTTATAATCTCTTGGACGGCAAAGAATTTTCCAAAAATCTTTAAAACATCAAATGAGAATGGAAAAGCAGAATTTAAAAATGCAATTAAAATTATATCTCTATCGGGCTTTTTCTTGATGGCTAATTTAAGTGCTTCCTTATCTTCTATCAATGATAATATAGGATTTTTTGCAATTATCAAATTTACAATTCGAAGCGCTTTTTTAAGTCTATTTTCTCCATTGAATTCTAAACGTAATTGCTCCATAATATATTCATTTGAATAATTATCGTTAAGATATGCTTCTAAAGCAATATGAAGAACATCCAATGGAATTCTTTGATTAATATCTATCGATTTATCATTCATTAGTTATTTCTATAAATGGTATTACTACTTCAAGGAAGTGTGCTCCCCCATGGGTTACTAAATGATCTCTTCTTGAAAAACTTAAATCATCCTTAAAATATAATGAATTTTCTTCTTGTACAATTGAATTAATTAATTCGGAATTATTATTTAAAAATTCATCTTTTAACCATTTTTCAGAATATTCAATATGACGTTCACTTCTGCTTCCTGAATTATTTGTTCCTAATTTTTCTTTCCCACTAAGACCTCTCCATCCTTTAGCTTGAATATTTCCATGATCACTAGTTATTATAACTCTAAATCCGTGAAATAATAATTCTTCAATTGTATTATTTATATTGCTACGTTCAAACCAATTTTCTGTAAGTTTAATTAAGTCCTTATAATCTTTTGAACTATGCATATAATCATCTAAATCTTTATATACAATCCCGAGTCTTTTTATAACGTCGATATTAGTTAGATTTATCGAATCATGTTTATAATCTATTTCAAATTCATTGTACTGTTTATTTTTCCAGTATTCTTTCCATAGTTTTGATTCGTTACTTGGATTTTGTTTATAGGACTCTAATGGACTAGATCCTCTAAATATTGCTTGACGTGATAATTGAGTAATTGATGGTATCCAAGAAAAAGTATTCGTTTCTTTTTTTTTGCCAGGTATCAAATGTGCTATATGGCAATATTGCCAATAACTTAATCCATCAATTACAATTAGTGCAACAGATTCTTTTTTAAAGTTGAAATCAATATAATCTAGAATTTTTGATACTATCTGAGGTTTTTTTATTGAGTTTGAATTTTTGATTTGTGCATAGTTTTTTTGGATAAATTCTTGAAATTTCTCATTAACTATTTTTATAGAGTCAAGAAGTTCAATATGCTGATTTCGTTCTATTGTTTTTGACAGGGCATTACCTACAATAAAAGCTAATTCTTGCCAATCTATGTTATCACATTCTAAATTTAAATTGATATTTTTTGTGTAGTCCTCTATATCAAAAAATGATTCAGTAATCTTATAATCAGACATTACTAAATCTATTTCTTTTTGTGTTTCAATATTAGAAAGTTTAAACAATTGTTGTTTGTTATATAATTTATCCAATGTAGATAATGGTAAATCTTTTAAAGTTGGGATATGATATTCTGTAAGAAATTGGCTTAAAAAAAACTCAATATTTATAGCATTATTTTCTATATCTTCTTTATATATCCTTTTTTCCTTATTTATTAGGAATAAAGTTTGTGTTTTATTTCTAAGTTCAAATGAAACTCTTTGAAAAATATTATTACCTATTGATACTTCGATATTATTTCTTTCAATTTCATTTACAACATCAGTACGAAACAAAAAGCCATCATTATTTTCAATAATAAGTACTTGAGCATTATAATTTAAAAATGATTTAATTATAGCTTTTATCAGACTATTCTCCATCCAGTCTAAAAATTAAAAGTGGTTTTGTATCTGGTATTACTTTTTGATTTTCTTCAAATTCAGAAAGCCATTTATTATGTTCTTTTTCAAGTCTTAATAATTTAGAAGTTCGAATATTTTCGATACCTATTTTATTTATTCTTGATTTTTGAAATTCATAATTATTTAATTTATTAGATTTTTTTGTGTTTAGTTTCTCCTTTAATTCTGCTTCCATATTTTGAAATGAAATAAATAAGGCTTCATCAATGAGCTTTTTGTAATCTTTTTTTTCAGTCAAACCTAAATATTCGATTTGATGTTCGTTTTCATCTGAGATAAGTCTATTCCAAACATCATTTGCGTATGCAGAATATTGTTTCCCTTTATCAGAAATAAAAAAAGGTTGATATAATATTTTTGTTTCAAACCTATTTTGGGCTGTGATTTGCCATAAATACCAATAGCCTGCAGTTTCGTTTTCAGATTTAAATTTTAAAATAGGTACTTCTGTATTGTAATTAAATTCTCCGATATCTGCTAATATTTTTTTTATCCAATCATGTTGAAGAGTTATATGTTCAACATCCGGATTACTTAATGAAACTTCTGAGTCAAAAGTAATTTTCTTTTTTTCTTCTCCAATTACTATTGTTTGATATCCTAATAAGCTTTTTGAAGAATTTCCATGATGTAATTTTGAATATAGAAATACCAAACTTTCTAACCACTGAGGTAAAGGGCTGTATTTTATTTCGGAGGCTTTCTTTGATTCTATATCGTTTTCATTAATTTGTGGTAAAATACCTTCAGTACTTTTAAATTCTCTTAGTTTACTTTTTATCTCATTTAACCATTTTTCACCTGCAAATTCAAACCTTTCTGGATCTAATAAACTCTGTAAGTATAATTTATTTACTTTTTTAATATCAATAGCTGAATCTAAAACATCTGCTGTTTTGTCAATTCCTAATTGATCAATAATATTGTTTAATTTTTCTTCAATAACTTCATATACTCTTAAATCAACACTATTATTTGTTAACATGTTAAATGCATGAACTACATTTTTTTGTCCAATTCTATCAACACGTCCAATTCTTTGTTCAATCATCATTGGATTCCATGGTAAATCATAATTGAATATTATATGACAAAACTGCATATTCAAAGACTCACCTGCAGCATCTGTAGCTATTAATATCTGTGCATCATTTTTAAACTTTGATAATGCGATTTTCCTTTCATCTAAATCTTGACTTCCATTTATTTTTGCACAATTATAACCTTTTAGTGTAAAGAAATCATACAGCATTTTTTGTGTAGTCCTAAACTCAGTAAAAACTAGAATTTTAAGAGAATCATCATTTTTTGCTTGTTTTAACTTCTTATATTGTTCTAATAAACTTTCTGCTTTTGCATCAACCTCTGTGTTAAAACAATCTTGTGCTCTTTGAATTAAATCAGATAGTAGGCTTTCTTCATCAACTAAACTTTCTTCATTTCTTTGAAAGATGCCTTCAAAATCAATTTCTTCATAAAACTCATCATTAAATTGATCTAAATCTTCAGAATAATTATGAACATCATTATCATCTCCATTTCGCAATCTTTCTAATCGCCCACTCATTGCTGATAAAATAGCTGCTGTAGAACTACTTGCTAATCGTTGAAATAAAATCATTATTAAACCAGTAGCACTATTTTTAGTTTTTTTAGCAGAGTTAAATCCTTTTCTTACATAATCGGTTACTGCTTTATATAATTCAATTTGTTTTTTATGTTTATTTACATCTAAGAATACATCAAAACGATGTGTTTCTCTTACATTAAATAATTTTTCTCCATCGTAATTTAAGGCTAATCGTTTTTCTGTCCTTATCACATACGGTTCTAACTCTTCTATATTTGGAAGTCCTTCTCCTGCAAATGCATCTGGATCTAATAATTGTAAAATTCTTCTAAAATGATCTGATTTACCTCGATGCGGAGTAGCAGTTAATAAGAGTACATTTGAAACGGTGTTACATAATTCTTGTGCTAATACATATCTTGACACTGTTGATGATGCACCACCCATTTTATGTGCCTCATCAATGATAACCATATCAAATTCTGCATCTAAAACTGCTTGCATCCTATATTTATTGTACTCATTTATTTTTTCTTGTGTCCAACCTTGTCTTTTATCTATTGGTTTAAGGGCATCCGTTGAAACTATTATTTGATTATGTTGAGTCCAAAAATTAAATTCTTCATCGGCATTTATATTAGAGAATGTTCGAGCCATTGAAGTGATCATGTCCGAATCGTAAAGGTGGAAAACCTCGTTAAAATGCTCTTTTAATTCACTTTGCCATTGAAGCATACTTGATTTTGGAACAATAACTAATACTCGTTTAATGTCTCCTCGTAACTTTAATTCTTTTAGAATTAATCCAGTTTCAATGGTTTTTCCCATTCCGACTTCATCTGCGAGTAGAAAGCGATTTTGGGTAGATTGCATCACTTTTTCCAATACCAATATTTGGTGAGGCAAAGGGATTAAACTACTCTCATAAGGTGCTAAAATATTTTTCTTTGCTACTTCATCTTTAATTTTGGCAGCAATAGAAATGAAGCGAATCAATGGTATATTAAATTCAACATGCTCAGTCTCCAAATCTTCCTTTGCGACTTGCATGAAAGAGCCATCTTCTAAAATGCGTATCCAAGCAATCGATTTCCCGAAAACTTCTTTTTCTCCTAAGATTTCTATGGCTTTTCCTTTGTATAGCATTTAATCTTTCGTACGGTTTAATTATTATTACACACTTCAATCATTTCCTTGTAATGTGTTTCGTCCAGTTCTTTTATCATTTCCAATATATCAGCTGCGATATTAACACCTTCATCCAATTGATTATCGGAAGAATCATTGTCAAAATCCTGAGCATGTGAATACTTGTTGATGAATTTGAATATGTACTCTTCTTTTTCCGCTAATTTGGTTTTCTTTATAGCCTTACTGAATAATTCTCTAAAGTCATTAACCTTCTTCGGATACTTAAACTTTAAAAAAGTTTCGGCTGTTTTCCTTGCTGCGTTTGCTGATAAATAAGCTTTTTCTAAATCTATTGTGGTGTCTTTCGAGTACTGAATTACTTTATCGAATTGGTAATGATATTCCGAAGAGTAATTTAATAATGTAGTATCCGCATCCACTATTTCCGAAACTCTTTTACTACTTTTATTAAGCTTCGTTTCAAGCTTGTATATATTGCAAATCGAAAGTGGTTTACAGGGATCTTTTTGGTGCTTTTCTTTTTGCTTTTTGTTTTTTGATTCATACCAATCCCTAACTAGTCGGAAGTAGTTGAAATTGTGTGTTAAGACAAAAAGTTGTTTTGCTTCATTGCAATTCAGTTTTAGATAGGAATAACTACTAAAAAGGTTATTTGAATCGAAACTTGAAACAGGATCATCTACTACTACAATTGTTTCATTTATTTTATTATCCTGTTCTCTAAGTTTATTAATAAAATACACAAAGGCAATAGCTGTTTTTTCTCCTTCACTTAATAGCTTTCCTTTGGTTTGAGGATCTTTATTCCTCTGAATTTTATATCCTCCAGTAGCTTGTGGCTCCAAGGCAATGTCATTTCTACCTAAAAATTTCCATAGGTCATTATTGAATTTTTCAGCACCAAGTGCTTCGGTAGATATTATTTTATTGAGCTCTTCAATGTCTTTTTCTAAAGCTTCCTTGTCCTGCTTTTTCTGAGCAAGTGTAATCGTTTTGTCTTCCTCATCTTTTTTCAACTTATAATAATTATAGCGTTTAACCTCTGCTTTAATGTACTCAGTCTCTAGTTGGGTTTTGGCTGATTTAATAGTTGAATCAAGGTTTTTGAATTTCAGGTTATGGACATCAATTAATTCATTCAACTCATTGTACAAACCAACAATATCTCCAAAATCAACCGATGGGTTTTCTTCATTTTGAGAAGTAAAAGGATCTTTTTTCTTCTCTTCCAATAGTAATTTCCATTTCTTAAACACTTCTTTTATTTGCGCTGTTTTCTCATTTAAATCCTTGGAAAGTTTTGAATAATCCTTTTGATATTCCTTATAAAAACTTTCCTTGTTGGGAAGGAAAGGAAACTCATAAGATTCTATCCATTCGATTGCCTTATCAATTCTCTCAATTAATTTTTTAAATGAATCGCTAAAGTGATTATTGAGCTCATCTATTCGTTCTTTAGTTACTTTATTACCGCAAAATGAACATGAATCATTTGCTTGATGTAAATCCAATCCATTTTTTGCCCATTCACTTTTTTCAGGTGAATCTTTTAAGTCATCTAAAACAATAGAAGTAACAGTTGAGATGAGTATGTTTTTCAATCGTTCATTTACCTCTTCAAATAGATTGATAGATGTTAGATCAATTGCTATTAGCTCATTTTTCTCTTGTGGTTTTACGCTATCTGAAAGTTTTTCAACTTCATTAATTGCAAGCTGTTTTTTCTGAATTTGAGACTTCCCATCTGTTAGAGCAGTTTCCAATTTGGTTTTGTTGTAATTAGCTAAGTGGGTATCCTTAACATCAATGAGCTGAAATTTATCCTTAATACTTTTAGCTGCTTCTGTTAAGAAATTACTGTTTTCCTTTATGAGTCCTTTTTTACCTTTCTTTTTATCGTCACCATGCAGTTCCGTTTCAAGCTTTTTTATGGTATCAACAACAACTTTTAGGTCATCTTTTTTTTGATCACGTTTTTTGATTTCCTCTTTCTTCGTGTCAGAAACAACCAAAATACCTTTGATAATGTCGTTCCAGTTGATATTATTTTCAACGAAAGCCGTATCAAACACTCGAATTTTGATATTACTTTCTGTTATTACTTCAGAAAGAATAGTCCCATCAGCAAGTTCAAACGTCCATTTACTTTTCGGAAAACGTTTTTCTCCATCGGGATACTCCAATAAAGAGAAAAGGTGCGACAAGGTGGATTTACCGCTTCCATTTAAACCATACACTAAGTTGTAGCGATTAAAATCACTATACCTTGAACTGGAAGAAATAGTTTCAAATATCCCAAAATTATTTAAATTTTTTAAGTTCTTTATTATACCCACTGCGTCTTATAATTGATTTACACTCTTGAACTCGCTATGTCATAAAACTGCAATAAAACTTCATCTTCCATTAACAAGTTGTTTGGAATACAGTCTCCAATTTGAACGATAGTTTTAAAGTCTTTATCCTGATACGATTGTTTGAATCCGGCACGTAAAGCTTCTACACGAACCTCTTTTATTTTGCCTTTAGGTTTTGCAGCTTCGGTTTTGTAAACATCAAATTGCTTTAACAATCGTTTGGTTCGCAGTTTTTCTAAATCAGCCTCGTTTTCAGGATCTGGAACATACCATTTACCGTGGTCATCTTTTAAGAAGTTTTCTTCGAGTATATCTGCCAATTCAGGAATGATATCACCAGTCCTTACTCCTGCAAGAGCTTGCATCCACAAAGGCTGAATGTCTTGGTAGGCTAATGATTTTTCAGTTAATATATTCTTTATCCAGAACACACCATCTTGCTCTGATGATACCAAAATAGACAACTGAATAAACTCCGGATTCTCCGCTTTCTTTTTATCGTATTCTTGAACTTGTTCGTTGGTGAAAAACATACCGTCTCTCTCGATAAAACGCTCTCGCAATCCTTTTTGAAAGGCTCCTGCATCAATTGGTACAGGCAAGCTCTTTTGTACATAGAAAGAGATTAAACGATCAAATAGTATTTTAGGGCTTCTTTCAACAATCGCGTAGGTCGAATTATTGTTGGTAATATGAATTGGAAGATGATAAAGATGTTCTTCTACGAAGTCCCAAACAGCCACATCTATATTTTGGTTTTCTCTAAACTTTTCATCAAATTCTGAAGATGGCTTGTAGCAGGAGATTACTAGATCTTGATTGACAGCTGTGGGTCCTATAAGGGCTTGCAATCCACCTTTCCCCTTGTTTAATGCCGAAACAGAAGAGATAACAAATCCTGCTCTGTTTATTGAATACTGAATTGTATTCCAAACAGATGCACTTGTGTTACTAAAAACCACTGTCATCCAGCTATTTGGTTTCAATACACGATTATATTCACTAAAACTTTTAAGCATTAAATCTTGATATTCAAATAATGACTTGTTCTGAGACTTAGACTCTATAGCTTCAAACTGATTATTAGTTCTAACTTTTAACCAGAACTCAGGAAACACGTTTAGTTCTGAATACATTATGTTCGCCCCAAATGGAGGGTCAGTAAAAATATAATCTACTGAATTACTATCAAGAGTTAGCCTAGTTGCAGAATTTACAGAAACAACCTGATTGGACTTACTATCAATTCCTTTGATAATTTTTTTCAGTTGAAATTCCAACTGGTCTATTGGATTATTTACAACATACATACTGGGTAAGTAAAGTGTACCTGCCATAGGACCGACTAATGCTCGAGATCCATGTTGAGGCATATACCTATTAAGCTTGGTTAGTTTTGGTAATATTGCCGTCAGTAAAAACATCAATTGGTTTTTGTTTTCATAATTCTTTACATCCTCAATATATTGTGTTATAAACACAAGAATTGAAGTGTCGTAAAAATCATGGATATACTCAAATCCTTTGTGCACACCAGCACGCCATGTATCCCCCCAATTATCACCTTTACCAAGAATTAAATCGATTTTCATATTGTCTTTAATCATAGTTGAGGCTGTGTCCAATCGTTTCGAGTCAGAATCATTAAAGCCTCTTAATACTCTTCCATTGTTAATGTTTTGATTAACTAATATGGGTCTGAATTTTCTAACATTCCTACTAGCTTTGGTAAGAGGATCAAAAACATGTTCATAGCATTTGGTCAGCTTTCTTTTATTCAATGTGCTCGAACAATGTAAACAAGTCAGTTCATCCTTTAACGAACTATCCTCATTATATGCTATTTCGTAATATGATTGGTCATTCCCACAGTTTTCACAAACAACGAAATCGGAATAAGCAACATAATTTATTGTATGTCCATCACTTAAAAATAAATTGCCTATTTTGTTTTTCAACTTTGCTATTACTTCTTGGGCATTATTTAAAAACAATTCAGAATCAAAATTTGAATTGAAAACAGAAGAAATAAAAGAAGCAATCGGAGATAAATCAGAAATTATAGCATTCCTTTTACCCCATTTCACATCATTACCGAGTTTTTTAAACTCATTTTCAATTGCATGTTTGGTTTGAGCTCCTTCATTTTCAGTCATTAAAGCAGCATACCCTGCCATTCCTGTACCCCCAAATGCATCAATTATTATATCACCCGGGTTAGTATAATGAAGTAAATACCTCAGAATTGCTGTATGCGGAACCTTAGTATGATACGAATGAACATTATATGAAGATATATTTTTGTTAACTTCTACATCTATGGCGTAGGGAACATTGACACTTTTTCCTACAGTCTCCTTTTTTACTTCCCATTCTGCTATAAAGTCATTCAACCATGGGTTTGGGCAAGCCGTGTAATATGGTGGATCGGATAGGTTCAAAATGTCCTCATCCTCTCCAATAGGAAAACCTTCCATTTTTTTCAATTCAGGAAGATTTTTTCTTAGTTCTTCACGGAAATAGCTTCTGCGTTCTTCTTCTGAATTGAAGGTAAGTCCTAGAACTGTAATTTTATTATTTACATTTATTTCTTCCATAATATGTTAATTCAGTATGATTCTGATTTTATCTCTTTCTTTTCCTTTGGAAATTTGATCTATATAGTTTTTGAATGCTTCAATAGCCTCATCAGGCGTGAGCGGTTTGTTAAACGATAATTTTAATCCGTCAATACTTAATTCAATTTTTTCAAGTCCTTTATACAAACTTATAATGGCATTTCTAATCGCTAAAGCATTATCGTTTTGAAGAGGAGTTATATCATTTTCAAAATCATTTAATAATTTCGTTTGATTAGGATCTAATAAACTGATATTTTTCTTTACCATAGGATCCTCCAATGTGTCTTTCAATATTTGTTCCCAAGAATTTAATAATTCAATCAATTCTTCTTTCAACGAATGAATGGAATCGATTTTAGAACCATCAAAATCAATTGGGTTAAAGTCTTGATAAGGTGCAGTAAGAATGAGGTTTTTATTTACTTTTTCATCAGCAGGCTGTAGTTTTGAAAGCTTCATCAACCACTGTGAGTATTGACCAGAGGAAAGAAAATCGGCTTCTTTTAAAATATCGCAAATTGTCTTTTCTTCACTATCCAACAATGCTTGTTTTTTAGTATTATCGACTTCACTAATACGATGTTTTAGATATAAAGACAAATACCAATCTGCATAACGATTTTTTAACAGATTTAAACGTGCCTTATATTCCACTATCAACTTACTGTTATTAGTAGAAAGAACGGTTGCCAATTGATTGATTTCTTTTGATATTTCTTCTTTAAACACTTCATCGGTAATGTATTGTTTACATTGCTGAAGATAAGAAATATCATCATTGAAATATTTTATTTCTGAGAGCTGGTTTTCTACTTTTTCAATTAATGGAATAGCTTCAAATATTCGATTAATATCTTCTACAGAAAACTGGAAATTTTTAATTCGTGCTTCTGAAGTATAATTAGCCAATTTATCACAAAAACCTGAAAATGCTGTGAAAGATCTTCTGTATTCAGAAACCTCATTTTCAGAAATAAGTTCAATTCCTTTAAATATGAGTCCTCCTTGAATTTCATTTAAAACTGTTACTGATCTTTTTGCCCATTCAGTTGCCTTTAATGTAAGTTCGATATAAGTCGAATCACTTTTTAAGTGTTTAGACAAATCTTTCCCCAATAATCCTATAAATAAAGCCTGCAATGACGCTTCATTTAATCCCTTTGGCTGTTTTATATGTGTAAATGAATAAAAATCTTCTTTTGAAATATCTTTAAGGTCACCTAAATTATTAGAATTTATAGTTTTTCCAGATGACAAAGTAATTTCTAATTCACCGAGAGCAGACAATGTTGCTATTACAATAAATTCAAGTTCAGCTTCAATCTTGAAATCTTTAGTTAACCATAAATTTTTACTTTGATCTACATATTCGATTATTTCTTGACGATTAAGTACTTGTCCTTCACCTTTTTCTTTTAATTGTTTAAGTAAACTTTTTGCATATGGAGATTTACTATAATCTAACTTGCCTGGCATCCAAAGTCCAAGTCCAGAAAGAATACCTTCACCATCTCTATTTGATTGTTCAGGATTCGATATTTTGGATAACGCTTGTTTTATTAATCTATCAAAATTATCTTTAGCAATTGGTGTATTTAATTGATTGAAATTGGGGTAGTTAGGTCTTTCTTGTTCAAACCAGTCTGCAAATGTTAAAGATGCAACATCCGAAAAAATTTGTTCTTTAGTAGATCCTGTTCCTGGTAGTGGATATCCATTTAACGGAAGTTCTTTTCCTTGATAATCAACTTTTGTAATTTGAACGTATTCATTATCAAAAAGTGCTCTAGCTTTCTTGTTTAACTCATCAATTTTCTGTCTATAAATTGCTTTTTGAGATGAATCAGCTCTGACTTCAAGCGCCATTGCAGCACCGTAAAGAGTTACAGCTTCTTTAAATTCATTAGATAAGCCATCCATTATGAAATAAACTTCATCTTCTTCATGATTTCTTTTCTTTTTGGATTCATCAAAAATAGGCATGAAATACATATAAAAATGCTGTCTTGGATGAGTCGTTGATTTTTCATTTGGATTTCCAAAGAATATGTATCCATCACGATATGTTTTATATGATTTCCATTCAACCGTATGTTCCCAAATTCTAAATCCTGTTCTATATGTGTTATGATCAAGTGGAAGATTAATTTCTAAAAACTTAAAAAAGTATTCGTCTTTTTGACCATCAGCCATTGTTAAAGCATAATCTTTAATTTTTTGATCAAAATTAATTCCTCCTTCAATACGTAAATGGTATTCTCCATTTTCTGCGTCTTTGTCAAAATATTGTCCAGAAGTAGCAGTAATTATTTGTTTTGCTGTTGAATCCATGATATCAATTAGGAAATCTCTATCATGTGCCATTTTATCAGTAAGACATAAGTCATCGACTAAATGTTCTGAATTTGTACCATTTTGTTTTGTTAAATCATGTTGTAACAGTTTGATAGCACACGCGTTACTAATTCGTTTTGCAATATTTTTTTTACTCTCTCTTGCACCAGTAAAATAAGTATCTATTTTATCACTAATTGTTTCAGTAATTTCTTTTACTTTCCTTACATCCGGAATAGCCATTAAATCTTGACTCTTTTGTATATCTTCCCAATATTTATCATATGTAAGTAAACCTGGATTATCTGTTGGTACTTCTTTTTCTAATAATTCTGTAAATTGATTTGAAAGTGTTTTAAGAATTTCTCGTTGACTCTTTCCGATTCTAATTCGTTCAAAATTTTCAAAATAAGTAGGGTGTACTGGAAATAACTCTACATAATCTTGTGTTCTACCATGCATATCCGTAAAAAATGATAAGAATGGATCTAAATGTTCTCTAATTTTTTGTTTTTGATGTTCATTTTTACTTAACAAACGATTTTTCACGATAAAAGCAACATCTTCTTTGGTAATCATAATGTCTTTATATCGATCATTTACTTTCTGAAGCATTTCAGCAGCAAATTGAAATTCTGATGAATGATAAATCATTTCCTGAACTCCAAAAATAAATTTAAACTTTGAAGAATCACATGCTTGTCCAAGGGCTTGTAAGACTTGTAAATCTTGATTTAATTTATCAGGTGTACTTCTACCTTTAAGATAAGCAAGCATTTCATCAATTACAATCATGAATCCTTTTTCAGGGAATTTACCTTCAAACTCAGCCATCATAAGCTTTAATTTATCGGCATATGTAATAGCACCATGTCCATCGAAAGAAAAGTTTATTCCTATCTCAGAGAAAAAGCGCTCTATTTTAAAAGTTACAAAATCCCATAAACTTTCTGTACCACCTAATTCAAATCTTAATACCTTAAACTTTCCTGAAATCGATTTCAAAGAATTTTTTGGTTTTTCTTCTTGAACTAAATCAATCAGTTCTCCATTTTCAGCTATTAATGAGACCAAAGACATTAAGTGTGATTTACCCGTTCCATAGTTACCCACTACTTGTATGCCGAATGCTTCTCCAATTATTGAAAAGTCTAGATTACGAACCATTAAAGGAATCAAATGATCTTTAAATGTATCAGAAAAAACAAAGGTTTTAATAAGATTTTTTTGATAATCACTTTTATGGGTTTCACTAAATTTTACAACCTCATTAATAGGTTCAAATTGAATTAATTCATTGTATTTCATATTGCTATATAGCTTAAATTCTTAATATTTATTTTTTCACCTTTTATTTTACTCAAAAAGTATAGGTTTTCTTCATCTATTTCACCTTCCCATTTAATAAACAACAAATTTGATCTTGAATACTTATCTAATATTGAACAAAAATTTAATTTCAATTCTTTTTCAAACAAGATACCTAAATTTTTAATTGCTAAATATTTACCGTATTTCGAATGAACTTTTATACTATAGTCAAGTTTTTCCTCTAAAAATAAATGAGTTTTTACAGCTATTTTTTCATCAGATGTGAAGTCATGTAAACATTTGGATAGTACTAATCCAACATCAACAAAATCTAACTCTAAAAAATTATTTTTCAAAACAATAATTTTATTTCTTGTTTGATTATTAATGTAGTTAAATATGTAGTCTTCCACAATTCAAATAACTTTAAATAGTAATTATTAAAATCAAATTTAAGTAATATAATTTCTTTATATTTTTATTTTAGTTAAATTGATAATAAAAAATATGAAACATATCTAAAAATGAACAATTATATATTTATTATATTTAGTTAAAGTAAAACAGGCTATTTCAAAAAACTGAAATAGCCTGTTTTACTTATTTTTTTATAAATTATTTTTATTCACTTTTCTAACTTCCAAAAGAAATCAATACCAGTTAATGCCTCAACCTTATCAATAGAGGTAGCATATTGCATTATGTCTCCTTTCAAACTTGCATTTGGCAAAACAAACCCAATACCAAACCATTCTCCATTGCGTTTTTGTAGTAACACTTTGTAATACGCTTTTGGTACAGCAACACGATGAGGTCCGATAGTTGGCATTACTGAATCAAAGATTGGTCCAGTAACAACATACAAACTATCATACTCAACCGCCCAATTACGTACCTGCATTTCCAATTTTTTCCAAGCCCCACGATTAAAACGAGGCAATTGCGGAGACATATTCGAATAAAAGAATGATTGTACCATTGTTTCCATCGAATACCCCATATCTGCCGCTGGTGCTAAATGCCCTCTGTCATATCCTGATTTTAAATAGTCAACCTTAAAATCAGTACCAGGTATTAATGGGTCAGGTGCAAAAAACTCACCACGTTGAAAACGTTTCACGGTTTTATCTTTCGTTAGAAGGTATGCCACCCAATTTGCTTGTTTATATTTGGAATTATAGGAAAGTGTGTATCCTCTATGTATAATAATGGTATCATCAGCTTCATATCTTGGAATTTCTAATTGAGCAAATAAACCATTGTTAATAACCAATAAAATCAAAAATGTAATCGTTCTCATAAGTGTTTTTAAATTAAAAATAAACCAACATATTAAATCAAAAACACAATTAATAGCAATTGATATAATTTCATTTAAAATAGTTTAGAAAAGGTAATATGGTCTTCCTCCTTTTCGTCCTTTTACAAAAAAAGCATATAAACAAGGGTATAGCAAGTCTGTCGTACACTCCAGCCCCTTGTTTATACCGCTCACATAGTCAGTTCGTCAGCATTCCTCACTTTCCTGTTCACTTGCTTTTTTTGTTACGTCCTCATACGTCGTCAGTCACGGCTTCTTCATCCCCCCAAACCCCAAATAGGTAAGTGTTTAGCATAGCCATTACACACGCTTATTCCCTTTATGCTATACACTTGTTTTTTTATTGGGGGTCTGCCGCCGTTTGTGTTTGGCTCGCCTGCTAAATCGCTCAGGCTTCAGGTTTGTCACATTTTTTGCATTCCTCGTTCACAGCCACTTTGCTTCATTTCGGCTACCGAGGTCGTCTGCCTACATTCATCAAAGCCGCTTAACCACTCCCCACACAAGATTATTCATCTTTCCGCTTCGCTCCAAGATTTCATAAACTTGTCTTTTTCCACTTCAAAAGCAAAAAAATGCACCAAACCTTCGTGCTTTCAGCAGAGGTCGTTCCCGCGTTTCCTCATACTTCGTCATCGCTCTGCACTTCCCCCTTCGCTCAACTCGCAGACGGCTCGCGCCCACAGGCAATATTTCGCTTCGTATTTAAATATTTCGACTCATTTATAATTCATCATTCATCATTCACAATTTATAATTCCAATAATTGCCTTTCCCTCGCACTTGCTGAAGGCTCCATTACCTTTTTTTCATAATTAATTAATTTCCTTTTCTTTTAAATGTTCGCAACCCTCACATTTGTTTTTTCGAGCATTGTAAACAATGCCTATACAGATATGCTAGCATCGTATTTTTTGAGCGATAGCGATAATATAATCTCAATTGCGCCTAGTAATTGGATTGTGTAAATTTTGAGGGAATGTAACGTGATACAAATTGGTGTTTGAGGAAGAATGACGAGTTTCAATTTGTATAGTGAAATGATCCGTAAAAATTAACAATCTTATTACAGCGCTAGACTTTTTGGCGAACCTTTTTTGGCAATGAAAAAAGGTGGTTATTAAGTTTTTGCTTCGATTTTAAATTATAAAAAATCAAAAATAGGTCGCAAATTTACTCGGCAATCGCACCAATCCTCCCACATCGGCAGTAAAGGTCAAGCCCTACGGGTTTTGAGAATAAAGTGTGATTTAATCACTTAATGAGATTTAATCACAGTCTTTTATCTTTCCTCTTTTTGTCTTTAATCTTGATATCACTTTTTTCTCAAAAACCTTGACAGCCTTCCATTTGCCTCTTGTTGAAATGGCTTTCTTTTTTTTCTTTTTTTTTCTTTTGAATTAATCTATCTGGGCGAAGCCCTAAAAGGGCGAGCATAATTTTTAAACCGTGAATTATGTATAAACGCACCAATCCAGCAGTGATTAGAGCCATTTTGAGAGAAATGACCAAAGATGAACTCAAAGCAGAGTTGAAAGTAATCTTAGAAAAGGTAAAGGAAGAAACGAGCAGCAATAGAAAGCAGATGCTTAAAATCTTGTATCAGTATGCACAATCTTTAATTTTAAGTAGATAGTTATGATACAATTTAGATTAACTACTTATAGAGAAGAAAAAGCATATCAAGGATCATACTTTTTCATTTTAAACAAGGGAAATAACA
>Ga0315905_10002958_pt1 | contig 17708 bp, 19 predicted proteins | sample LakEriMetagenome_5_FD_203522 | JGI IMG/M metagenome (GOLD analysis project Ga0315905, IMG submission 203522) | Freshwater fungal communities from buoy surface, Lake Erie, Ohio, United States - Buoy 4 MA121 | ecosystem: Environmental > Aquatic > Freshwater > Lake | place: USA: Lake Erie, Ohio... | reverse complement strand
CCGTGCCGACCAAACATGATGAACGGTGCGAATCACCTCCTGATCTGGCAGAATGGACGGGCACATGGTGGGCGTAGCTCAGTCGGTTAGAGCGTCAGGTTGTGGCCCTGAAGGCCGGGGGTTCGAATCCCCTCGTTCACCCCAAGTCATACGAAGTCGCACGTCGGAACCGGTTCCGGCCCCGAGAAACTCGTGGGAAACGGGAATCCTTGGGCGGAACACCTCGGGCATCTACACTTGCCCTTCGCGCTAGGCACCTCTAGCTCAACGGCAGAGCAGTGGACTCTTAATCCATTGGTTCTGGGTTCGAATCCCAGGGGGTGCACCATTTCTCGTCCTTTTCGGAACGGAGCAACATGCGAGTGCTCGTGATCCACGCCCACCCCGATCCCGCGTCGTTCAGCCATGCGATTCTGGCCGCCACGCTCGAGGGGCTCGGTCGCGCGGGGCACGACACCACCGTCATCGATCTGTACGCCCTCGACTACCCGGGAGGGCTCTCGCGCGCCGAATGGCGCGCCTACGAAACCGACTCTCCCGTCCTCGACCCCATGGTGGCCGAGCACGCAACTCTCGTTCGCTCCGCCGATGCGTTGGTCTTCGTGTACCCCACGTGGTGGAGTTCGGTGCCCGCCATTCTGAAGAGCTGGTTGGAGCGCACGATGGTGATGGGGCTCGCCTTCACCCTCGACGAGAACACGCGTCGCATCCAGCCGGGCCTCGGACATCTTCGACATCTCGTCGGAATCAGCACCTACGGATCGCCACGTTGGTACGTGAAGCTGATCAACGACAACGGCCGTCGAACGGTCACCCGCACTCTGCGATTGTCCACGGGCGGCAAGGCCCGCACGACCTGGTTGCCCCTCTACACGCTCGACGGCCGCACCCCCGATGCTCGGCGGGCATTCCTCGACCGCGTGCGCGATTCGATGGAGAAACTGTCGTGAGGGTTCTTCTGGTGCACGCCCATCCGGATCCCGAATCCTTCAATCACGTGTTGATGGAACGAGTCCTTCGGGGGCTGCGCTCGGCCGATCACGAGGTGCGTGTGCGCGATCTGTACGCCGAGGACTTCGATTCACGACTCACACGCGACGAAAAACGCGACCACATCGCCCCACCGGAAACCAAGCCTCACCTCGCCGAACACTTCGAGGAACTTCGTTGGTGTGAGGCCCTCGTTTTCGTTCATCCCACGTGGTGGGGCGCCCAACCCGCCGTGCTCAAGGGATGGATCGACCGGGTGTGGGCTTGTGGCGTGGCGTGGGAACTTCCCGACGGCGCCAAGCGACTGAAACCCACACTGCGCAACGTGCGACGCATCGCCACATTCACCACGCATGGTTCGCCGTGGCGCGTCAACGCATTGCAGGGCGTGCCGGGAAAACGAATCGTCGATCGTTCTCTGCGCGTCATCTGCCACCCGTTGTGCCGCACCCGATGGATCGCGCTGTACCGCATGGACTCCAGCAGCACCGAGCGACGCGAGCGATTCCTTCGACGCGCCGAACGCGTGGCCTCGCGACTCTGACGTATCGGCCCTACCGCGCGGCCGACAGCGCCACGGCCACCTCGGCGGCGACGCGCGCGTTGTTCTCGGCCAGCGCCAGATTGGCCGGCACGCTGCGACCCTCGGTGACCTCACCGATGCGACCCAACACGAACGGCGTCACCGCCGCGCCTCGTATGCCAGCGGCCTCGCAGTCACGCAACGCGTTCTCGAGGACCGAGTCCAGTCGAAGCGCGTCGAGTTCGGATTCTTCCGGGATGGGAACGGTCAGCAACAGTCCCGACGCGTCGCGCGAACGATTGCGATGTATCGAAGCCACCTCGTCGACCGATTCGACACGGTGCGGGATCGGCAAACCCGACGAACGGGTGTAGAAGGCCGGGAACCAATCGTGACGCCAACCCAACACCGGCACGCCGGCGGTCTCGAAGTACTCCAGCGTTCGCGGTAGGTCGAGGAACGCCTTGGCTCCCGCGGAAACGGTGATCACCGGATGGGACGCGATGGCGTCGAGATCGGCCGACACGTCGCCGGACACCTCGACCCCACGATGCACGCCTCCGATGCCTCCGGTGGCGAACACGCCCACTCCCCCGGCGGCGGCGATGGCAACGGCGGCCGACACCGTGGTCGCGCCGAAATCCCACCGTTGGGCCACGGCGACGGGAACGTCGCGTTCGGCCACCTTGCGGGCCGCGCCGAGGATTCGCCGATGGTCGGACTCCTCGATTCCGAGACGCACCTCGCCGTCGAGCACCGCCGTCACCGCCGGCACACAGCCCGCCCCTCGTATCACCGCGAGGCATCGATCCAGGGCCTCGGCGTTGGCCGGCGAGGGCAGTCCGAGGTGCGAGAAGATCGTCGATTCGAGGGCCACCACGGGGCGCCCGGACGCCAACGCCGTGGCCACTTCGTTGGACGGAACGACACGAAGGCTCATAGTTCGTCCAGTCTCGCATCACGCACGAAGCGACTGACGGCTTCGACGTGGTGCGTGTGCGGGAACAGGTCGAGAACCTCGGAATACTCGAGCCGATAGCCCGCGTCCTCCAGCAATCGTGCGTCGCGCCCGAGCGAAGCCGGATCGCACGACACCAGCACGATGATCGGCGCACCGGTGGCGACCAACGCCGCCACCCCCGCGGCGCGGAGTCCGTCGCGCGCCGGATCCGCGACGACCACGCCACAGGGCTCCGACACCCACTGCTCGACCGCGGATTCCACCACACGGGCCCGACGATTCCGAAGATTGTGGCGAGCGTCCGCACACGCCGACGGATTCGCCTCGACCACCAACACCTCGCGGTCACCGACGTCGATGGTGGCGGCGAACAGTCCGATGCCCCCGTACGCGTCCAGCAACGGACCCGACCCCCACGACGCCGACGAACCAAGAGCCGTCGTCACCCGTTCGACCAGAACCGCGGCTGCCCGGGGCGAGGACTGGAAGAACGAGGCGGTGCTGACGCGGAACTCGACGTCGTTCACCAATTCGATGATCGTCGAATCCGAGCCCCCCACGACGGAGGCGTCGAGCCCAGAATGTCCCGCTGGCTCCGCCCACACCACCACGGCACCGTCGTGGTCGCTCACGCGAACGACGGCCTCCTCGGCCGACTCCAGGCCCATGTCGGCGAACACCGACGCCAACCCCGGGTGTGCGATCACGCATCGATCGACCGCCACCACGTCGTGGCTACGTCGTCGTCGAAAACCGACGTGACCGTTGCTCGCCCGAGCGACACGTATGGTCGTGCGGGCGCCTTCGACGGGAACATCGACGTCGGGCAGTCGCACGTCGGGGTCCGTAATGCGCCCGAGCCGAACCAACGACTCGCGCACGATGTCACGCTTGATCTCGCGTTGCAACGAGACCGAGGCGTGCTGCAGGTCGCAACCGCCGCAACCCTCGCGCACGAAACGACAGGGAGGTTCCACCCGTTGCGGATTGGCCTCGATCACCTCGACCGTCGTGGCTCGGGCATAGTCGCGCGACTGTTTCACGATTCGGGCTTCCACCAGTTCGCCGGGCAAAGCTCCCTCGACGAACACCACCCGCCCGTCGTCCAGACGACCGAGTCCGTCACCTTCGGCCACCACCTTTTCGATGCGCACGGTCACCGTGGTTCGAGCCCGCTCCGTCGCCATCGTGCCGAGGCTATTGGGGCTAACGTGACGGCGTGTCCCTGCCGATTCAGATCGTTCCGTCCGTCCTGCCCTGTGATTTCGCCCGATTGGGCGCCGAGATCGAGGCGCTCGATGCCGCCGGCGTCGACCACTTCCAATGGGACGTGATGGACGGTCAGTTCGTCCCGAATCTCACCTTCGGACCCGACGTCATCGCCGCGGCCCGCAAGCACACGACGAAGCCGTTCGAAGCGCACCTCATGGTGCTGACACCCGACGTGCTGGCCGCCCGATACGTGGAAGCCGGATGCTCACGACTCATCGTTCACGTGGAGGCGTGCCCGCATCTCCATCGCACCCTGGGCAACATCGCGTCGATGGGCGCCAACTCCGCCGTGGCGCTCAATCCGCACACGCCCATCAGCGAGGTCGAACACGTGTTGGACCTCGTCGACATGGTGCTGGTCATGACGGTGAATCCGGGCTTCGGTGGTCAGTCCTACATCGCGAGCATGGAACCCAAGATCGCCGAACTTCGATCACTCATCGAACGGCGTGGATTGAGCGACCGTGTGAACATCGAGGTGGACGGGGGCATCGGGCCGAACACCATCGAAGGCGCCGTGGCCGCCGGTGCGAACGTGTTGATCGCCGGAACGGCGCTGTTCCGTTACAGCGAGGGACTCGAGTTCGCGGTCAACGACCTGCGCTCCAAGGCCCTCGCCGCGCGCGGCTGAGCCACGTCAACGTCCGGGTTCGCCGTCCCACACCCGTCGGCCCGAACGCCACACGGTCACCACCAGGACCCGCAATGTGGCCAGGCCCAGCAGGCCACCGAAGACCCACACGAACGGTAAAAGTATCGCGCGTGCCAATCGACCCTTGGCGTTGGACAGCGGAGCCAGAACTCCACTTTCCACCGGCCCGCCGTCGATGGTGAGCGTGCGAACCGCGTCCTCGATCTCGGGACAATCCGCATCGGAGTCGTCCATTCCGATGATCTGACTTCCACCGAAGAGAGGTTCGGGATCGCGCACCTTCGAGTACAACGCTCCCGACTCCGCGTTCACGCCGACGGCGACGATGTAGCTGTCTCCGAGCGACAGGAATCGGACGTCCTCCTCGTACAGCACGTCCACCAATCCCGTGGCCTCGTAACCCTCCAGGGTTCCACCGCGCATCTGTTCGATGCGATAGCGCGCGGTGCGCGGATCGGCCGCCACGATCGTGCCCACGAAGGTGGCTCGCACCGGTGTGGGAATGACGCAACTGGCCGGAATGGTGTTGGTCGGCGCGACCACGACGGTGGTGTCGGTGGACCCGGCACCACCTCCGGCCGAACCGTCCTCCACCGGCACCTCGGTGACCGGCGGATCCGTGACCGGTGGAACGACCGCCGAAGCGTCGGGTGCGCCCCACGTCGATGCGAGTATCGACGCCCCGACCAGCGCCGAGAAGAGCCTTCCCCTGGTCGCCCGTCGCATCGATCCCATCGACGACACGCTAGTGAACGAGCCCCCCGACCAGGGGTCGCTCGTCACCGCCCCTTGAAGATGGGAACGCGCTTTTGTATCCAGGCCGTGATCGCCTCGGCCGTGTCCTTGGTACTGAAGTTCACGGATTGCGCGATGCCCTCGTCGTCGAGAGCTTCTTCCATGGTCACCTGCATCGCGTTGTTGAGCATGCGCTTCGACTGGGCCAACGCGATGGGCGGCAACGCCAACAGACGCTCGCACCACTCGCCAACGAACGCGTCCAGTTCGGAGTCGGGAACCACCTTGTTCAGCAGGCCGAAGCGATCGGCTTCATCTGCGGTGAGGATGTCGGCGAAAAATGCCAACTCCTTGGCCTTGTGCATTCCGATGCGTCGCGGAAGGATCCACGATCCACCACCGTCCAACGAAAGACCGCGCTTGGAGAAAATCTCGGAGAAGCGCGCGTTGTCGGATGCCGCCACCAGGTCGCACCCGAACGCGATGTTGCATCCCACGCCGACGGCCACTCCGCGCACCTTGGCGATGGTCGGTTGCGGCAGGCGGTGGATGGCCAGAATCGCCGTCGACACCTCACGCATGGAGTAGTAGTAATGCCCGTGTTGACGGGCCTTGGACTGACCCTCGCGCGAGCCGATGCTCGACAGATCGGCCCCGCTGCAGAACTCGTTACCCGCGCCGGTGAACACCACCACACGATCGTCGCCGTTGTGTTGGATCTCGTTCAGCACCTCGATCAGTTCCACCCACATCACACCGTTCACCGAGTTCTTGCTCTTGGGTCGGTTGAAGGTGATCGTGACCACTCCGTTGTCACGATCGACGACGAGGGTCTCGTAATTCTTGGCGGGATCGCTGGAAGCACTCACACCGACGACGATAATGAGGCCATGGGATTCAACCCGTATCGGAAATTCCGAGCCCGCCGCGCCGACTACGTGTTCGTCGTGGCCGCCCTCGTGGCGGCCGTGGCTCTGGTTGCCTGGGCCTTCACCGGCTGAGTTCGTGGCCTCGTCACGCCGGCGACCCGGCATCTGGGACGGGCTCTACGGCCCCGTCGAGGTGCGTCGGGTTCAGCCGTACCAAGCGGTGAAGGAGTACGTCTGCCCCGGATGTCACCAGCGCATCCCCACGGGCATGGGGCATTACGTGGCCGTGCCGCGCGACGCGCCCGATCTGCGTCGCCACTGGCATTACGCCTGCTGGGATCGACGCTCCGGCTCCTGAATCAGAAGGCCGCCTCGATCACCTCGATCGAGGGAGAACCGTCGAGACCCACGACGCAGGCCACGTCGAACCGAAGGCGAACGTTGCGTCGTCCGTGCTCGGACATCCAGGCCACCGCCAGGCGACGCAGTCGGCGCTGCTTGTCCAGGTTCACCGCGTGAGCCGGAGAGCCGAATCGATCGGTGGCCCGGGTCTTGACCTCGCAGAACACCAACACGCCCGAACGTTCGGCGACGATGTCGATCTCACCGCTTCGACAGCGCCAATTCCGGGCGATCAACTCGTAGCCGTGATGTCGATACCAGTCGACCACCAGATCCTCCCCGCGCGATCCGAGATCGCGGTTGTGGCTCAGGCCTGATCGAGGTCGGCCACGTCCTCGCGCGGAAGCTCTTCCACGTTGACGTCCTTGAAGCTGAGGATCCGAACCTTGGGGACGAATCGGCTCTTGCGGTACATGTCCCAGACCCATGCGTCGGTGAGCTCCACTTCGATGAGCGGCCGAGCACCGTCACCAGTGACGTTCACGTCGACCTTGTTCGCCAGATAGAAGCGGCGCTCGGTCTCGATGGCATAGCGGAACATACCCGCCACGTCTTGATACTCCTGCGCGAGATGAAGCTCGCGATCGGCCTCGAAATCCTCGAGATCGTCGGTGCTCAATGGAGGGGTCCTCGACCCGATGCCGTCTGACGTCCGCGAAGCGGAATCAGAAGTCGCGCTTCTCGCGAACCTTGGCGGCCTTACCGGTGCGGTCACGCAGGTAGTACAGCTTGGCGCGACGCACGTCGCCCTTCCTCACGACCTCGATCTTGGCGACCGACGGGGTGTGCAACGGGAAGGTGCGCTCGACGCCCACGCCGTAGCTGACCTTGCGAACGGTGTAGGTCTCCTGCACCCCCGAGCCGTGACGGCCGATGACGTTGCCCTGGAAAACCTGGATGCGCTCCTTGCCGCTTTCGACGACGCGCACGTGAACCTTCAACTCGTCTCCGGGTCCGAACTCGGGAATGTCGGTGCGGATGTTCTGCAGGTCAACGATGTCGGTGGTCTTCATGGTTCGTCCTCGGTTGAGAGACCGAGCGGCCCAAAGGGCGCCGGTCACGGCTTGTCAAGGATACGGGCAGGCAGGGAACTCTTCCAACAGGGCTTTCTCCCGATCCGTGAGCCCTCCTCGAGCCTCGATGAGGTCCGGACGCACCGACAGGGTGCGATGAAGGGCCTGAGCCAGGCGCCAGCGCTCGATCTGGGCGTGATTGCCACCTCGCAGCACCTCGGGCACGGTCCAGCCCCGGAAATCGGCCGGACGGGTGAAATGGGGCTCTTCCAGCAAGCCGGAGAGCCCGAAGCTCTCCGTCACCGGGCTGTCGGCGTTGCCCATGGCCCCCGGGAGCAGACGTGTGACGGCCTCGATCACCATGCAGGCGGCCACCTCTCCCCCGTTCAACACCACGTCGCCCACGCTGATCTCGCCGTCGCACAGGTGCTCACGAACGCGATGGTCCACGCCTTCGTAACGACCGCAGAGCAGGCTGAAGCCACCCCCCTCGACGTGCGTGGCGGCCAGCTCCTCGGCCAGACGCTGATCGAATCGTCGACCGCCCGGGCTGAGCAAGTACAGCGGACGCGGCGGGTTCGCCGCCTCGACCGAGGCGAAGATCGGCTCGGCGCGCATCACCATGCCGGCGCCACCTCCGAACGGCGCGTCGTCGACAGTGCGATGCACGTCGGTGGTGTGTTCGCGCAGATCGTGACAACGCAGATCGAGCAGTCCGTTGTCGCGGCATTTGCCGAGCAGGCTTTCCGAGCAGAAGGAGTCGACCAGAGCCGGGAAGATGGTGAACACGTCGAGGCGCATCGTCACTCCGCGTCGTCGAAGACGTCGAACAAGCCGGCGGGCGGATCGATGAGCGCGGTGTAGCCGCCCGAGTCGTTGGACCGAACCGACACCACGAAGTTCACCGGCACCAACGCGCCGCTTTCCAATTCCAGGAGGTCGTTCGCCGGGTTCGCCACCACGGCCACGCAACGTCCGTGGTGCACCCCAGCGACGTCGACGACGTCGGCCCCGATGGCTTCGTGCACCCACACCGCGTCGGGATCATCGATGGGTTCGGCCCAGATGACGCGGTTCACCAAACGTTCGCAGACGTTGCGGTCGTCCACTCCCACCAACGACACGACCCAACGATCCGGACCGGTGGAGAACATCGGTGTGCTGGAGGCCACCTCGAACCAGGATCCGGCCCACAAGCGCGCACCACGGGCGACGCGCTCGTCACGATCGGTGGACAGTTTCACGTAGATCTGACCCCGCACACCGTGCGGGCGACCGAAACGGCCGACCTCCAACAACCCGTCGGGTCGAGAGGAGACGTCGGATTCGGTGGTCACGGAAGGCCCCGTGAACGCGGATCAGTCGACGAAGTCGACGTCGACTTCGTGGCCATCCTTGGCGGCGGCGGCCCGCACGAGGGTGCGGATGCTCTGCGCGGTGCGACCACGACGGCCGATGACGCGACCAAGATCGCCGGGGCCCACTTTCACTTCGAGACGAAGACGGTGACGTCCCTCGGTCTCTTCCACGTTGACGGCGTCAGGATCGTCGACGATGGAACGGACCACGTGCGTGAGCACGGCCACGGCCGTGGGAGTGGAGATCTGATTGGCGTCGGTCATCGCGACGAAATCACTTGCCGCGGGCAGTGGTGAACTGAGCCCACGCACCCGAGATCTCGAGAAGCTTCTTCACGCGCTCGGTCGGCTGAGCACCCTTCATGAGCCACTGCACGGCCTTGTCATTGTCGATGTTCAACACCGACGGCTCCTGGCGCGGGTTGTACTGACCGATGATTTCGAGGAACGCGCCGTCACGGGCCGAGCGGCTGTCGCTGGCGATGACGCGGTAATGAGGCTGCTTGGTCTTTCCGACGCGGGTGAGACGCAACTTGACTGACATGCGGTGATGACTCCTGACTGGGGCGCCCGGGACCAGCCACAGGCAGACGAGGAAGGCTAACCGCCGACCCCGCCTTCCCCAACGCCCTAGCGGGAAGGAGGAAAGCCCGGGAACCCGCCGCCGGGACCCCCGGCCGGTCCCCCGCTCGGACCACCCAGACCGGGAAGGCCACCTCCCAGCGCCCCCAGACCGGCCAAGCCGGCCATCTTGCCCTTCTTGCCCTTCTTGCCCGGGGCCATGGCGCCCATGCGCTTCATCATTTTCTGCATCTCGGCGAACTGCTTCACCAGACGGTTCACCTCGGCGATGGAGCGACCGCTGCCCGCCGCGATGCGCTGGCGACGACTGCCGTTGATGATCTCGGGCTTGCGGCGCTCTTCACGCGTCATGGAGCGGATGATGGCCTCCACGGGCTTCAGGTCGTCGTCGCCGATCTTGGCGTCCTTCAACTCCTTGGGCATGCCGGGCATCATCCCGAGCAGGCCGCCGAGCGGCCCCATCTTCTTGAGCGACTGCATCTGCTCCAAGAAGTCGTCGAGGGTGAATTCGCCCTCCAACAATTTGGCGGCGGCTTCCTCGGCCTGGTCCTTCTCGAAAGCCTTCTCGGCCTGCTCGATGAGTGTGAGGACGTCGCCCATGCCCAGGATGCGACTGGCCATGCGATCCGGATGGAACTGGTCGAATGCGTCCAACTTCTCGCCGGTGCTGGCGAAGGCGATCGGTCGGCCGATGACCTCTTTCACGCTGAGCGCCGCTCCACCGCGCGCGTCACCGTCGAGTTTGGACAGGATCACGCCGTCGATCTGCAAGGTGGCGTGGAACGCCTCGGCGACCGTCACCGCGTCCTGACCGGTCATGGCGTCGATCACGAGGAACGTGTAGTTCGGCGTGATCTGATCGGAGATCTGACGGATCTGCGCCATCATCTCGTCGTCGATGGCCAAACGTCCGGCCGTGTCGACGATGAGCACGTCCTTGCCCAGTCGACGGGCCTCGGCCAGACCGCGCGTCGCCGTGCTCACCGGATCGCCGGGTTCGCTGAAAACGGGAACGTCGATCTGGCGACCGAGGGTACGCAACTGCTCGACGGCGGCGGGTCGCTGCAGGTCGGCGCCGACGAGCAGCGGATGACGACCCTGCGACTTGAACCATCGGGCCAACTTGGCCGAGTTGGTGGTCTTACCCGAACCCTGCAGACCGGCCATGAGAACCACGGTGGGCGGACGGCTGGCGTAGGTGATCTTGAGCGTCTCGCCACCGAGGATGTTCGTGAGTTCCTGGTTGACGAGCTTGATGACTTGTTGGCTGGGATCGAGCGCCTTGGAGGACTCGATTCCAACGGCACCTTCGCGGATGCGCGCCACGACGTTTCGAACCACCGACACGTTGACGTCGGCTTCCAAGAGCGCCGTGCGGATCTCCTTGAGGACCTCGTCGACGTCGGCCTCGGTGAGGCGACCCTTGCCGCGGATGCGCTTGAAGATGCCGTCGAAACGGTTGGAGAGATTGTCGAACATGACGGGGTCAGGCTACCGCCCGCCCGGAACGGTCACGGATGGGAGGCTCAGCCGACGGTGGAAACGGTGACCGTGTCGTCGACGATCGTCAGGTTCACGCGGTCCATGCGGTAGTCCATGGTGATCGCGAAGTCCTCACCGTCCCGGGACACCACACGCACCTCCCAGCCGTTGGTCTTGGCCAGTTCGAGTGCGTCGGTCTCACTCAGGCCCACCAACGACTCGGCCTCGGCGGCACCGATCTCGGCGACGGTCGGATCACTCGGCACGGGTTCCTCCACCGCGGGATCGACCGCCACGTCGATGGGATCGGCCTGTTGCACGAACTCGTCCGGTAACGCCGACACGGTGTAGCGCGGCGTGTAGCCGTACTCGTCCTCGGCGGCGATGAACGCGTAGCCGGGGACCAGATAGATAGATCCGTCCTGTCCGTAGAGCATCACCAGCTCTTCCTCGACGGCGACGATGCTCACCTCTTGCACCTCGACCGGCACGTCGGTGGCGGGGATGTCATCGACCATCACGTCCGTGGTGGCCGTTCCCTCGACGGGCACTTCGGTGACCGGAGCGACCTCGCTGATGGCCACGTCGTCCATGGCCAGGCCCACACCACCGCGCAACATCGGATTGGCGAACTCGGTGTTCAAGCGCTCGAGGGCGGCGGCGGTTCCGATGCGCGGATAACTCGCACCCTCGACGACCTCACCGAGGAACCCACTGGCCCACGTGACGGCGCCCTCCGCACCGAAACCGATGGTGACCGTCAGCGGACTGCGCACTCCGTCGATCTTCAGGTAGCCGTACACCGAGGAACTCCATTCGTCCGCGTAGGACTCGAGCACCATGTCGTCGGCGTTCATGCCCATGTCCGACACCATCGACGCGAACAGCGCCCGCGCCTCGTCATCGGACGGCACGTTGGCCGGCGGCTCCGGGTTCACGCACTCGGCGGGCTCCGACGAGACCGTTCCGTCGGGCGACGCCTCGATCGCGCAGCCCCGACTCATCATGGACTCCTCGAACTTCGGTGAGTAGTACCAGTAGCCCATGGCGTCACCGGACACCCAGATGGAGTCGGTGCTGCCGTCCTCGCTGCCGATGCGGTAGCCACCACCAATGTTGGCGTCCAGTTCCACCACGTCACCCGACACACCGAACACCGATGCGATGGCTCTGATGTCATCGGTCGAGTACGAGCCGGTCGACAGCGTGTACGACGTGGCGTCGGAATCCAAGGCCGGCAGATCGGCGCCGGCCACGAAGTTCATCCGCCATGGCGCCATCATCTTGCTCTCGGACGCGCCGGCCGCCATGTCGGATGCGCCCATGGGCGAACCCGCGTCCATGCCGGTGACCACCAGTACGGGGGGCCCCGAGGCGTCCGGGTCGTCGCCACACGCGGTGGCGATCAAGCCGAAGGCGGCGAGCAGCGGAAGGGTGATGGCGGGAACATGACGTCGCTTCATATCCATCAGACGATGCCACGTCGCGATCCGGTTCCCGCGTCTTCGGGAAATTTTCTGCCGCCGGACCCACGATCGGGACCTTCGTCATCCGCGCGCGCGGACCCCCGGACGACCGGGTCCGCAGGTTCAGTTTCCGAACAGGGCCGACACGAACTCGTCGGGGTCGAACTCGGTCAGATCAGAGATGGTCTCCCCCAGACCGACCAACTTGACCGGAATTCCGAGTTCGGTCTCGATCGCGAAGACGATGCCACCCTTGGCCGAACCGTCGAGCTTGCTCAGCACGACTCCGGTGACCCCGGCGGCCTCGGCGAACTCGCGGGCCTGGGCCAGACCGTTCTGCCCGGTGGTGGCGTCGATCACCAGGAGCACCTCGGTGACCACCCCGGGTTCGCGTCCGGCCACCCGGCGAACCTTGCGGAGTTCGTCCATCAGGTTCGACTTGTTCTGCAGTCGCCCGGCGGTGTCACCGAGAACGAGGTCCGAGCCCTTGGCCGCGGCGCGCTGCACGCCGTCGAAGATGACCGCGCTCGGGTCACCGCCCTCGTTGCCCCGCACCAGTTCGGCCCCCGATCGTTCGGCCCAGGTTCCCAATTGCTCGGCCGCCGCGGCGCGGAACGTGTCGCCCGCGGCCAACACCACCGTGCGTCCGAGCGCCGCCTGCTGCGCGGCCACCTTGCCGATGGTGGTGGTCTTGCCCACACCGTTCACGCCGACGAACAACCACACGTTCACGTGTCCGACGGGCACGGTCTCCAGGTGAAGAGCACGATCGGCGCCGGCCAGACGGGCCGTCATTTCGGACTGCAGGGCCGACAACAAGCCGTCGGCGGAATCGATCTCCTTGGCCTTCACACGAGCGCGCAAACCGTCGAGCAACGCATCGGTGACGCCCACACCCACATCGGCTTTCAACAGGGCTTCCTCGAGGTCGTCCCACGTGTCGGCGGTGATGCCCCCACGAGCGCGCACTCCGCCGAAGACTCCGGCCATGGCCGTGGCGGTGCGGGCCATGCGTTCACGAATGGACGGTCGTGAAACGGGTTCGGGTTCTGGCTCCGGCTCCGGCTCCGGCTCGATCGTGACGGCCGCCGCGGAGGTTTGCTCGCGCGTGGGCGGAACCGGTGTCGGTGCCGTGGTTCTGGTCTCGACGACCGGTCGAGGTGCGGTGGGGGGCGTCGCCGCGCGGGAACCCGAGCGACGGTTGAGAACCACCACCCCCAGTCCGAAGACCAAAGCGACCCCCAACAGGATCAGCAGGATGTTCTGAGCGTTCATGACGTCCTCAGGATGCCGTGGAGTCGGCCGACTTCTCGGTGACGACCTTCGACGAACCGCCCGGCTGCATGCTCACGCCGAGCAAACTGTCACCGGCCTCCATCGTGCGCTTCTGGTGACTGACGATCAACAATTGGGCCTCGCGACGGAACTCGTTGATGAGGTTCAAGAAGCGGTGCAGGTTCACGTCGTCGAGAGCCGCCTCGACTTCGTCCATCACGTAGAACGGCGACGGACGACTACGGAACACGGCGAAGAGGAAAGCCAACGCCGTCAGGCTCCGCTCACCACCGGAGAGCAGGCTCAACTTCTTGACGTTCTTGCCTCCCGGCTTCGCCTCCACCTCGATACCGGTGTTCAAGAGGTCGTCGGGATTGGTGAGCACCAAACGTCCGGTTCCACCGGGGAACAGACCACCGAACAACTCGTTGAAGTTGCGACTGACGTCGGCGAAGGCCGAGGCGAACACGGTCTGGATCTCGGTGTCGATGGCGGTGATCACCTGCATCAACTCGCGACGGGTCTTGCGAACGTCCTCCAGTTGCTCCTCGAGGAAGCGATGACGCTCCTGCAACTCGTTGAACTCCTCGAGCGCCAACGGGTTGATGGGACCCATCAGTCGCAACTCGCGCTCGAGGTCGCGCGCCCGCGCCGGTGCACTCACGCCTTCGGGCAACTCGGGCAACTCGGCGGCCTCGGCCACCTCCGGCTCGACGTCGAGATCGCGACGCAACGTTTCGACGGTGGCCTCGAGGCGCATCTTGACCTCGGCCTCTTCCACCTCGGTGCGACGCGAGCGCTCGCGGACCTCTTCCAGCTCACGTTCGGCTCCGCTGCGCGAACGACGCATCTCATCGAGTCGGGTGGCCAGAGCACGGACCTCGTCGCTCTGTCGACGGCGCAACTCGTGAAGCTCGGCCAGGCGCGCCTCGATGGCCACGCGGTGCGCGTCGACGATGACGGCGAGGCGTTCCGACGCACTCAGGATTCGTTCGATCTTCTCGCGACGACCGGCGGCCTCGGCTCGGGCGACCGCGTCGGCTTCCAAGCGGCGTTCGGCGTCGGCCAAACGGGATTCGATGAACTGCTTGCGCTCCAACAACCCCGCCGAACGGACCTCGAGATCGCGACGACGCCCGGCCAACAACGCCGCCTTGGCTTCCATGGTGGCGCGCGCCTCGCCCCGGGCCTTGGCGGCCTCGGCCTCGGCCTGCTCCTCTTGCTCCAACGAGGGAACGAGATGCTCGAGCTCGGCGACACGGGACCGCAAACGAACGAGTCGCTCGTCGATCTCCCCGAGTGTCGGTTGGAGTCCCTCGGACTCCGTGGCGCATTCACGCCGCTCACTCTGGGTCCGCGCCAGAGCCTCCGACGCGGCGGTGAACGCGGCGTCGTTGGCGTCGAGGCGCTTCTGCACGTCCTGCTCGCGTTGACGCGCGGACTGACTCTCTGAGGTGGCGATGCGCACCGCTTCCTCGCGCGCCGCCAGATCGAGCTTGGACTGCTCGGCGTTGCGCAACGCGTCCTCGAGTGCGGCCGCCGTGGCGCCACCACCGGCCACACCGATGCGCCACCCCGTGGTGGTGAATCGGTCGCCCTCGGTGGTGACGGCGACCAATCGCGGATCGGCCATCACGGCGTCGACCGCGGCGGTCCAGTCGTTGACCCGGATGGAATTGGCCAGAAGCAGATCGAGCAACGCCTCCACATCGGAACGTGACGAGCGCACATGCTCCCGAACACGTTGGGCACCCGACGGCACCACGCTGGCCACCGTCACGCCAGAGCGCGATCCGAGAGCCAGTACCGCGCCGGACGCCGACGACGTGCGCAGATGGGACAACGCGCGACGGGCCGACTCGGTGTTCTCGACGACGACCGACAGCAACGCCTCGCCCAGGGCCGCCTCGATCGAGGCCTCCCACCCGTCCTCGATCACGACGAGGTCGAGCAGGGTGCCCACCACACCGGACACGTCCTTCAACTTCTCGGCGCCGGCACGGGCGCGCGCACTGTCGAGGGCCAGTTGCAATGCCTCCGAACGCGCCTGCCAGCGCGCCAACTCGGCGGCGACGGCGTTGCGCGACGCCACAGCGGCTTCGAGCGCGGCCTCGGCGGCGAGACGACGGGATTCGGCTTCGGTGACCTCGTTGACGAGAGGGAGCTCGATGGCTTGGGACTTCTCGCATTCACCGCGCAGACGATCGATCTCGGACACCAGACGGGCCTGGCGCTCGTCGAGATTGGCGATTCGCGTCACCAAGCGACGGTGTTCGGAGTCGGCGGCCTCGACCGAGGCGCGCAGGGTGCGCAGTTCTCCGCGAACCTCGGCGGCGGCCGTGGCGGCCGACGAGGTGGACGCGATGTGGTCGAACAAGGTGGCTGCCGCCGAGCGTTCGCCCTCGAAGGCCGCTTCGTCGTGGGCCAGTTCCTGATTTTCGGGCTCCAGGCGCCCGATGGCCGAGGCCACCTCGTCGAGTTCGCTCCGTAACGCCGACGCGTCCGCCTCGAGGTTGGCGATGACTCCGGAGTCCATCATCTGGCCCCGGTCGCGCTCGTAGGAGCGACGCCGCTCGACCAACAACATGGAGATTCCACGGGCCCGCTCGCGCAACTGTTCGACACGAACCAATTCGTCGCCCAAACCGCTCTCACCGCGAGCCGACAACTCGGCTTCGGCGGCCATGACGTTGGTGTCCAGTTCGGCCAGCAGTCGCCGGAGTTCTTCCTCCTTGCGACCGGCCTCGGTGCGATCCCCAGACAGGGTTTCCAATCGACGACGGAATCCGGCGATCTCCCGGCCACTCAGGAACAACCGCAGCGCGTTCAACTCGGCCACGAGGTCACCGTGCCGACGCGCGGCCTCGGCCTGACGTTCGAGCGGACGGAGTTGACGGCGCACCTCGCGAAGAAGGTCTTGCACGCGAAGGAGCGATCCTTCGGTGGCTTCCAGTCGACGCTCGGACTTCTCCTTGCGCTTGCGGAACTTCAGGACGCCCGCGGCCTCCTCGATGATCGATCGACGATCCTCGGGACGGGCGTTCAGGACCGCGTCGATCTGACCCTGGCTGACGATCACGTGTTGCTGACGACCCACACCGGCGTCGGACAGGAGTTCCTGCACATCCAGCAGACGGCACGGGACGCCGTTGATGCTGTACTCGCTCTCGCCGGTGCGGTACAGCACGCGGCTGACGCTGACCTCGGACACGTCGACGGGCAACAGACCCATGGAGTTGTCGAGGGTGAGCGTCACCTCGGCTCGACCGAGCGCCGGGCGCTTGGCGGTGCCAGCGAAGATCACGTCGTCCATCTTCTGGGAACGCACCGCACTGGGTGCCTGAGCTCCGAGAACCCACGCGATGGCGTCGACGACGTTGGATTTGCCCGAGCCGTTCGGGCCGACCACCACGGTCACCCCGGGTTCGAGGTGCATCACGGTGTTGTCGGCGAAGGACTTGAAGCCTTTGAGGGTGAGGGACTTGAGAAACACGACGCCCCGACCCTAGTTCACGGGGGTTGCCCGGCCCCTCCTCCCCCGGAGCCGCCACGGTCGATCGCTCAACGTTGGCACACCCCACACCAACTGGTCGTTCGTCCCCCGATGACGGCGGACACCACGTGTCCCCGACCGCACGACAGACACCTGTCACCCGAGCGCCCGTAAACGCGGTGTCGCTCTTGGAACGAGCCGTACTCCCCCATGAGGTCCACGTACTGGGCGTCGCCGAGCGTCGACCCGCCCTCGGCGATGGCCTCGTTCAACACCTCGTGAATGCAGACGTGCAAGCGGCGGACCTGACCCGACGACACCTTGCGCGCGGGTCGTCGGGGATGAATGCGCGCGCGATGGAGAATCTCGTCGCCGTAAATGTTGCCGATCCCCGCCACGAGCGACTGGTCGAGCAGCGCCACCTTCACCGCGCGAGCGGTGGACGACAGCACTCGACGAAGTTGAGCGAGATCGAGGCCCTCGGCGATGGGGTCGGGGCCGAGCCGCACCAACTCCGGAACGACCGAGACGGCCGCGCCGGGGTCGTAGACCACGACCTCACCGAACGTGCGCGGATCCACGAAACGCAGCTCCTCGGCGGGGCGACCCGCCAACGTCAAGGTCACGTGCGTGTG
>Ga0315905_10002957_pt1 | contig 17715 bp, 6 predicted proteins | sample LakEriMetagenome_5_FD_203522 | JGI IMG/M metagenome (GOLD analysis project Ga0315905, IMG submission 203522) | Freshwater fungal communities from buoy surface, Lake Erie, Ohio, United States - Buoy 4 MA121 | ecosystem: Environmental > Aquatic > Freshwater > Lake | place: USA: Lake Erie, Ohio... | reverse complement strand
GTGCATCTGACCAGAGACGGGCTATCCTCAACTCTCAACATTCCGTTGCACTGTATCCAGATCTATCCAAATGCCTATGATCCATTTGTCTGTGATGTGCGCCTCTATGATGTGTCCCTGAATCCAAATGCAAGTGCTGCAAAGGAATCTTGCGACGAGGTTGCTGCGCGTCTCTTTTCTTATTGCCAAGATGCCAGTCATCCATTTTGTAGACAATATAATTTAGGGCGCGAAATATTCTGCCACTATCCGTGGGCCCTCGCTGGAGACCTCGACAACCATGATGCGCCGGAGACGAAGGGCTCTGGTGCGAGTTTGGCAAGCTGCATTCCGCATATCATGAAGCCGGCCAGCACTGAATGGGAGTCAAGGCTTCAACTGGTCTTCTCTCAGAAATGCCAGGAGCTGAGCCAGACATTGTCGAACAAAGTGTTCAACAGCGCCGATATCAAGGGTGTCTGTGAACAGTTTGCAGCTCAAGCCTTGGTGCAGCTTGAAAAGGCTGCTCTCAACTCCTCGTCGTTGCAGCGCTATGTGAGCCCAGGCGAAGAGCGCGACAGATTCGCCAAGGAACATCACAAGAGCAAAGAAATGTGTGGAGAATTCTTGCGCTTCGTACAGTGGATTACAGGTGGAGGCAAGACTGTGGTGCCGATGAGTGACCCGGAAATTGAAGCATCGCTCATGGAACAGTGGAGCTACGTGCAACGATTCTTTGGTGATTTGCAGCGGGATGAAGCAAGGTTGAAAGGGAACAAATCTGATGCCGAACCTGCCTTTGCAGCTTACCTCGAGTCGCAGGAGAAAGAGGCCCACGAGACAGCAAAAAGGCTTGAGAAGCGATGCAAGCAGTCTTTGATTGCAGTGGGAGCAGAATTGACAGACCTGAGTGCTGAGAAGGTGCAACGGGTCGGAGACATCGATGTTCGTCTCACTCAGATCCGCGAACAACGGAAAAGGATCGCAAAGCAACTTGAAATAGCGACTATGGCTCGCCATCAACATATGGTTCAAATTCAACAGTATCTAAAGTCGTATGCGGAGAACGGCAAGCACATTATTGCGTTGTCCAAGCAAGACGATGATCTTGCTCGTGCCGAACGCATCTTTGAAAACGATCACGGTGTTGAAATCATAAGTAAGCAGCTCGACGGCCTTCGGACAACTCGCAATGATTGGAAGCAAGGTTTGGAAGTGGCCGCTCAGTTGGAGACGTCGATACAAGCCTTATCGGGGGAAATCCATGACCTGCTCCAGTTAGAAAACCAGCGCTTGGACCGCGGGATACGTGACTTGTCCCTTAAGCTCTTCAAAGATAGTTTCTACCCAATGTACGTGCTGTCTTTGCTTGAAACCCAACGCATAAAGTATTCCATTGATATCGATCGGACAGAAGCCGACCGCACAACGTCATGGTCTCACATATATCACCCAGTTGGGAAGCTGCGCAAGCCTCGCACTGCATATCATGCATGGACGAACATGGCCGCCCCTCCGCATAGTCTCGTCGCTCCATCCCCTTATCTGCCGGGTTCTGATGCGCTTACCAAAAACAGTTGGGGCGCTTCTTATGAGCGGCAGCGCATCTCGATGCCTGTTTTGACTCAGCTCGTAATCGATATGCCCTTCCACTCCATCCAAGATCAGATGGAGGCCTTCCGTGATAATCTGCGTATTGACGTCGCAAGCGCGCTCGACTGCAACATAGACTGCATTGAGGTGCACTCGGTGGTGGCCGGCAGCGTGATAGCAACAATAGGGCTTCTGCCTGACCGGCACGCCTTGCATGGCGATCGCTCGCCTCTTGACTTCTTGTCTGAGATTGTGAGACAGGCAGTGGACAACACAAGTGTCCTTCGCAGCGGCAAGTACACGAGGAATATTAAGGAAGTCAATCATGTCCCAGACTTAATGGCTGACCAACCAGTGCACAACCAGGAGCTCCGTGTGGCATCGATCAGTGATGTGTGTGATAGAATCGAGAAACACAGTGGCCCTACATGGGCAGGGATGAAGCAGGCAAACACCACAGTTACCGTTTGTGAGGGCTCTGACACAGAGCTTTTAGTTTTCCGAAACACTGACACGGGTGAGCACGTATGCATTCCCCACTTTCGCCTGGTCAAACCAGCCATCAGTTATGAGGAATTAATTGATGAAGCAATGAGCAACGAAGGCAACAATTTGATCGAAACGTATTTGAAGGGGATAGAAAAACGAATGCGTGCAGCGTGCGCTGCTAGTAAGCAATTCGCGGTGGAATACAAGGATGCGGCAATCATGAGCAAACGGACAAACCAAAATGTGCTACGCCTGCGTGATCAGGAGTCCAAGTACATCGCGAACCATCACAAAGCTGAGCGAGAGTTTAGACGTCGTGACCAGAAAGTGGCCGACGAAAGGGCCGTTCTCGAGAATGCACAAGAGAAAGTAGATCGCCTCGAACATTTCGTGAAGCTGGCTGCCGACTGTGTCATCAAGGCAGAGAAGGAGCTGGGGCAACGCAGGGTAGATTGGCACAAGAGCGAGGATGAGTTGTTCGATGTCCGGTGCCTCGAATGCCAAACATACACTACGATGGCGATGCCGGTCGCAGAGGCACGTATCGTCCAGGCAAAGCAACTTTACCGGTCTGCTGACCTGCAGCTTCAATTTGCACGATGGAAACGAGGGGCGCGAGAGCATGCATATGAGCGCGCCAAAGCTCTGGTTCCTCCGCTCCAACGGGCTTTGAATGATTTTGAACGGACCAGGGACATTGCGCAGAGTGAGTGGGAAATTGCTGGACAAGACCTTAAAGGTGTTCAGGCCAGTCTTCAGCAAGAGAAGGACAAAGCTGCGCAGCAAAGGCATGTCTTGGACGCTTACCGATTTATCTCTGACTCAGCGCCACCCGAAGTAGAGGCGGACAAAGGAAGCTGCTGGCGCATTGGGCGTTCTGCCCTAGCTTTCCGCACCCAGGTGAAGCTGACATTGGGTGCATCGTTCGACCATGTTGCCCGCGACGCGGACAGCAAGAGCAAGTTCATCCTTACCGTCCATGAGGGCATCCTAAATCTGCTCACAGGGGCAGGAGCAGAAGCGTCCTTGCAAAGCGAGGTTCAGAAACGCCTGCACATAATGGATTTGCTAGCAGCCGTGACCGGAAACACTGAGGTTCGGTTGTACCTTGTGCGCGACAATCCTGACCTCAGTGCGAGGTTCGATGAGATGCTTCTAAATCTGCAGCAAGATCTCATGCCCACCAGGGTCGGCGCCGTGCCCGTGCAGCTTTTGACAGGCATGGGCTCGACCGGCTTGACGCCTGTGCAAAAGTTGCAAGTGTTCGACCCCCTGGGCTGTGGACAAATGGGCGAAGTGCGCGAAGCAGATTACGCAGGAAGGCACGTGGTTGTCAAGAGCGTTAACTTGACGGGTGCGCACGGCCATGTGGCTCGCGTGCGCACCGATCACCTAGCAGGCGAATTGGCTTCGCAGGTGTCTGCGCTGTGCCTGGCGTCGCATCCGAATATCCTGCGTGTTCACGGTGTTTGCTTTGAGGAGATGCCAGATGGCCCTCCTTTCTGCGGTCTCGTGCAGGACTATGCCAAGGACAACCTCTTTGACTTTATTGCACGCCACAATGCGCCACATGACGACACCGTGGAGCTGAGCCGGCTTGAGCTCAACAACATTTTTGAATTACTTGACCCGCACAACACAGGCCGGGTTGGGCAAGCAGCATTTGTAGAAGGGCTTTTGCAGAACCCGTGGATCACGAGCAAACTTAAGATTCCTGATAAGGTGCGGGGCCGCGATACGCTCCATTACGTTTGGAACTACGGCACCCATAAGGGCAGCATTTTGGACCCGCCAGCCGAATACCACCACGCCTTTGGACGACTCGATCGCAAAGGCGTGGGTTCTTTCGACGTGGACGAGTTGATGCTCTACTATGGACCGCGCGAGCTGCCTGAGGGCAAAATTGCTTGGCCTCACCGCATTTCAATTGTGATAGCCGTTGCGCAAGGAATGCACTACTTGCTGGAGCATGGACTCGTGCACGGCAATTTGAAGAGTAGCAACGTGGCCTTCGTCGACGGAGACGGTGCTGCTGCCTCTGGCACTTGGATGCTTAGCAGGATTGCAGTCATGGACTTTGGAATTCCACACTTGCGCAGGGGATTTTCTCTTATGCCACCCTTCGAGGCTAGCACCCCTGCTTGGTTGCCGCCGGAGCGACTCCTAGACCCGTCCCGCGTTATGCCGCAAGGCGATACGTGGAGCTTCGGAGTCATCATGTGGGAGATTTTGACTGGAGAGGTTCCTTGGCCAGGCAAAACAGAATCGGACTTGCGAGAACTGGCCAAGGCTGGGGCGTTACAGCTGCCCGTCTTGCAAAAACACTACGAGACGGCGCCAGAAGGCTACATTGACGTCATGCTCAAGTGTATGGACCCTACGCCTGCTAAACGGCCGAACTTTCATTCCGTGTGCCAGATGATACAGGAAAGCAAGGCTCAGTGGCGGGCAGAGTATCTGCCCGGGTGAACGAGGCGAAAGCTCGCTCTTTGCGTGATCAAATTGACCTATCAGCGCCTTGGGACGCGACCTGTAGGAACCCAATTTCCATGATCCGACAATCACAATTGCAGTCCGCGTTTGTGCGGCTGAGCACGGTGTGATCATCTTCACAAATCGCACGGGGGCGCACGAACAGATGCGGCTGAGCCATGCATTTCACGCATTTCACTTTTAAAGTAAAACTCGCTGTAAATAACTAAAAGAAGAGACAACGGCAAGCAAGGAATGAGCTTTTGGCCTAGATGGGCGAGTCGTCTAAATTAGTGAGGAACGAGCGTAGGACGGCCATCTGTGAGGGCTTGATAGGAGACCAGCGAACGCTTGAGTCACCACTCCCAATCATCAGCATCTCGTTCATGTTGGGGATGCCAGCTCTCGAGAGCGACTGCGCGTTGCTCCCTGGTCGACGCAAACCATAGCCTCCAAGATCGTGATCAGGCGTACCCAGCTCAGTAGCCGGCGATGTTGACACCCGCACCTCGCCAAATCTGTGATTTAGCACGTTTTTGCGTCGGTGCATCCGCCCATGGTCGGGATCGTGTCGCCAGTCGCGCTTGTCTTGTATGTTCCTAGCACTTTTTCTGCGAGACCAGGGTCCTGTGCGTGCCGCATGCATAAAGGCTTCTTCTTGCCGGTAAAGCAACTTGTCGTGGTCCTTGCCTGCAGACTGTTCTTGATCACTGCTCTTGCCATCAAGCAGCTTTATCATGCGCTTGCGCCTCTCACAGCGATCTGTAGCACGGCGGACCTCATCTAGGAGGCCGTTAAGGTCAGACTGTACATCTGCGGAATCAAAGCCTAGCGTCCTGCTGTCGCCTGATGATGCCAGCCGAGGCCGTTGCAGACGTCGCTGCAGCGATTGCATTTGATGCCCTGAGCTCAAGGTCTCGTCTTTCAACTTAGCGTTATCATCACGGTGTGCACTGTCCATGTCAAAATGAGAAGAGCGAGAGTCAGATGCAACATCATTTGCAAGTGCGTGCGTCAGCGTCCTTTTCAAGCCCGCAGCTTCGTCGAGAAGAGATCGGTGCAGTCTTGGCCGCAGGCCCCGCTGCACGAAGCCGTTCCACGTCTCGTCATCCGAGCTGTCGGATTCTGGCGTGCTCGCGCGCTTCGCTGAATCTTGCGGTGGATGCGTGTCTGAATGTATCATGTTCGGACCAGCACGTGGCTCCACACTTGGCCCCGCCGTTGGAGGGGCCATCAACGGCTTGCTTGTCACAGCCCTGATCCTATGCGATCCTAGAGGGCTATCTGTCAGCAGGGACACCGCATCACGCGGGCTCCCAAAAAGCCACTTGGCATCCAAGTTTCCCTTGCCCGTCTTGCCCTGCTCCCTCGAGGACTGCTCGTCGTCACCATCTTCTAGAGGGATCGACTCCGACGGAGACGGTGTTGAGGGAGCCAAAGAGGCATGATTCAAAGATCTGCTGCCCCCCGCGTCATCGTCAAGGTTGTTGACGAGCGTCGTATCCTCCGCCCCTTCCAAAATCAGCCGGATATGGTGTGTTGACACATTTTGTGCGCCATAATCGGAAGGCAGCCATGTTTGTGGCTGACCGAGCTCCCGTTGTGTCTCTGCAGTTTGCCGGCCATCTTTGTCAACAATAACCTGCTCCTTGATTCCTTCTGTCTCAACAGCGTCTCCGGGCTCTGCTGCAGCGGGTTGCCAAACGCGCAGCACGCGGGGTTGAGATATTTGCTGCGCATCTGCATCTGCAACTGTTACTACTGGGGCTGCTCGTATCGTCGATGCCATGGGCACCAGGTTGGCTGCAGTTTCCCCCCAGCTGCCGGAGGCATGCCGCCGAGGTCCGGCGGGAGCCATTTCTCCGACCAGCTCGGCGTCAGCAGTCGCAATCTTTTGATCTGGATCCTCTGACATTTCAGGGTGCGCCCCTACAGCCACTTGCATCAATGTCAGGCCTTGGACCGCTGCGCTCTCTTCCGCCGGCAGAGCTTCGGGTTCAAAAGGCGGAAATTCTGGTTCGAAATGGGGCGGCTGCACGGACGCAGCATCTGCATCTTGACAGCCTGAAGTAGTCCTGTCCGTGCGCCCAGCCAGAAGCGCGGCTTCAACGCTGTGCAGCGCAGCAATGCTCGACTGCAGCCTCGCTCGATCGCGTTCCACAGTGACAAAAATGAATGTTGGCGAGTCCACATCCTCAATAGGCAGACGAACCCGCACTGATTCATCAACGTGGCCTTGACCTATATGTGTCTCTGGCACAGGCACAGGGTTGCGAGGGGTGACGTTTGGCAACGCCTGACATTGCTCGCTCGCGTGCGCTCCGGGGGATTCCGGGGCCTCTGCGCCGACACCATTCTCAGGTCTGCCCGAAGAAGAAAGGGCATGCGCCACAGGCACGGCCTGATCAGCAGCGCGCTGAACCACCGACGCGTCTGCAGAATGCTTTCTTTCAAGCTCGAATTGCTGCTGCAAGCCAGCGATGGGCGCGCGCTTCAACTCCTCAGTTCCATGGACGGAGGGCGCTGGGGATGTCGGTAACCGCACCTGCAACGGGCCTTCGCCCGCTCGAAAGTGAGGCCGTTTCAATGATGCTTCCCTCACCGCGGCCGGCGACAGGGCAGCATTGACGCCCCCTCCCGCCTGCTGCTTACCCAGAGGCCATTGCAGCTGTACAGAAGCCGGCGGTATCAAGCCACGCATACTGGATGGCGTACCTGCGAAATGGCGCCGAAGTCCTGGCAGGGGATGCGGTGTTCCACTGCCCATCGCGTCGGGACTTACTGGTTTCCAACCGCCGCCGCCCATTGCCGTCGCAACTTCCACCTGTCGCTCGCTCTCCTTCTCAAGACCCTGCTCGTCCATCTTGAGTGGCAAAGCATGTGCTGTCTCTGAGGGGGTTCCCGGCGTCCGTGCAGCGTCGGGCGAAAAAATGGAACTGGTGGCCTTCAAAGGGCTGCGTCGCCACCATCTTTCGTCGCGGTGCTCCACGTCGCTCCTGGGAGCAGCAGCGCTTTCGAGCGTCGGACGTGTCGACTGTGGTGCATCCGCCAACAGCACCACGTTCTCCTCACGCGCAGGTGCACCGGGAGGTTCCGGGCTGGAAGAAAGGCTGGTAGAGGTTGCGATATCGCTGCGTGTATCCCTCCAGCTCGTGTGTTGCCTTGAAGCAGCCTCCGTCACTTGAAGCTCCGTTGTCAAGACCCGTTCAAGCCCCTCTGTCAAGGCCCGGATTTGTTGCTCTTGCTCGCGATTCGCTTGGCCAGAAGACCTAAGCGCGTCTTCCAGCATCTGGCTCCGTGTGCTCGCTCGAGGGCTTGTAGCAGTGGCCACATGGATGCGTGCCGGCGACTTGGTGCTCACTTGTTGCTTTACGGCAGCCCCCATTTTATCGATCTCCCTGGTCAGGAAGCGGATCTGATTCTCTTGCATTTGACGCGTCTGCGCAGCAACCTGAAGCTCCTCTTCCAGTATCTGCCTGCGCATCGCATGATCTGCCAGCTCGTGCTGGAGAACAGCAAGCTCTTTCTTTGCTTGGTCCCTGTGTGCTTGGTGAGTGCCAGCCTGTTGATGTGTCACGGCTCTAAGGGATTCAAGCCCGCTCTCCAAGGCAAAGATCTGCTGCTCTTGGCTTTGCTGCTTCCCCCTCGCCATTTGCAGCTCATTCTCCAGGCCACGTCTTTGCGCTGCATGCTCAGCCAACTCACTTTCCAGGTCCAAGAGCCTGCGCGCTGCCGCGTCGCTGTGCGCTCGCGTCGTAAGCACTGCATCCTCGGTTTGCATTATGGCATGCACGGCTTTGCTGCAGGCCACAGGATCAGTCTGCGAGTCGACATGATACCGCGTGACTTGGGTTTCAGGTACAGACTGAGTCTGTACATCGACATGAGACCGTGCATTCCCCATCTCCTGCGTCTGCACATGCACGCTCTGTGCATGCCGCGACGAATCTGTCCCAACTGCAATGTCGCAAACAGCCCGTGCTTCTCTGCTCGTGTTGGCATCTGCACATACTGCTGCTTCTCGGGCAGAGTAGGCCTCGGCCAGCAAAGCGCCGCAGAGCTGTCGGGTGCTCTGCACAGCCGACGAGGCGTCTGCGCACGTCTGCATCAGCATCTGCATCAGGTATGCCCATTCTTCGCCTTCTCGCCGTCGGGATTCGGGCGCCCTCACGGGTGAGCTGCCGCAGCTTTCCGTCTGCGTCTGCACGTCCGCGCTCGGGGTCGGCACCGGCAGCCGCTCTCGCAGCGCCTTGTTTTCATCCCGGCGGCGCGCATTCTCAGCCTGCAACACAACCACGCGAGAATCGCTAGAACGCTGCGCGGCGACCGCGTCTGACACTTGCGCCTGTCGCTTCTCGGCTGTGTTCTTCCAGTGCGCGGCGCTCTTTTCAAGCTCCTGCATGCGCTCGTTGATGTCGATCAGGCTCGTCTCGAGGCGCTGCAGCTGCACGTCCTTGCGGTCCAGCTCTTCGCCCACCTGCCACTTTTGGTCTTCCAGCGAGCGGATTTGCGTCTGCATGGCGTCACGATCGGCCGCCCACGCCGCCTCCTTTTCGCCCAGGGCTGCGGCGAGCGGCGCGTCCTTGCTGTCCAGCTTGCGCTGCAGCTGGCGTTTTATCTCCGCCTCCACGAGCACCTTCTTCTGCAGCTGGCCCACAACCTTGTGGTGCCGCGCAACGCGCTCCTGCTCCTTGGCGTCGCTCTTGAGCGCCTTCGCGTACAGGGCCGCGTACTCGTCCTCGGCGTTTGCGAGTTTGTCCGTGAGCAGCGCGACCTGACGGTTCAGGTCCTCCTCCCGCGCTTGCCTCGCCCCGCCCGGCGGTCTGTCCTGGGTGTCCGTCATCACGGTCGCGCGCGGCGGCGGGGGTGCGGGCGGGGCGGCACGGTCCGACGCTCACGCCATCGAGCACTACTCTAGAAACGGACTCCACACGAACCCATTGGGTGACCGGTGTTCCTATTTTATTTTTTACGTTCGTGATATCAGGCACGTGCAGCGAGCGACATGTCGGTGTTTAGGAACGCGAAGAGGATCGCAAAGGGCGTGCTGCCCGAGGAGTTGGAGGACTCGGAGGACTCAGACGGCGCGCTCGACTCGGGCGCGGAGAGCGGCGAGGATGGCGGCGCGGGCAGCGACGGCGAGTCCGATGCCGGGGGCAGCGGCGAGGACGAGGGCGGCGACAGGGAGGAGGGCGACAGCGACGCGGACGGCGGACCGCTTGGCAGCAAGCGGCAGAAGACCGGGGCGCAGACGGGATTCAGGTGGGTGCGGCCGGGGCGGGCGGACGAGGAGGCGAGCAGCGACGGTGAGAGCGAGGACGACGCCCCAGAGGACGCCGAGGTGGACCCAAGCGCGATCTCGTTTCCGGCGCGGTGCGCGCTGTGCACGAAGACGTTCTTCAACATGGAGCAGCTCCAGCTACATATGGTAAGCAAGGGGCACGCCAAGAAGCAGCGGGTCTACGACCAGGGCCAAAAGAAGTTTTTCCGCTCGGCGGCACAAGTCGCAAAGCTCAAGGCGCGCAACGAGCGAAAGAAGCAAAAGAAGCTCGCCAAACAGAGGGAACAGCGCAAGGCGCCGGGGCACGTGTGGGGCGAGCATAAGAAGCCGCCAAAGTCGCCCGCACAGCGGGCGGCCGAGGCGGCGGCTGCCGCTCCCAAGAAGCCGAAGGACACGCGAACGCGTGCAGAGAAGCGGGCGTCTGCAAAACAACAGAATGAGCCAAAAAGTGTCAAGAAGGACCAAGTGGGGGGGGGTGGGCGGCATCGCCCTGGAGATAAGGATGACTGGGACTCTTTGCCAAAACAGCAAGGCAAGCGGAAGAATAGACAAAACGAGCGGCGCGCTGCGTGACCTCCAGGCTCTCTCGTCTCCGATTTGTTTGCAAATGGAAAAGCCTGCGTAAACGCTGCCCCCCCCTCTGCTCGCTTCACCCGCACGACGGATCCCCCTCTCAGTGAGAAAGCGCGCCCGGGCGGCGCTATCCCGGGGGCACGGACTACTGGCACAACAACAGAAAGAACCAGCAAAGCAGGCGCAAAGACCTGCATCTCGAGGCGCTGCGCGAGTTCAGGAGAAAAATTAGGACGAGACGCGAATGCGCACGGGCCCGGGCGTGGGTGCAGGCGCTCGAGGTTTCCCACTCCGCACGCGTCCCTAGGGCATCCCGGTCCGGACATCCTCGTGGTAGTAGGTTACCAAGCTGTAGCAATTCTCGTCGGTAGGGGGACATGCTTCAGGTGTGGAAGAAATCTCGTCTCGCATATCGCACCAGTCGCTGGGTAGAGGACTCTACAAGAGACCCGAGCAGCAAGGGGCAGGTCACGCAGGTCGAGCATTCACCAGATGCCCACGCTCCCAACATCATAATGTGATACAGACCACAAGACCACAAATATGAGAAGGGAATAGTAATCTGACAGTGCAAAAATCACACTCCACCTACATCAGGCTAACCCCCTCCGCGTCCGTGCTGCGTTGCCGCATACCCGTCATACGTGCCGAGGTGCAAAATCAACCGCTACTCAGCTATAATTAAAACCTGATCAACTCTTCCCATGCGCGCCCGTCCTCGGCGCGCTCCCAGCGAACTGCAGGAATGCACCCCAACTGAATCGCCGTGCGGCGCATCTTGCAAATGCGCACGCGTCGCTTGAGGCCCACGTGTACTACGAGACCCCGGGCTCCATTTAGTTGAAGGAGGCCTCCATGCCAGGGCGAGCGCCCATTGCGTAAACATAGTACGGGTCTGAGTGGGGGGACAAGGGGCCCATGTTGTACTGACCCCTGTAGGTGCCGGCGAGGTTCACCGGGGCTCCGGGGCGGCTGTGCGTGCGGACGCAAGGTGCCAAGAGAGGAGGGGGAGACGACAGGCAATCCGTTAGCGTCGCGCAGGGGATGCTCCACAATGCAACGCCGATGGCCTCTTTTGCCTACACCACGTCATGCCGGCCGGGTCCGGAGACATGGGCGGCAAAAACATACCCGATGATGCCGTGCACGGAGGCGGCACCGCCGTCAGAGTCACTCCTCTGAGTTGCCCTGCTCACCACACATCCAGTAAACTTACGGCGTTCCTCTGCGGCTCGCGGTTACGCATGTGTGCACCACGCGGTCGTCGCGCCTTGGCCTGTTGGAGGGAGACGCACCAGCTGATGGGGCAGCCATCGAAGTCGGGGCAGATTTGAAGACCACCCTTCCACACCTCAGGCTGCAGGGCCCCAGATACATGCGGGTCAGTGGGGCGCACGTTTTCTCGTGTGATGCCGAGCACAATTCTTTGTTTTCAAAGCAACACAGCGCAACTGCGCGGTTGCTGCAGTGTTGCTGTTGAAGTGAATATGTGACCCTTAGCTGAAAGACACGGGTAATCTTTTCTGGCAAAACTGAAGGTGCAAGCGCAGTCCTCAGGCAAACTGGTGCAAAAGATTAACGCTGCGGGGTGCACGCATGCGGCGATGGACTGTACACGCTAAAAAACACAGCAACTGATCAACCTCATCCAACTTAGTGAACTGAGTGCCCCACAAGAAACCAGGAACAGCAAATCGGCTGGTAAGCCACATGCACACAGTGGTGGGTTCGATGTGGGTGCTGCGCGTCCACATCGACACGCCACGAAACAGCACACGACTCGCAGGGCCGTGGCCCGAGCACACGCCACCCGCTCCGACGGAAAGCAGCGCAACTCCACTGTTGCCCACGCACACATCCGAACTTTCCCATCCCACTTCCAGAAACACTCACGCCCCAGAAGTCGCGGGGCCGCGTCCCGACGCCCTCGTTCGCCGCATACATTCCGCACGTGTCCCCGCGCCCGCGTTCGCCGCATCCGCACTCCGCATGCGCTCCACGCCCTCCGCCTACCAGCTTTTGGAAGATCATGGCGACGAGATGACTGTTCGGAGGCAACACTCATTAAAAATTGGACAGGTGTTCATTTCAATTTACCCACCGGGTCACCGGTGACGGCCACCGGATTTCACCGGTTTCCGGTGGGGTCACAGGATGAGCCCTCCGAAAAAATAGTCTAAGGGACTGGTATGCCGCGCTTCGGCGCTGCCGCCTGCGTCGTGCAGGATGGCGAGACGCTCGAGCTGCAGGTCAAATGCTATGCCTGTTTATCCCGGCTGGTCGTTCGTTCCGGGACGCAAAATGTGTGCGAGGCGGGGGTACGGGGGGCAGCTCGTGTGCACTGACAGGAGATGGCGCCCGCGTCTCGGCCCGTGGCCGGTCCCCCTGGCAGGAGGCGCGCGTGAAGCAGCGCTACACCGAGGGCATGACGCTGCTGACGCAGGGCAGGAAGGTGGAGGCGCAGGACTGCTTTCAGCGCACGCTGGAGGACGTCGCGTTTGAGCGCGACATCATAGGCAACGCGCGCTTCAGCGCACTGCGCAAGGTGCGCGGCCTGTGCTTCAAAATGCTCGGGCAGATCGCGCAGGAGCACGGCGACAAGGACGCAGCCCTGCATCGGTGGGGCAATGCGCTTGCGATGGACGACAAGGACGTCGTCATGTGGCACAACCTCGGCTGCCTCGCGCACGAGCTAAGCCGCCTCAATGTGGCGCGCTGCGCCTTCGAGCGGGGGCTCGAACTGCGGCCAAACAACCCGCTGTTTCTGGACAAGCTGTGCGAGGTCACCTACCATATCGGCGACTTTGGCGCATGCCGCTCCGCGTGTGAGCTCCTGCTCGCCCTCGCGCCAGCGCACCCGCGCGGACTGGTCTACAAGGGCCTTCTGCTGTGCATGCAGCCCGCCACTGAGTCCCAAGGGCTTGGGTTGCTGGAAGACGCGCAAGAGGCGGCTGGCGCAATGTCCGTGCACGATGTTGCGCAGCTGCGCGACCTGGAACGCAAGCGCCCGCGCCTTGAGCCTGCGCCCCAGGATCCTCCACACGCCATTGCTCTGTGCAAGCCCGACCTGCGGTGCTTGCTCGACAAGCTGCTGGAGTTGTTGCCCGCGCGCGCAGACGAGCCAGAGGCCCCAACGCCTGCCCTAGCTGTTCGCCCGTCATCCATGCATCACAACCACCTGTGTGTTGTGTCACTGGATGAATCGCGCCCCGCGCAACTCGAGGCAGGCACCTCCCGCAATGCAGGTAGGAATGAGGGCACACAGGCGGTGGCAACCCTGAACGTGGACGACAATGCGACTCGGGATGCGGATATGGGTGTGCTGGATGGAGAGGATGTGGCAGCTGCTGTTGTGTACGAGGACAAGGACGCTCTGTGCATGGTCTGTGGAGGCGACGTTGACCCCGGCGACTTTCCTGGCGACGACCTCCTCCTCTGCGAAAATTTCGAGCGATGTGGCCAAAGCTACCACACGACATGCCTATGCCCTGCAATCAAGGAGCCGCCGGGCGACGATGAGCAATGGTTCTGTCCCAAGTGCGATCCGCGTCCGCCAGCCGAATCGCCTGGCATCAGCGTGGCCACACAAGAAGTCGCCCCTGCCTTCTCCTCGTTGCCTGCGAGCGAGAATTCTGTGGGCTCGGCAACAGGTGCGAGCGGAGACGGTGGAGACGAGGCGAGTCCGGGAAAGCGCAGCGGTGCCAGACGGTCACGCACGTCAAATGTCGTGGTCACCGCGGCTCCGTCGCGCAAATCCAAGCGCCAGTCGCAGGCAGATACAGACAAACGCCCTCCTCTTGTCGTTCAGCTCTCACGCATTCTCGACTTGGTCTCGGAGACGGGCTCTGAGGACGTCGCGGAGGAGGAGGATATCCCTCCGTCGCCGCGACCTGCACCGGAGGCGGCCGCAACCGCGCCCAAATGTTGGGAGTGCCAGGGCGAGACCCTGTCGCGCTATGAGATGTTGTGGAAACTCGGCAGTGCCACCTGCACGCATGAGAAAATCATTGCGCAACTCCTGGAGAAGTTGAAGTTGCGGCCCACATGTCTGCTCGAGGTCGTGCACAAGCTCGTGCACTTGCTGGCAGCCTCTGCGTGTACGGTGCGCCTGCGCGGCAAAGTGCTAGACGCAGCGCTCGACCTTGACGCGGCGGTTCGCCAGCGACTGACCTACGCGCCAGAGGCCTCCCTCTTCTTCGCAGAGCTCAACTTGGACAGATACGAGGCGCGCCTCAAAGACTCTGCGCGTGAGTATGCCGAGCAAGAAGCTGAGGGCAACGACGAGCCTAGCAGCTCACAGGACGTCGCCTTGATAGATGAGAACAGCTGCGATGCCCTGCTCGCAGAACTGCCCAAGAGCAAGGCAGCGTGGACACAGCGGTACCTCGCAGCCTTCAACTTCCACATCAAGGGCCTCTGGTGTGAGCGGTTTGAGGGGTGGCGGGAGCAGGCACGCTACTTGTGGCTGCTGTCGAACCATGCCACGTGTCACAGAGAGCCGTGGAATGTCCTCGAGCCCCTCCACCGCTGCAGGGCGGTAATGGAAGCGGCGCATGCTGATGCCGAGGCTGCTTGCATCTATCTGCCGAGCTGTCAGCTCAACAATCACATCACGGTCAAGGGCATTGAGAAGAGGCTGCTGGGACCGCAACAAGAGGTGCGTGACATGATGCTGGATCAGCAGGCGCGCGAATTGGACTTGGCTATGACCGAAGCGCGAGAACAGCTGCAGGTGAGTTCACGCCCGTATGCCATTCATCGAAGGCCTGTGCACGCGCTCTCATCTTTCTCTCAGCAGGCTGAGTATGGCATGCAGCTGATGGCACTCGCACCGTGGGTTACGCTCCCAGTTGAAACAGGGTATGGATGACGAGTCCGAAGCACGGCAGCTGGTGAATGACGTGGCAGAGCGCACAGTCAAGACGCTCGCGCCCCACCTCATCAACGATGCGGAGCAGAACGACTGGCTCGTGACCACGCTTCCGTCGGCGGACCAAGACTCATGGCGGCGCATGGAGAAGCACCTGCACCAGCTGCGCAACGCATGCAGTGAGCTCGCCGCGTACTTTAAGCAGGAGGTCTACATCCTCAATGTCATGCTCGCGGAAGTTGTGCGCCTGAGAAACGTTACGGCGGAGAGGCGGGTCGACTCTCTGTACGCGCCACTCCACCCTCGCCTCTTCTGTAAGGTGGAAGGTGCCGCGTGGATGGGAGTGGATTCAACCTTGCACATCGTATCACAGATGGTGGACCGCGAGGGGCACGCGTTTGCTGAGGTGTGCAAGAGGGACGAGCATGTGCCGAAAATGTTGCAGCAGATGGAACTGCAGCTGGCGAGGTTAACGTGCAAGCTCGGCTGCAGCAAGGAGCATGTGCAACTCTTCCACAGGGCGCTTCTCCTCTTCTGGAAGACGTATGACAAACTCCGTCCCGAGCTCCAGTTTGAGCGCAAGTTTGCGGTGCTGCATATCATGTTCGAGGAGCTCCTGCGGCGCAACGTGCATGGACACCGCTCCAACGCCTTTTTCCGCATTTACCTCTCGGTTCTGCACGAGCAACGGCGCAAGCTCCAGGAGCAAAAGGCAGGTACAGAAGCAGCGGCAGACACCGCAGCTACAAATGTGCGACCTCATGTCCACAGCAGCGACGCGAGCATGCAAGACGCCAACGACGACCCAGCGCGTGAGACGCTGAGCGCGCTGATCGCTGCGCCTGGGGCCTCGGTACCTGGTGAGGATGAAGATAGCGACGACGATTCCGAAATGCATGGGTTGATGCAGGAGCTGGCAAAGTGCTACTATGCGATGTACGGCTTCAAGGTGCGCGCATTCCGCTCTGAATACGACTGGGTCGACAACCTGATCCGATCCGCTTCGGAGGAGGGTGCTGAGGGCGAGGCGCGCCGTTGCAGCAAGGCACGGGAGGGGGATATAAAGGGCAAGATGAATGAGACCCTTGCGCTGGACCTGTGGAGCTTTGTGCAGCCGCTGGCGCAGCGGGAGGGCGGCAAGTTCGTCGATGCCTCCCCTGCAGAGCTCAAGGACATTCTCAAGGCCATCCTCGAGGTGATTAAGCCGGACAACAAGCTGTTTGTGCACCAGGACGAGATCACCAAGTACTTGTCCTGCGACCTGCGGTCGCTGCCGTCCATGTCGGACCTGCTCCCTGACTTTTCAGCGGTGCTGGCACGGACAAAGACGGCACCTGCTCTCGCCCTGCTGCCTGACGTGGGTGAGGGTCCAAAGGCGAAGAGGGCCCAGGACAAGATTGAGTGCGTGCAGAGCATATTTTTCCTGTTGGCCGAGTGCATTCTGCTGGGAAGCGAAGAGCACATCGATGAGAAGATCTCTTTCCACTGCCTGGACCTATACATGAACCCTGGGCGCAAGGAGAGCTGGATCGGCCTCGCGGACTCGTACGACGAGAAGCTTCAGACAAGCTCCTCTTGTGGCATCCGAAGCATGACCCTGTTGGAGCACTCGCCGGAAGCCCAGCGGGTGCTGTGCAATTCTCTGCAGGCCTACTCGGCGGTGTTGACGGTGGCGCAGGGCGACGCTGCTGCCACGCAGGACGCGCACAAGAGGTTGGGGGTTGCTCTCTATCTGCTGCTCCAGGGCACGCGCAGTTCCAAGTTGCCCTTTGAGCCGCAGTGGTGCGCGACGACATGCGCGCGCGCTTATGAGGAGTTGTCGCAAGCAAGTGATCCTTTCGACTGGACTGTTGAGTACTACCTGGGCAAGGTGTGTGCGTGGGTGTGAGCGGAGTTGCAGGCAGGGAGAGTGGACGAGAGCATTCGAGGGGAGGGGGGTGTGGGCAAGCGGAGGGAGAACCGGAGTGGGAAAGGAAGGAGAATCCATCCAGATTGACCCAGGCGCGATTTTCATGAAACCTTTTGGGTTGGCAATTGAGTATGTGTTTGTGTGTGTGTTTGCGTGCGTGTGCGTGCGTTCGCGTGGGCGTGCGGGTGCGCGTGCGTGCGTGCGTGCGTGCGTGATTGCGTACGTGCGTGCGTGCGTGCGTGCGTGCGTGCGTGCGTGCGTGCGTGCGTGCGTGCGTGCGTGCGTGCGTGCGTGCGTGCGTGCGTGCATGCGTGCGATCGTGCGTGCGTGCGTGGTTGTGTGTGTGCAGTTTGCACGGAAGCGTTCATTCTACACAGCGAATGACGAGGAGAGAAGAGAGAGAGACATAGAGAGTCTTGCTCATTTCTACCGCGCCGCTGTGCAAAACGTCGACGATGACGCATCTACACTGTGCATCGAACCTCTCTACAAGCTGCACTCTACCAGGTCCTCTCTCTCTCTCTCTCTCTCTCTCTCTCTCTCTCTCTC
>Ga0315905_10002956_pt1 | contig 17718 bp, 12 predicted proteins | sample LakEriMetagenome_5_FD_203522 | JGI IMG/M metagenome (GOLD analysis project Ga0315905, IMG submission 203522) | Freshwater fungal communities from buoy surface, Lake Erie, Ohio, United States - Buoy 4 MA121 | ecosystem: Environmental > Aquatic > Freshwater > Lake | place: USA: Lake Erie, Ohio... | reverse complement strand
CGCCTTCGGATTTGGAAAAAAAACCAACATTCAGCTCAGCTGGGAGGAGCCTGGCCGATTCACTTCCACCGACAACCCCACGATCTTTTCGCGGATGACATTCGGGTATGCAATTAATGTCACTCCCTTGCAAATGGCCTGTACCTACTCCGCGATTGCCAATGGAGGAAGGTTGCTCAAACCACAAATCGTGAAAGCCGTGGTAGCCAACGACGGCACACGGATCCAGGAAACGAAACCGGAATTAGTTCGTAAGGTCCTCAGTGAGGCCACGGCGAGCAAGCTGCGCCAATGCCTGACGACCGTCGTTACAAAAAAAGGCACGGCCTTGCTGGCGGCAGTTCCGGGTTACAAAGTGGCAGGAAAAACGGGAACCGCGCAAAAGTTCGACTCGGTCAGAAAAAAATACCATGAACATCGTTATACTGTTTCGTTCGCAGGCATGCTGCCCGCAGAGAGCCCTGCCTTCGTGTGCATCGTGGTCATTGATGATCCGATGACCAACACTGTTCCCCGCTATGGCGGCACCATCGCCGCTCCAACATTCGCGAAAGCTTCCGCCCGTATAGCGCAACACCTTCGCCTCACCCCCACGGAGGAAATAGAGCCCCACATTGCCGACCAATGAAACTATCCCAGCTTATCAAACTACTTGATCGTCCGATTGTTTCCGGTCCTGAGAACGTAACTGTGTGCGCCGTTACTGCGGATTCGCGCACGGTTGAAACTGGCGCGATTTTTGCGGCTGTGAAGGGCGAATCTTCGGACGGTAACAGTTATGTCGCAAAAGCCCTACAGGCCGGGGCGGTGGCGGTGCTGTCGGAACGCGCGCCGCAGACCGATTTTCCTGCGGACAAAACCTGGATTCATTTAGCCGATTCAAGACGTGGCCTCGCCGCTTGCGCAGTGGCTTTAGCGGAAAACCCCGCCGCAAAAATGAAAATGTGCGGCATTACCGGCACCAATGGTAAGACCACCAGTGCATTTTTGGTTCATCATTTGATGAAAAAAATATGGCATCGCGCCGGCATGTTGGGAACTGTAAGGATCGACGACGGCGAGATTATCGAGACAGCCACCGGCACCACGCCTGACCCTGTGGAACTGCAGCAAATTCTCAAGCGCATGGCGAATCACGATTGCCGTGGAGTCGCGATGGAGGTTTCCTCTCACGGCATCGACCAGCACCGGGTCACCGGCACTGCTTTTGATGCCTGCGTGTTCACCAACCTTACTCAGGATCATTTGGATTATCACGGCACGATGAACAATTACTATCTCGCGAAACGAGCATGGTTTGAGGTAGTTGCTGCTGATCCTTTGGGCAAAAAACCCGTTGCGGTAATCAATGGCGATGATCCTCATGGGGTCGATCTTGTGGAGTTTTTGAATGGGAAAATGCAGGTGGTCACCTTCGGCTTTTCCGTGCACTGCGATTACCGGATCAACAACCTACGTCAGTCTGCAAGGGGAATGGAATTTGAACTCAATAACAAGGGTCGTCGATTCCTAGTTCGCGCGCCGTTGATCGGTCGATTCAATGCCTACAACGTCACCGGAGCCCTTGCTGCTGCCGCCGCATGCGGTATCCCGCTGCGCGAATCCGTGCCGCTGATGGCCGATGCACCGCAGGTGCCTGGCCGAATGGAAAATGTCGGCAACGCCGGGGGAGCGACGGTTTTCGTGGATTATGCCCACACTCCGGATGCCTTGGAAAATGCCTGCCGCACCCTTCGCGAACTGGAGCCCGGGCGCCTGATCACCGTTTTCGGCTGTGGCGGCGATCGCGACCGGAAAAAACGTCCGCTGATGGGAGAAGTCGCTGCGCGACTCAGCGATTATTGTGTAGTAACCTCCGACAACCCTCGCAGCGAGGAGCCCGATGCGATCCTCCGTGACATTCTCTCCGGCATGAGCGGTACGCACCACATCGCGATCAATGATCGCGCTGAGGCAATCTTCAAAACCATCGAGGCAACGAAGGCAGGCGACATTGTCCTCATTGCCGGTAAGGGCCACGAAACCTATCAGCAGTTTGCCGACCGTACGATTGACTTCGATGACAAAAAAGAGGCAGCCAAAGCGCTACGTGAGCGTGTGCTTGCCGCCGCCAAGTATCGCGAGTCTAAACCTGCTCGTAAAACACACAGCCCGCGCCGCAAGGAGCCGTAACCAATGATGCCTATCACTGCACAACAGCTTGCCAAAATCATCGGCGCCATGATTGTCGCTGGTGACCCGCAGGCATTGGCTCACGCGGGGGTTTCAACAGACACGCGCCAGCTCAGCGAAGGCTGTGTCTTCTTCGCACTGCGTGGCGAGAATTTCGATGCCAATGCCTTTGCTCCCCATGCGTTGGAACAAGGGGCATCGATTGTTGTGGTCAGTTCTTGGCTGGGCGGGGAACCCGTCAAGGGAGCCGTATTAACCGTCGATGACACTCTAACAGCTTTGCAAAGCCTCGCGGCCTGGTGGCGCAATCAACTGCAGTTGCACGTTGTTGGTTTGACCGGATCAAATGGCAAAACCAGCACCAAGGATTTTACTGCTGCGGTGCTTGCGCAACATTACGTGGTCAATGCCACCCGTGGTAATCTCAACAACCACATCGGACTGCCTTTGACAGTATTGGCAACAACCCCGAAACATACTGCCGCTGTTTTTGAAATGGGCATGAACCACGCAGGTGAAATTGCACCGCTTGCCGCGATCGCCCGACCGCACATTGCCATTATCACCAATATCGGTAGCGCCCACATCGAGTTTCTTGGCTCTGGCGAAGCCATTGCCCGCGAGAAAGCCGCCATTGCTGCTGGGTTGACGGAGAATGATACTTTGATCGTGCCGCACGATTGTGATTTTCTTAATCTCATCAAATCCCTCACACGCGCGCGGATTGTCAGCACCGGGTCAGAAACGGATGTGGTGCGGGCGGAAAATGTTCATGAAAAAAATGGCAACGCATGTTTTTCGTTAGTGATAGCCGGGCAGGACAGCGCCGAAGTGGAATTACCTGTGGCTGGCAGGCACATGATCGCTAACGCGCTACTCGCCGCCGCCGCCGGACATCTGCTCGACGTGCCATTAAAAAACATCGTGATGGGTTTGTCGCAGGCGGTTCTCACCAGCGGACGACTCCATCGATTCGTAAGTCGCGGTATCACGGTTTTTGATGATACCTATAATGCAAATCCTGAATCTGTTATCGCCGGTCTGGAAACACTGGCCCAGGCTCCGATCGCAACTCAGGGCAGTCGATATGCCGTGCTCGGCAGGCTGGCCGAACTGGGTGAATACGAGAATGATGGAGCGCGACGCATCGGGAGTTGCGTCGTGAAAAATGGTTTGTCAGCAGTTACCGTGGGCGAGGGAGCTGATGTGATTTCGCGCTATGGCGGATCAAACGCACGGCACTTTGCCAATCGCAGCGATGCGGCGGACTATTTAAACCAAACCCTGCAAGCGGGCGATGCCGTTTTGTTCAAAGGAAGCCGAATCTCTGCGATGGAGTTGCTGATAAAAGAAATTTTTCCAACAAACTGATGTTATACTGGATCTATCAATACTGGAAAGAAACCTTCGCCCTGGAAAACGCCAATGGCACTGAGGGATGGGCGCACACGTTCGATGCGTTGAACCTGTTTCGCTACATCACCTTTCGCGCGGCCGTTGCTTGCTTTCTTGCTTTCGCGGTTAGCGTTGCGGCAGGACCGCGGGTGATCCGCAAGTTGATTTCGATGAAACTCGGCCAGCCGATCCGCACCGCTGCGGAAGTGCACAAGCTGGCGGAATTGCACGGCGGAAAAATTGGAACGCCCACCATGGGAGGTATTATGATTCTCGGCGCGGTGCTCATCGCCACACTCATTTGTGCCAATCCGCTCAACCCGTTTGTTGCGGTCTGTGCATGTACAATGGGTGCCTGCGGCTTGCTGGGATTCTGCGATGATTACAAAAAAGTGAAGGAGAAGAAGTCAGATGGCCTGAGCGGACGAAGCAAGCTGTTCTGGCAGCTGGTCATAGCACTGATCGCCTCATCGTTCATTTATTTTAAGAAGGAAATTTCCGGTTTCGGCGATCCGACACATGGTTTTATTCTCGGCAAGGAATCAATTAATATCGATGCGATTTGTTTCCCGCTGTTTAAATCCCCCTTGATTCATCTCGGTTGGTTGGTCATCCCGTTTTTCACGCTTATCATCATGGGTTGCTCGAACGCGGTGAATCTTACTGACGGTCTCGACGGCTTAGCTACGGGCTGCACCATCACAACCGCGTTGGCCTATTCGATCCTCGCGTATCTGGCCGGGCATTTTTTCCTTGCGACTGACTACCTGGTCATTCCACACAATCAATTCATCGGCGAGCTGGCGGTCTTCCTGATGGCTCTTGTCGGAGCCGGTTTCGGATTTCTCTGGTTTAACTGTCATCCCGCCCGCGTTTTTATGGGCGACACCGGCTCGCTTGCCATCGGCGGTGCTTTGGGAACCGCCGCGATTGCAACCAAGCAGGAATTGCTGCTGGTGATCATCGGTGGAATTTTTGTCATGGAAGCAATGTCGGTGATTCTCCAGGTCGGCAGCTTCAAACTCCGCAAAAAAAGAATCTTTCGGATGTCGCCGATCCACCATCATTTTGAGCTGGCTGGTTGGCATGAAAGCCAGGTGATTATCCGTTTCTGGCTGCTTTCGATCATGTTCGCCCTTTTCTGTCTTGCTTTGTTGAAAATCCGATGACCCTGCTTGGTAAAAATATTGTAATCCTCGGCGCGGGCCGCAGCGGCCGCGCCGCCGCCGCGCTGGCCCTGCGCGAGGGCGCGACTGTGTCGGTTTACGACGAAGCCGCGAGCATCAGCGGATTCGCCGCGGAGGTTGCATTGCATCCGGCTGCAACTATGTTCATAGGAGAAAATGTCGTTAGCGATCTCCTGGTCGTGAGTCCCGGTATCGACACCTATGGCCCGCTGGTCGAGTCATTCTCCCGGCATGCGGCGAAGGTGGTGGGGGAAATGGAATTCGCTTGGGGATATTACCATGGCATTACCATTGCGATAACCGGCACCAACGGGAAAACCACAACCACGGAAATCATCAGCGCCATTCTCAACAGCAGCGGTATTTCCTGCGTGCCCTGCGGCAACTACGGCACGCCGCTCGCGGAAGTGGTGCTCGCACAAAATTCAGCGGAGGTCATTTCCCTCGAAGCCAGTTCGTTTCAACTCGAAACCATCGACCTCTTCAAACCGCAGGTAGCTTTGTGGTTGAATTTCGCGCCCGATCACATGGATCGCTATGCCAGCGTGGAAACCTATCGCCAGGCCAAGTTGCGGGTCTTTGAAAACCAGGATTCCTCCTGCACGGCGGTGGTACGCAAGGGAGCTGGCCTACCAGCGCTCAATGCACGGGTGGTCGAGTTTTCTACCGAAGACGAGAATGCCGAATGGTTTTCGAATGGCGTCATCGTTTATCATCACGGGAAAGAGGTTCTTCACGTGGAGAAAGAAACCTGTCTGCGCGGCTTGCACAATGCGGAGAACATCATGGCGGCGCTGGCGGCTTGCGAGGCGCTTGCAAGACCGCTGCAATACAAGGTCGCATTCAAGACCTACGTGCCGCCGCCGCACCGCTGCGAACTGGTGCGCACCCTCGACGGGGTGGAATATCTCAACGACTCCAAGGCCACCAACTTGCACGCTCTGGAAAGCGCGCTTCGCTCGCAGACTCGACCGGTTGTATTGATTGCGGGTGGCAAGGAAAAAGGGCTCGATTACACTCCCGTCGTCCCGCTGTTGAAACGGAAAGCACTGGCTGCTGTCACCTTCGGGCAAATCGCCCGCTCGCTGGGCGAGGTGCTCTCCGTGGGAGTCGGCACCACCGTGGTTGGTAATCTGGAGGAGGCGCTCGATGCCGCGCGCAAAATTGCGCCACGGGGATCAACTATTCTTTTTTCCCCTGGCACTTCCTCATTTGACATGTTCACCGGTTACGAACACCGGGGCGACACATTTCGAAAACTGGTCAATGAACTTTTCTAACAAAACAATTATGAAACTACGTCCTATGCCTGTGAAACGCAAGCCGCTGAAGCGAGGTTTTTTCCGTAAGCTACACGCCCGAATCGGTGGAAAAACGCACAAGGCAGCCACCACGGCTGATCCTTCGCAACTGACCGGCGATATTCCCAATATGAACGTTGGCCGCGCGTTAATCGTGATCGCCGTGCTTCATGTACTCGGACTCGGTGGTGTTTTTCTGCAAAAGCATTATGAAAATAAAATGACGTCCGGCAACTCGGGGGAACCACCTCAGGTGGAGAGGCCCTCGGCAGTGACCGGACTGACTGGGGAAAAAGCCAAGTCGGGCGCGATCACCGACATTAAGGATCTGCCACAAATTCAAAAAAACGACGGACGCCATATGGTGGTGTTGGGAGACACCTACGATTCTGTGGCACATAAGTGGGGGATCAATGTCGAAACTCTGCGCAAGGCGAACAACAGTGTGCCCTTGTGTTCCGGTTTGGTGCTTCGCGTGCCACCCCGTGAAGTCGTCGCGGTGGAATCGCCCGAGATGGCGGCACTGCGCAAAAACCAGCAAACACAGGACGATGTTCCTGCCGCTTCGGCCCAGGTTCAGCGAGCCATCCGCGTCACCCCAAATCACAATTATCAAGTGGTGCCGAAGGCTAAGCTGATAGAGGAGATCGGCACGGCAGCTCCAAAAAAATACACTGTTAAAAAGGGAGATACGGTCAATTCGATCGCACGTCGCTACGACATTGACACGGCACAGTTGCTGAAATACAACGGCATTGGGAAATCAGGTTGGCTGAGAGAGGGCCAGACTTTGAAAATTCCACAAAAACACAACTGATGCCGCGCCTAGCGACATTTTTGATTTGCGCCTCGGTCGCCTTGCTGGTGGCCATGGGCATGGTGATGTTGGCGAGCACCAGTTACTGGGTGAGTGGAGTTGAGCAACCGAATTTTCTCATCAACAAGCAAACGAAGATTCTAATCGCTTCGCTGGTCTGCTGCTGCGTGCTGGTTTTCTTGAAGCCCGACCAATTGCGCTCGCTTGCCCCATGGATCTATGGATTCGGTGTTTTGTTACTTGCCTTGTGTTACGCGCCTTACGTGGGCGTCAAAGTCAACGGAGCGAGTCGCTGGCTGCATTTTCCCGGGCTGCCACAGTTTCAGGCTTCGGAAATCGGCAAGATTACCACCATGATCGGTATTGCCTCATGGTACGCGGGCCGGGTGGCAGAATTGCGGACGTTTTGGAAAGGATTTGTAATTCCCGGCGTCATTCTCGGCTTGCCCACCGGGTTGATTTTTTTCGAAAAGGACATGGACACGGCGATGGCGGTCGGTCTAACGGGATTTCTGGTGTTGCTCTGTATCGGCGTTAAGCTCCGCTACATCGCACCAGTGGTTGTTGCAGTGATTGCGATGGGCTACGTGTTGATCATGAAAGACGACACCCGACGTCTGCGCATCGAGGCCTGGCAGCATCTGGAAGAGAATTTGAAAGAGTATCAGGACATCAATCGCCAGCAATGGCGCTCGCTGTTAGGATTTGGCAATGGGGGTGTCGAGGGCCGCGGGTTGGGAAATGGGATCGAAAAACATGGCTATCTGCCCGAGGCGCACACGGATTTCATTTTTCCGGTTATCGGTGAGGAACTCGGACTTTGGTTCACGCTGGGTGTTGTCATTTGCTACATCGCTTTTGGCATCGGCGGATTCATTATTGCGATGAACACAACCGACATGTTTATGCGGACCATGGCGGTGGGCTTGACGTTGCTGCTACTGATTCCTGCATTCATCAATATTGCGGTGACCGTGGGATTGTTTCCCAATGCCGGACTGCCGCTGCCATTCATCAGTTACGGCGGAACGAACCTGATGTTTTCGCTGTGGTCGGTGGCTTTACTCATTTGTATCAACCGGGCGAGCATCAGACGCGAGGGGGGGAGCACTCCCGAGTTCCTGCACACGCCGGTGCCAATGAAGCTCTGATCGCGAATTAGGAAAACAACTCGCGGCAAAGCAGGCAACTGCCGTCCTTGCAACCGCGGGCGGAACAGTGCTGGCGTCCTGCAAAAATTATCTGCAGGTGCAGTTTGTTCCACTTGTCGCGTGGGAAAATTTTTTTCAAGTCCGCCTCGGTTTGTTCGACTGATTTTCCTGAGGAAAGTTTCCAGCGATGAGCGAGTCGATGGATGTGGGTGTCGACGGGAAACGCAGGAATGCCGAAGGCCTGAGCCATGACCACCGAGGCGGTCTTGTGCCCCACGCCGGGCAATGCCTCAAGCGCCGCGAAGTCCTGCGGCACCTCGCCGCCGTGTTGTACGACGAGAATCCGGGAGAGCTCGACAATCGCCACACTTTTCCGCGGGGACAGCCCGCATGGGCGGATGATTTCCTTCACGCTCTCCACCGGGACGTTCATCATTGCTTTTGGTGTATCGGCAAGCCGGAACAGCGCCGGAGTGATGAGGTTGACGCGGGCGTCGGTACACTGGGCCGAAAGCAGCACCGCCACCAAAAGGGTATAGGCATCCTTGTGGTCGAGTGGAATCGGCGTTTCTGGATAGAGTTGCTCCAATCGATCCAGTAAATAATCGGCACGTTGCTTCCGTGTCATAGTGTTGTTGTTTGGGCCACGTAAGGGCTTTCGTGCAGTTGGTTAGTTTTGCGTCCGCTGAGAATCAGCCACCATTCATACATGCAGCCAGTCACGATCGTTGCGACCAGCACGAGAAACAAAGCGGTGATGCCGATATCCCTCGTAAGCATTCGTTAGGGCCCGTTGGGTCGTCTCCAGTTTTTCCGGCGGCAGACCGGCGGCGATGGCGCTTTGATATTTTGCGATCGCAGGCAAAAAACCGGCGGCGCTGGGCGAAAATATTTTCATCCATCCAGCAGTAAAAGTCACAACTGTGAGGACTATCATCGGCGCCAGAGTCACCCATGCGTAGCGCACCCGACCCATCTTGATCAGGATCGTGGTTCCCAGGCAAAAAGCGATCACCGCGAGCAGCTGGTTGGAAATTCCGAAAATCGGCCACAGGCTTTTGGCGATGCCTTCGGGGTCGATGGCCCCCTGATACAGAAAATAGCCCCACGCGGATACCAGTATAAACGTGGCGGTGATATTGGCACCCCACGAGGCAGTGTTCTTGAGCCGGGGCACAAAGGTGCCGAGAAAGTCCTGCAAGATAAAGCGTCCGACGCGTGTGCCGGCATCAAGGGTGGTGAGAATGAATAGCGCCTCGAACATGATCGCAAAGTGATACCACAGCGACAGCGCGTCCTTGCCTTTGAAAACCTTTTGAAACATCACCGCCATGCCCACAGCAAAGGTCGGAGCTCCCCCGGACTTGCCGATCATTGTCTCTTCTTGCAATTGAGCCGCGAGCTGCTGCATTTCTGTTAGAGTTACGGCATACACGGGACCGTAGGCATTGATTTTGGCGATCTGTTGTTCTACTGCAATCGGATCCTGTGGGTTGATGGGGGAGTTGATCGCGAAATACTGACCTGGCGGCAATACCGAAGCGGCGATAATTGCCATTAGTGCGACCAGCATTTCCACCACCATCGCACCATAGCCGACGAGTTTGATATCCTTTTCACGTGAAAGGAGTTTTGGTGTGGTGCCGGAGGAAATCAGCGAGTGAAATCCGCTGACCGCCCCGCAGGCGATGGTGATGCAGACGAAGGGGAACACCGGTCCGGGCACGACAAAACCAGAGCCGTCGATAAACGGCGTGATCGCGGGCATCTGCAGTTGTGGAGCAAGAAAAACTATGAACAATGCTAGCACCGTAACGGTTCCCAGTTTCATGAAGGTGCTTAGGTAGTCGCGCGGTGCGAGTAACAACCACACCGGCAGCACGCTGGCGGCGAAGCCGTAAATCATGATCGACCACGCAAGCGTCGCAGGTTCCAGGGTCAGCGCTGCGTTCCACGAGTGGGGCAAAAATTTTCCCATTACTACCGCGAGCAGGAGGCCGATCACGCCAAATACCGAGGCAGCGGTGACGCTGACCTTACCTGACTTCATCGCCAGACCCATGAGTATGGCGAGAGGAATGGTACAGGCGATGGTGAAAAGTCCCCACGGTGAATGGGCGAGTGCCTTGACCACCACCAGCCCGAGCACGGCCAGCAGGATGGTCATGATCGCCAGCAGGCTGAAGGTGGCGACCAATCCAACAACGGGATTGATTTCTTCCTTTAGCATCTGTCCCAGTGACTTGCCATCGCGGCGCATCGAGGCGAACAGGACGATGGCATCGTGCACCCCACCGCCGAGAGCCGCGCCGATTAGAATCCACAGGGTGCCAGGCAGGTAGCCGAATTGCGCTGCCAATACCGGTCCAACCAGCGGCCCCGGCCCTGCGATCGCCGCAAAGTGGTGGCCAAAGACCACCCACTTTGGCGTCGGCACGAAGTCCTTGCCGTCGGCGCGCGTCACCGCAGCGGGCGCGCGCATATCGTCGATTGTGAGCACCTTGGCCACCAACCACGACGCGTAAAATCGGTACGACACCGCGAAGGTGCAAACGCCAGCGATGACCAGCCAAAGGGAATTCACTGGTTCTCCACGAGACAGCCCCGCCACTGCTACCGCACCTGCACCTGTAAGGGAGATGGCGATCCAGAGCAGTAATTTCCAGATTTTCACAGGCATTTTTAGGTTTGTCGTGGTTTCGCAGTCAAGGCGAAAGTCATGCATGGAAGTTCGCTCTCTCCGGCATGGGCGATTTTATTCCGCTCTTGCTCGACAAATCTGCACGTTTCCTGCTTACCCTTGCCGAGGATGACCCGAGAGCATCAGAGATTGATGGAAGATCGCCAGCGCACGAGAAATTGGAAGCGCTGGGGTTCCTATCTCAGCGAACGGCAGTGGGGCACTGTGCGCGAGGACGACTCCGACCACGGCAACAGCTGGGCGACGGTGACTCACGATCACGCCCGCAAACGCGCCTATCGCTGGGGCGAGGACGGCTTGAACGGCTGGTGCAACCGCAAAGGACAGTTGTGCTTTGCTCCAGCCTTATGGAACGGCTTGGACAGTATTCTCAAGGAGCGGCTTTTCGGCGTCGGAGGCAATGAGGGCAACCATGGCGAGGACGTAAAGGAATGTTATTACTACCTCGATGCCACTCCCACACATTCGTACACCAAGGCATTGTATAAGTATCCCCAGCGGGCTTACCCCTATGGCGAAATTGTGGAGGATAACCGTCGCATGGGACGTGAGGGACCGGAACGCGAGCTGGCCGACATGGGATTATTCGAGGGCGGAAGATATTTCGATGTCGTACAGGAGGTCGCCAAACGCACGCCCGAGGATTTGTTGTGGCGCTTGACCATCATCAACCACGGTCCTGATCCGGCGCCGCTGTTTGTGCTTCCCAGCCTGTGGTTTCGCAATACATGGGCTTGGGGTAATGAACGCGAGGCTACGATGAAAATGCCATCGATCTCCCGCGAAGATGATTTTCTCCGCGTACGCCACGAAAATCTCGGCAATTATCGTTTCTATGTGGAGGCCCCTGCTTGCGAGGGCGAAATGGAATGGCTGTTCACGGAAAATGAAAGTAACACCCAGGATTTGTTCGGGTTGAAAAATGCCATCCCCTACGTCAAGGACGCGTTTCATCGCTATTTGATTCACGGAGATCAGCATGCGGTGTCGCCGGAGCCGCACGGCACCAAGGCCGCCGCGATGCTGCGCTTGATGATTCCTGCCGGGGCGACTGCGGTCATCCGCTGCCGATTGCATGCCGAGGCCGAACACAACGACCTTGCCCGACTCGAGCAGTTCGATGAAACACTTGCCGAGCGCTTTGCCGAGTGCGATGAGTTTTATGACGCGATTATCCCCGCGAATATTTCCGTCGAGGAACGCATGATTTGTCGACAAGGGTTCGCCGGCCTGTTGTGGACCAAACAATTTTTCCATTACGTCGTCGAAGACTGGCTCAAGGGCGATCCAAACGGACCTCCACCATCGCTGCGTCGCATGCACGGTCGGAATTCAGAGTGGGCGCATTTGTTCGCGCGCGATATTTTGTCGATGCCCGATAAATGGGAGTACCCCTGGTTCGCGGCTTGGGACACCGCGTTTCACATGATCCCCTTTGCGGCTGTTGATCCAGACTTCACCAAAGACCAACTGCTGCTGTTGTTGCGCGAATGGTATATGCATCCAAACGGACAGCTGCCGGCTTACGAATGGAATTTTTCCGATGTCAATCCACCGGTTCATGCCTGGGCGGTGTGGCGGGTTTACAAAATCGCCGACGCCAAGGGTAGTCGCGATATTCTTTTCCTCGAGCGCGCCTTCCAGAAATTACTAATCAATTTCACCTGGTGGGTCAACCGCAAGGATGCCGAGGGCCGTCATGTTTTCGGCGGCGGATTTCTCGGGCTCGACAACATCGGCGTGTTCGATCGATCCCACGCGCTGCCCGACGGTGGTCGTCTTCATCAGGCGGACGGCACCGCGTGGATGGCATCGTACTGCCTGACGATGCTGTCAATTTCTCTTGAACTGGCATTGGAGAAACCGGCGTATGAGGATATCGCCTCGAAATTTTTCGAACACTACGTCAACATCACTGATGCGATCAACAGCCTAGGCGGTACGGGACTGTGGGACGACAAAGACGGCTTCTACTACGATCAATTGATCATCAATCACGAACAGCCCATCCCCCTACGCATCCGCTCACTCGTCGGCCTCCTGCCGCTTTGCGCCGTTACGGTGTTGAAGCAGAAGACCATCGATGCCCTGCCGGATTTCCGCAAACGGCTTGATTGGTTTCTCACCAATCGGCGGGATTTATTCAAGTACATCAAAGTCCGCCGTGCGGATGGCACGAAAAATCCGGGCCGCTGTCTGCTGGCGTTGCCCACGGAGGACCGGCTGCGCAGCACTCTGAAGGTCATGCTCGACCCCGAGGAATTCCTTTCGCCATTTGGCATTCGTTCGATGAGCAAGGCGCACGAAAAAACGCCCTTCGTTTTTGAACATGGCGGCATGCGCAACGAAGTGCGATACACCCCGGGCGAATCGAACACCGACATGTTCGGCGGCAATTCCAACTGGCGCGGGCCGATCTGGTTTCCGACAAACTTTCTGATCATCGAGGCGCTCGAACGCTACCACTATTTCTATGGTGACTCCTTCACCATCGAATACCCCACCGGATCCGGAGAGATTAAAACCCTGCTGGAAGTAGCGATCGACTTGTGCGACCGCCTGATCTCGCTGTTCGTTCCTAACCAAAACGGTTATCGCCCCTGCTTTGGTGATGCGCCGCGCTATGGCGATGTGCCGCATTGGCGAGACCTGCTGTTGTTTCACGAATACTTCCACGCCGAAACCGGCGAAGGTCTCGGTGCCTCCCACCAAACCGGCTGGACATCGCTGGTCGTACGACTGGTCCGCGAGCGCAGGGAGAAGCTGGTCAAGAGCCAGTGATTTTTCCTCGAGGGTGTGAGGCATTCACCCGAGATTTGTTAGATCGTCTGGTATTCCTGATAAATGCGCTTCAACCAGCATCCACCAAGCAGGCTTCGCTGTTATGATTGCATGGATTTCAGGAAATCAACGGATTCCAGACTTTATCCATCACGGCCGGGCTCCTCAGCAAGACATGCAACTCCACAAGCACATAGTCCGTGATCGCAACACGAACTGTGGTAGCGCCCAGGTTTTGACGCAAAATCGCACGGCAGGCTGATGCCAGATGGAACCTGGATTGAGAGAATAGAGCAACACATTGGTGTCGATGCTTATCATGCCTAATCCCCCCTGAGTTCGTCATTTTCTGCAAGTGCCTTGAGTCAAGCTGATCGATGTCGGGTCTAAAATCTCCGCTTTTCAGAACCGGCAGCACCCACGGCTTGGCGGACGGCCTCACCGGGTAGGCCAGCGCCATGTATTCGATTCCCCGGCGCACTACCTCGGCCAACGACCATTCCCGCTATTCAGCAATGGCTTTGGCCTTGTAATAGAATTCGTCCGGTAACTGCACTTGCGTCTTGATCGGTGCATTGTGTTGTTTTGGAAGCGAGGGTGGCGAGGGAATGGGACCGCGCATATCCGAAAGCATTTCCGGAAAGGAATGACAACAATGCCAGGAAGATTAAAACGATGCGCGGCAAGGTGACATGCTTATGGCAACGACTTCACTCCTCCGGTGTCATTTTTCATTGGCGCAACACGAAATGAAGCAACCACCCGATGTGAGGTAGGTGTGTGAGGCATCGAAGACAGTCGGTCCAATATGGCTGGATCGATTTCAATGGAATAAATTACTATATGTTTAGTAATTACCTCTGTACCCGGGGCAGGTTGATTTCCACGCGGAAGCCGTGGGGCAGCACGTGGGAGGCTTTGACGCTGCCACCGCAGGCTTCAACGCAGCTTTTGACAATGGCAAGCCCCAGCCCCACCCCGCCTGTTTCACGGGTGCGTGCGGTGTCGGGCCGGTAAAACGGTTCGAACAAATGATCCAAATCCTCCCCGCTGACACCAGGACCATTGTCCGCGATGGCAAGCGAGATGTTTCCGTCGTGGCGGCTTGCGGAAATCGAGACTTCCGCATTGTCGCCGGCGTAGCGAACAATGTTGCGCAGGATATTCGATATGGCACGTTGCAGCAGTTTCGGCTCGGCAATGACCAGAACATCGGGATCGCAATCGCAGATATAGCTGAGCTGGGGCGCTTCGTGCTGCACTACTTCCTGTAACAAGGGCAACAGCGGAACAGCGGTCCCCTTGACCTGTTGCATGCCAGCTGTCGAGCGGGAGAAGGCAAGAATTCCATCGATCAACTCGGCAAGTTCAGCGGCCTCGGCCTCGATGTCCGTGAGTCGATGCACTTCGGATTCAGGCAACCGCGTTTCCAGGATACCCAAACCGGTACGGATGCGTGCCAGCGGCGAGCAGAGTTCGTGCGCGACATCGCCGAGGAATCGTTTTTGCCCCTTAAGCAAATGATCGATGCGCGAGGACATGCTGTTGATTGCCCGGCCGAGGCTGCCCAGTTCATCCGAGCGGTCGGTATCAATTGCGACATCGAAGCGTCCGTCGGCAATCCGATCCGTGGCATTTTTGAGCTTTTTCACATAGCGGGTGATACCCAAAGCAAAAGGCAGCCAGAACAAAATGCTGAATGCGAGAATGCCAACAGCGCCGATCAGCCAAGGTCTGCTGTTGAAAAAAAGACCGTTGCCGTCTATGTTATCGGCACGGATGACCCATGTCACGTGGTCGGGTGCTGTCCAGCCCGACAGCGGCAGGTGGACCGCGGCCCAGTAGTGATCGCCGCCATTTTCAGAAATCAGAAAAACGGGCCGCACTGGCTGGAAAGCGGGGCCTTGTGCGGGCGGCAGCTTTTGTTGCAAGGGAGGTCGCGGACTGGGGCCGCCCGGGGGTCGGGGGGCTTCAATAGGATTGCCAAAGGGATCCATGCCCGGCTGGTTAGGCCGCATTCCTGGAGGCTGGTTGACACGTGGCGCTCCTGCTTTGCCGCCGTGTTCGTCTTGTAATCGGTCCATCACTTCCTTCGGAACATTCGTAAGCCGTTTCGCAGCCCATGCCCCGTGCGGTAACCAGACATCGCAGGCGACGCCGTACTGCTTCGAATATGCATCCAACACTTCACTCCATTGCCGCACGGGTCGGTCGCGCATCTGCCCCGACATCAATTCTCCTGCCGCGCGTAGACGGTCACCCGCGGGACCGCGCAATAACCCGTCCAAGCCAGAGCGAAACTGCCATTTCACCAAAAAAAACATCACCATCGCCAATAGAGCCAGATGCAGCATCAGCCAGATCAGCATTTTCCAAAGCAGGGAAATATGGCGCTGTGATTTCATCGTGCATCACCTGTCAGCGGCTCTCCCAACGTATATCCCACACCGCGCACAGTCCGGATAAATTTCGGCTCGCGCGGGTCGTCCAGCAGTTTTTTGCGCAAACTGGAAATGTGCACGTCGATCGAACGGTCAAACACGTCGAAGCGGCGCTCGGAAACTTCTTCGATCAATGCCTCTCGCGTTTTGACCCGGCCTTTTGCTTTCATCAACGAAACAAGGATGGCAAATTCCAACGCGGTCAATTCCAATGCCACATCATCGAGCAGAGCCACGTGGGATGCCACGTTGAGGCGCAGGTTTCCTGCTACGAGATCCGTAGTAGCAGATGGTTCTGGAGCCCGGAGGCCGCGACGGGTCACGGCGCGCAGGCGGGCCAGCAACTCGCGCGAGGAAAATGTTTTCGGCAGATAATCGTCCGCGCCGATTTCCAAGCCGACAATGCGATCCGACTCCTCGCCCAGCGCGGTCAGCATCAACACCGGCACGTCCGATTTTTTCCGCAGCTCGCGCAGCACTTCGATGCCATCCATGCCCGGCATCATGACATCAAGAATCACGGCATCATATTTTTCTGCCAGCGCCTGCTTTAATCCCTCGTCGCCCGCATGGCGGAAATCGACGTGGAAACCCAGCGGGTCGAGATAATCCCTGACCAATGCGCACAACTTACGATCGTCATCGACCATCAGGATCCTGCGGTTTTGATTGCTGTTCATGGGCTGCGGAACCATATGACACAATCTCCGCGGTGATTGCCACAGGATTTACGCAAACTTTACAATTTTCCACTTTTGCCACATCATGTCATTGCTATTCGATGATCCACCGCGTGCGGACAAGGGACCAAGAGTACGCAACCAACAATGAAAGAAAACCGTGTCGCAATGAAAATCCTGTTGATGAACGCAAGCGTGCGAGCCCAGCAGCCCGAACCGAGTGCGCCGCCCATTCCGGGCCGCCTGTTGTCGATGATTTACGTATTGCGTCACAGCGCGAATGATGCTTCAATGCAAACGCGAAAAGCTCCATTAACACACTCCACAGACATTGGATGTCCCTAAATCTATTCACAAGTGGCTTGGTGATCGCCGCCGATGCCAAAACCGCGACAGGAACTAGATCTGACATCAATCGACAAAATTATTTATGAACATCCAAAAATTGTTAGATACCAACAAAGCGTGGGCCAGCTCCGTCGTCGCAGGTGACCCGGATTTTTTCAATCGGTTGAAAGACCAGCAATCGCCCGAATACCTGTGGATTGGCTGCTCTGACAGCCGGGTGCCGGCCAATCAGATCACCGGTTTGTTGCCCGGGGAAATTTTCGTGCACCGCAATGTTGCAAATCAGGTTGTGGAGACGGACTTCAATGTGCTCGCCGTTTTACAATATGCGGTCGATGTTCTCAAAGTGAAACACGTGATTGTCTGTGGCCACTACGGTTGCGGCGGGGTACGCGCGGCGTTGGAAAACTTCCGCCACGGCCTGATCGACAACTGGCTGGCCGGGATCCGCTCGCTGCATCGGCGCAACCAGGAGGAACTCGATGCGCTGTCACGGGATGACGCGGTCGAGCGCCTGTGCGAACTGAACGTCATCTCTCAAGCCTGCCACGTGGCTCGCACTACAATCCTCGAGGATGCATGGCAACGCGGCCAAGAGATTGCAGTACATTCGTGGATTTACCGACTAGACAACGGCAGGCTCAAGGAGCTCGCGGTGCCGATCACCAATCCGTGTCTATAAAGAATTCGCTTGAATAATTTTCCTGCGCGTGCATCCTATCGGTGTACAGCAAACGGGGGCGT
>Ga0315905_10002955_pt1 | contig 17719 bp, 18 predicted proteins | sample LakEriMetagenome_5_FD_203522 | JGI IMG/M metagenome (GOLD analysis project Ga0315905, IMG submission 203522) | Freshwater fungal communities from buoy surface, Lake Erie, Ohio, United States - Buoy 4 MA121 | ecosystem: Environmental > Aquatic > Freshwater > Lake | place: USA: Lake Erie, Ohio... | reverse complement strand
TCTATGTGTGGCCCGCATTTCTGCTCAATGAAAATCACTCAGGAAGTACGCGACTACGCTGCAAAGCAGGGTATTACTGAAATCGAAGCCTTAAAGCAGGGTATGGAAGTTAAGGCTGTCGAGTTTGTTAAAAGCGGCGCTGAGCTCTACCGTAAACAGTGATCTACGTATCATGATTGTCATTGAGCTCAACGGCGAATCACGCTCGGTAGCAAAAGATCACTCTGTGCATGACTTGGTCAATGCGTTGTCATTGACCAATCAAGCATTAGCGATTGCCGTTAATCGTGAAGTCGTACCGCGTGCGCAATGGGCGACTCATCGCTTTTCCGATGGTGACAAAGTCGATGTGGTGCGTGCCATAGGTGGCGGTTGATTTCCGTACGTGAAGCGATGCTAAAAGAATGAGACAAAGGATTAGCCAACACTATGAATGACTCACAACTCACTGGCCTGACCATTGCAGGTAAAACGTATAGTTCGCGTTTACTGGTGGGCAGCGGCAAATACAAAGACTTGGAACAGACGAGGCTTGCTACTGAGGCTAGTGGCGCTGACATTATTACGGTGGCTATTCGTCGCGTAAATATTGGTCAGGATCCGAATGCGCCGAGTTTGCTAGATGCAGTGCCACCATCGCGCTATACGATTCTTCCTAATACGGCAGGCTGCTACAACGCCAAAGATGCAGTGTATACATTGCAGTTGGCGCGTGAATTATTGAATGGCCACACGCTGGTGAAGCTCGAAGTTTTAGGCGACGAAAAAACTTTGTTTCCCAATATGCCCGAAACCTTGAAGGCGGCTGAAACCTTAGTCAAGGATGGTTTTGATGTGATGGTGTACTGCAGCGACGATCCTATACAAGCAAAGATGCTGGAAGAAATAGGCTGCTGTGCTGTGATGCCATTAGCCTCATTGATTGGTTCAGGCATGGGTATTTTGAATCCGTGGAATTTATCCCTAATCATCGAGCAAGCGAAGGTGCCGGTGTTAGTCGATGCCGGTGTGGGTACGGCGTCGGACGCAGCGATTGCGATGGAATTGGGTTGTGATGGTGTGCTGATGAATACCGCTATCGCTGGCGCACAGGATCCTATACGCATGGCGCGCGCAATGAAGTTGGCGGTTGAGGCGGGGCGTGAGGCTTTTCTGGCTGGGCGTATTCCTCGTAAATTCGCTGCATCACCTTCGTCACCTATGGCAGGCCGTATTGCATGAACAAAGCTTGTGTGCTTGTATTCGCCGGACTCGATCCTAGCGGTGGTGCGGGCATACAAGCCGACATACAGGCCATTAGCGATGCAGGCACGCATCCGCTACCCATCATTACTGCATTGACGGTGCAAGATAATCAGCACGTGTATGCAGTGCATCCCGTTGCCACGTCGATTTTAGTTGATCAAGTTAATACGCTAATAGCGCACGGTACGGTCATTGATGCGATCAAAATCGGCATCGTGGGTAGCTTAGCCAATGCGCAAGCGATTGCTGATGCCATCGTCACGTTAAGAAAATTAAATCCCACATTGCCCGTAGTTCTCGATCCTGTATTGGCCAGTGGTCATGGCGATGTACTCACCAAAGGTGATGCGGTGCAAGCGATTGCGCCATTACGACCGCTTGCGACTATCATCGTGCCGAACTTGCCAGAGGCGCGAGCTTTGTGTGATGGAAACGATCAACTCGCCTTGCAGGTAAAACGATTACTTCAAGATTCGCCTAACGTGATGATTAAAGGTGGCCATGGTGAGGGTGATGAGATCATCAACACCTGGTTCCATGGAAATCATCAGCGTGAGTGGCGCTGGCCACGTTTATCAGGTGATTATCACGGCTCAGGTTGCACCTTGGCTTCAGCGATTGCAGCACGATTAGCTCAGGGCCTCATAATGGACGCGGCTTTAGATGCTGCGCAAAATTACACACAACACAGTCTTGCTAATGCTTACGCCATCGCAGCGGGTCAGCTGATACCCAATCGTTTGAAGGAGATGTCATGAAAGGTCTTTATCTGGTCACTCCTGATTGGGATGACACTGAACAATTAGTTGCAGTTAGCGAGCAAGCGATACACGGCGGTGCGAGCTTACTTCAGTATCGTCACAAGACAGCTAGCGATACCTTGCGCCAAGAGCAAGCGGCAGCTTTATTAAAACTATGTCGCCGACTCAATGTTCCACTCATTATTAATGACCATCTTGAGTTATGTGTAGCCATTGACGCTGATGGTATTCATGTGGGTGGTACTGATGCATCGGTGGCGAGCATGCGAGCACGACTGGGGCCATCAAAAATAGTGGGCGCCTCTTGTTATGGTGATTTGCAATTGGCACGCGATGCGCAAGCCTCGGGAGCAAGCTACGTAGCCTTTGGTGGATTTTATCCTTCGCGCGTTAAAAAATATGCTGTGACTACGGCGCCTAACATTATTGGCTTGGCCTTGAATGAATTAAATCTGCCTATTTGTGTGATTGGCGGTATGACACCAGAAAATAGTCGCGTATTGATCGATCACGGCGCTCATATGGTGGCAGCGATTAGTAGTGTTTACTCGGTTGATGATCCTCGAGCGGCTGCCACAAATTTTTCTCAAATGTTTCGATAATCGGCTACTCGATTTGATTATCAAATAGCACTTCATCAAAATACCTCCTTACTTAATGACGACTTCTTAATCGTCTATTTCTTCGTTATGAGTTTTATTTTTTCGTATTGATTTAAACGAAAAAAGGAACTTGTTTCATCGTCTTGCTACTCATCGGCATCTTTGCTTGCGATCACTCGTTTGTGATCCGTATTTTATTTATATTTCATACGCTTTAAATCTTTGGGTATTAGGGAGGCTTAGCTATCACTTTCCCAAAAATGACAGACGAGCGTATACAGTTTTCAACCGAGCCTTGGGCTAAAGAGTTAGATCGCATCTGTGAAATCATCGTTAAATCAAATCGGCGTAGTACGCGGGTGATGGCGGTTGAAGAAGGGGATGGTTCCGTGACTCCTGCTAAGTTAGTTTTGCCCCAAAGCTCAGCAAAGCTGCCGCTGGTTTCGTCCAAGGTGCTTTATTCAAGCTTAAAGACAGAAGATACTGACGATTCTTCTTCATTTCCTTCTCCCCCAAATTCACCTTATCAGCCCAAACAGTCGAGCTCATCATCGTCAGCTTCGGTGGATGCGGCGCCCTTAGTTTCACCTCAAGTGTCTGAGCAGGCTAAAGATGATTTAGTGCCTGTGTCTCCTCCCCAGCAAGATGATTCGTTTGCGGTGTATAGCGCGCAATCCACATTGTCACCTACCAATGAACCGAAGATTCGGATGTCACTAAGCGAGAAATTCAAATCGCTATCATCGGCACTTAGTCGCAATGCCTTTTCGGCACTCGAATCGGGTGCAAGTCTGCAGCAGAATGAACGCGAGCCATTGTTAAGCGATGTGTCAGAGACGAGTGTTCAGGTAACCGAATCCTCACAGCTGGAAGAAAAAATGTAATTCTCACATGGATAAATAATCGGGGCTGAGATTGGCGCATTGATTGCTTGCGTCAGCATATAATCGCGGAATGCATAATCTCCTGCTCCACCTCAATCCCGAACAACTCGCTGCCGTCACACTACCCGCCCAGCCGGCACTAATACTTGCCGGTGCGGGCTCGGGTAAAACCCGAGTACTCACCACTCGCATAGCCTGGCTAATCCAGACCTCGCAAGTCTCCCCAGCTGGGGTGCTGGCCGTCACCTTTACCAATAAAGCCGCCAAGGAAATGCAGGCGCGCCTATCGACAATGTTGCCTATCAATACACGTGGTATGTGGATAGGCACGTTCCATGGTCTGTGTAATCGTTTGCTTAGAGCTCACTATCGTGATGCCGCGCTGCCTCAGACGTTTCAGATTCTTGATTCTCAGGATCAGATGTCGGCTATCAAGCGTTTGCTCAAGCGTTTGAATGTGGACGATGAAAAATACCCGGCCAAGCACTTGATGTATTTCATCAATAGTGCGAAAGATCAAGGCTTGAGAGCAGCCGATGTCGAGGCGAGTGATGACTATCAGCGTAAATTTGCTGAGCTATACGCAGCCTACGATGATCAATGTCAGCGTGAAGGCGTGGTTGATTTTGCCGAGCTTTTGCTTAGAAGCTATGAATTACTAACGCGTAACCAGCCTTTGCGTGAACATTATCAGGCGCGCTTTAAGCACATACTGGTCGATGAGTTTCAGGATACGAATGATCTGCAATACAAATGGCTGAAATTATTGGCTGGTACGCAAGGTGCGGTATTTGCTGTTGGCGATGACGATCAAAGTATCTATGCTTTTCGTGGTGCGAATGTAGGAAATATGTCGGCTTTCGAGCGTGAATATCACGTAGAGAATTTGATCAAGCTAGAGCAGAACTACCGCTCGCATGGTCACATACTCGATACAGCGAATCAGCTGATTGCTAACAATAGTCGTCGCTTAGGTAAAAATCTGCGTACCGACGCAGGGCATGGTGAGCAAGTACGTATTTTTGAAGCATCTAGCGATCTGCAAGAGGCGCAGTGGCTGATTGAAGAAGCCAAGCAATTGATTGCCGAAGGTTGGATGCGTAGTGAAATCGCTATTTTGTATCGATCTAATGCCCAATCACGCGTCATTGAACATGCGCTATTTTCAGCGAGTTTGCCGTATCGCGTGTATGGTGGGCAGCGGTTTTTTGAGCGCGCTGAAATCAAGCATGCGATTGCTTATCTTCAGTTAATTGATAACTTACATAACGATTCTTCTTTTTTACGTGTAGTGAATTTTCCTACTCGGGGAGTCGGCGCGCGCAGCATAGAGCAGTTACAAGATGCCGCACGACAGTACGGCATTTCATTGTATGCAGCTGTTCCTTATGTAGCTGGTAAGGCGGGTGCTGTACTCGGTAATTTCATCCAATTGATAGAAAGCTTACGGTTTGAGACCGCACGCTTACCATTGCCAGAAATGGTGCAAGTCACCATAGAGAAAAGTGGATTGATTGCTCATTATCAGGGCGAGAAAGAAGGCGCCGATCGAATTGAAAACCTTGAGCAGTTAGTCAGTGCGGCAGCCTTGTTCGTTTCGGAAGAAGGTTTTCTGATGGATGCGCCTGCATTAGTTGGGCCGCGTGTTGATGCTGCCGCTCCTGCTTTAGTGACCGGTGATGGTATTGAGATTATTGATACCGATGCACCGCTTACCGCCATTATGTCGCCTTTATCGGCGTTTCTTTCGCATGCCTCACTTGAGGCGGGTGACAACCAAGCGCAAGCAGGACAAGATGCGATTCAACTGATGACGGTTCATTCGGCCAAGGGTCTGGAATTTGACGCCGTTTTCATTACAGGATTAGAAGAAGGCTTATTCCCGCATGAGAATAGCCAAGAAGCCGAAGACGGTGTCGAAGAAGAGCGGCGTCTAATGTATGTAGCGATTACTCGCGCACGCAAACGCCTGTATATGAGCTTTGCGCAGACCCGTATGTTGCATGGCCAAACCCGCTATAACGTACGCTCACGATTTTTTGATGAACTGCCCGATGACGCTTTGAAATGGTTGTCGCCTAGAGTTGAAGCGAAATGGTTACCTAATCATCAAAAAGCGGCTTGGGTTGAGACGCCTGAGTTTGGCAATAACAGCATTGCGCAATCATTCACTTCACGTAAAGAGAGTGTTTGGCAAATAGGGCAGAGCGTAACCCATCAAAAATTTGGCGAAGGTGTGATTGTTAATATTGAAGGCAGCGGCACACAGGCGCGCGCGAATATTAATTTTGGCCGCAACGGTATGAAATTACTCGACTTGAGCATCGCTAAGTTAGAACGTGTGTAGACAATCGTTGAAAAAATAGTGAGTGATTTGTATCATTTGCTACCCACAGCAGTGGGTTGCTCATTAGCTTGAGATCGGGTTCATCGTGCTAGATTAAAGCCAGTATTTCTCTTTCTCTTCTTTCGCTTTTTCTAAATCTTGGTTTAGAGTTTTGATGGCTTCAGCAGTTGACCAAGGTTGATCTTGATTATTTGCATGGGTTAAAAATTCGTCTGCTAAGATCTCTAACGTGGCACGCATAGATGCATCTTCAGCATATGGATCCAGCGTATTTGCGAGTTCAGTCAATTCCTTTTTGAAAATATTTGCTTGCGCTTTTATGGTGTCCCCTAAAATATTTTCATTTTCGGGTTTGAAAAACGATAAAAAATAATCGAGGTTGGTAGACCGTGGATTTAGCTTTAATAAGCGGTCAATAAGATTCGAGGTACTTAAAACTAAATCTTTTGCTAGAAGTCTTTTCGATAAATTTTCATAAATATCAGAGAATTTTGTAAATACTTCATTAGGTATTTTTTTTGGATTGTTAGGGTCGCTCTTGAGTGCGTCCATGCTTTTTTTCAATGCATTAATTTGGGCTATCTGTATTTCGCTTGGTTGAGCAGAGGGATCGCCTTGAAAATTATGAAATTCATCCAGTCCTTTTGTGGTTGCACCGACATACTTCTTTAGCGTTGCATACATATAGCCAGGATTATTTAAATGTTCGTTCAGTGCAGCTCCGGTTAACTCAGCTAAAGATTTTTTTGCATTGTTGGTTGTGTCTGACGCTGAAGCTAGTCGTGACCCGTGAAGTGCAGCGTCAACTAAAAAATCTTTTACTTTAAATGTGCTGACGCCTTCGAAAAAGCCTAAGCCTTTGATATGGGTAGTGAGTTTTTTTGCCTCATCGTTATCTTTAAAAGCTGAATCTTTCAAAACATTGAGTAAGCTAGCTTTAGCAGCTACGATTTTTAACGGTTTAAGAATAAAGTTCTTCAGTCGTTGACCAAACGTGGGATTTTCATTTTTTACGTAGAGCAGCTTTGCCTGGCCAGAGAACATATCCGGCAGGCTAGGTTCAGCTAACAGATAGGTGTGTGTTTGAGTTGAAGTTGCGGTCTCAGTGCGCAATGTAATCTCCTATCCCCATATACGATGGGATCGCAAAGGTTTTTCATAATTTTCCTTAGGGGAGACGATCTTATATTTTGGTGCTGATTGATTTGGGAATTCTGCTTTGCGTTCATTAGTGGTGGACCGAGGCATAGGAGTTGATTTTATGTTTTTAAACACGGCCGAATTTTCTTCTCTCTGTCCAACACGGCGGTGTAATTCAGTTCGTATCAATGTACGAAAAGGCGTGCTCAGTGTGTAGAGTAAATTTTTTGCCTTGCTGAGTAATGATTTCGATGCTGTACGATTTTCATCACCCAAAACAACATAGTCGGAGTTACTTACCTTCGTGTTATGAAGGTAAGCCTCTGTAGTAACGGAATTACTTCGGCTTGAATGAATTGTCATTTATTAGCTAAATAATTTTTTCTACATGACCGATGAATAAGTCAAAAAAGTTTTTATATTTGCGTCAAATTTCAGTTTTTTTGCAAGACGTCTAACTTTCGATGATGTAGCAATAAGCTTTATTTTTTATCTAAATTAGTTTCAAACTTTCGGTGAGTATGTTTTAAGCTTGTGCCAAGCTGTGTATCACCTTAGCTGGCAATGGTGTTGGGAGATTCTGGTAAAGGATGTACTGTTACTATTCCTTTTGTATCTTCGAATTGAAATTTATTGATAGTTTCTCTTACTGATTTTGCAGAATAATGTCCTCCAACTAAGGAGATTTTATCCAGTGCTGTGTTGGCTTGTTCTGGGTTCATCCCTGCTGTTTTTAAAAGATTTAAGACATCGCTCCGATCTGCCGGCGTTCTGCCTAAAAATGCATTTTTTAACATGGCAAACTTGCTTTCGCTGTTACTTGCTCTATAAAGAGCCACCACTTCACCTTTTTTAGTTCCATTTTTAATTTCTTTTGTGCCACTATTTACTAAAATATCGGCGCTTGTATCTTTCCGATTTGTTTTGAAAAATTCAGCCAGGCGTCCGGCTGCGCTTGCAGGAATTTTCATGTGTTCTCCCAAAATATTCGCAAACATCCAAAGATAAATTTCTTTGCAGAAAAATATCGTGGTTTTTAAGATTCAAAAAATAAGAAAAAAACTTATTTCACAAACAGTGAAAGATCGGTAACCCTAAACGCGCGTTTGTTCCGGACGTTCGAAAACTTGGGTATAGGTGGGATAGAAAGAGCAGTACATCACGATGGTCAGAATGACCGAGAGGGGCATTAACAGCATGACCGTAACGGCGGTCTTGCCGAGAAGCAAGCTAAGGAGGGCGCTGATAACGGCGGGAAGTGCAATGCCTATGATAATCCAGCCCAGTGCATAGGCTAGAAAGGCTTTGCCGCAGCGGCGTACGGCAAAAAAACTATAAAAAATCGCTTTGAATAATCCCATGCCTTGCCACATCGCTAGCGGCGCAGCGTGCCAAAAAGCCATAGAAAATGGTACATAAAGTAGTGCAGAAAAAATCATCGCCAAAGGTAGATTGGCGACCTCTAGATTTTTATCGTCCGCCGCTATTTGGCCGGACATGAGTTTCCAAAAACTACCGCCATCGATTACGGTGGATGCTGCAACGCAGACAATCGCGACCAATAAATATAGCACCCCAAGTCGTAACAAGGTGCCGAGTGCGGGTGAGCGCACTGCGGTAAGAAGAACCTTGGGTCGTACTTTGATGCCCGCTTCGATATGTACACAGGCTTGCATGAAGGCCATAGAAAAAACCGGCACCAGTAGCAAAGGCAGTAGTTGTCCCAGCAGAGGTATCAGCGAGAGGGAAAACATCAGCAGCATGTACAACAAAAACAGCATGGAGAGTTCAGCCGGTTGCTGACGAAATAGCGCAAAGCCCTGTCGTATCCATTCGATGCCTTGGCTGGCTTGAATGCGTTCCATGATTAGTTCAAGCCTTCGACCGGATGCGCAATGCGATGGCGTAGCAGTCGTTCAAAGTGAGTGGGGTCATGCGGTGTCAGCATTTCAGCTTCACGTGGCAAATAAAAATCATACAGTCGCGATAACCAAAATCGTAGCGCTGCCGCACGCAGCATAATGGGCCAAGCGGCTCGCTCTTCAGGAGTAAAAGGTCGAACGCTGGCATAGGCATCGATTAGTGCGCGTACGCGCTGACTATCTGTTTCGCCGGTGCTTAAATTAATACACCAATCATTGACTGTGACAGCCACATCAAATAGCCAGGTGTCACAACCTGCAAAATAAAAATCAAAAAATCCAGTTAAGTGTTCGCCATCGAACATGACGTTGTTACGAAACAGATCGGCGTGAGTCGGGCCGTTCGGTAAGCTGGCGTAGCTCTCGGAGGCTGCAAATTTTTCCTGCGTTTGCATTTCATTGCGCAAGAGTTGTTGATTATCTGCGGATAAAAAGGGCAGTACGGCCGGTGTCGTTTCGCGCCACCAGTCTAGCCCGCGCAAGTTCGGTTGATACAGAGAGAAATCCTGTGCAGCCAGATGCATCTTGGCCAGCATGGCACCGACTTCATGGCAATGGATGGCATTCGGATTAGGAATCCAATCACCTGTGAGACGAGTCACAATGGCCGCGGGCTTGCCTTGCAAACGATTAATTATCTCGCCCTGATGGTTTGGAAGTGGTGCCGGCACGCGCACATCGCGCTGGGCAAGGTGGCGCATCAAGTTGAGATAGAAGGGCAGTTGTTCAAAACTGAGTTTTTCAAAAATCGTGAGTACAAATTCACCCTGTTCGGTGCTCAGAAAAAAATTACTGTTTTCGATGCCCGAAGAAATACCGTCGAGTGATCTAACTTGCCCTACCGAGTACTGCTCGACCCAGGGAATAATGTCATCCAGGCTGACCGGAGTGAAAACTGCCATAGCAATTAGTAGGTAAGGGCTGCACTCTGGCAGCGTAAAAATTAGCGGGGAGGCGTGGGTGCTGTTTCGAATGGAACTTCGCTAGAGCGACCGGGCCGGAATTGAAAAATCTCCCATTGGGCAGCACGTGTGCCACTTTGTGAGGCAGGTATTTGTTCAGTCGGTGTTATGTAATAAATATTGTTACCACGGCGGATGCGAACCGAGGTGATGGCATTTTGCTCACGGCGCTGCGTAATTTCAGTAGTGCCATCGCTAACCGCGGCAGCGACTGCGGGGTCATCCGGCAGCGGCTCGAGGCGGACATCGTCGCGTGGAGCGGCGTACACGGCCGGCGCCAGTAGCGCCAATGCCGCCGTGGCGCAGAGCAGTCGTAGATAGGTAGAGCCGTAATTTTGCTGAATCATGATCGAACTCCCGGAAGGCAAGCGGCACCAGTTATGCGCCCCATTTTAACAAAGGCCATGGTCAAGCACCCTGCTTTGGCTTAGAGGAAGGACTGATGCGGATGCTCGGTCTCTGAAAGTACGATGTCGCGCGATTCATAAAAGTGATAAATAGCTTCGACGATCTCTTTGGGATCATCAATCACTTGCACAAGTTCCAGATCCTGAGATTCCACCATGCCATTGGCTAATAGCGTGTCTTTGAACCACTTTAGCAGGCCTTCCCAGAATTTTGTGCCCACTAGTACTACGGGAATGCGTTGGGTTTTACCGGTCTGAATCAGCACGAGCACTTCCGATAATTCATCGATGGTACCAAAGCCACCCGGCAGCACGATATAGGCATCAGCGTATTTAACAAATGCTACTTTGCGTGCAAAAAAATGCCTGAATGAGAGAGAAATATTTTGCCAGGTATTGCTCGTTTGTTCGTGCGGCAGTTCGATGTTGAGTCCTATGGACGGTGAGCTGCCTTCATAGGCGCCTTTGTTAGCGGCTTCCATAATGCCGGGGCCGCCACCAGAAATCACTGAAAAGCCCTCGTCCGATAGTCTGCGTGCGATATCGACGGTTATTTCATAATAAGGATCTGTGGGCTTTATACGTGCCGATCCAAAGATCGAAACCGCTGGTCTGATCTCGGAGAGACGTTCGGCAGCATCGATAAACTCTGCCATAATCGTGAACATTTGCCACGATTCGTTCGCCTTGCGCGACGTGGCGCGTTCAAGGTTGGTCAATTGCCGCAGTCGCGGTACCCGTTTCCGGTCGCTTTCCATATGAATAAAACCCTGTTGCTGGTAGATGGTTCGAGTTATTTATACCGGGCCTTTCATGCCATGCCCGATTTACGTAATGCAGAGGGTGCTCCTACGGGCGCTATCTACGGCATGATTAATATGCTGCGTCGCCTAAGGCAGGATTACTCTGCAGCATACATGGCCTGTGTCTTTGATGCAAAAGGGAAAACCTTTCGTGACGATCTTTATCCCGACTACAAAGCTCAGCGAGCGCCCATGCCTGAGGATTTGGTAAGGCAGATAGAACCCATACATGAAGTGGTGCGAGCTTTGGGCTGGCCAATCTTGATGGTCGAAGGAATTGAAGCTGATGATGTGATTGGCACGCTAGCTGTGCAGGCTGCCGCGCAGGGCCTGTCTGCAGTAGTTTCTACCGGTGACAAAGATCTCGCGCAATTAGTTAATGAGCATGTCACGCTAGTTAACACGATGAGTAATGAAACGCTCGATCGTCCCGGAGTGATTGCTAAGTTTGGCGTGCCACCTGAGCGCATCGTTGATTATCTGACGCTGGTGGGTGATACCGTCGACAACGTACCCGGCGTAGAAAAAGTAGGACCCAAGACAGCGGTTAAATGGCTCACGCAATATGACTCATTAGATGGTGTGATCACTCACGCAGCTGATATTGGTGGTGTGGTCGGTGAAAATTTACGTCGCACCTTAGATTGGTTGCCACAGGCGCGCACTTTAGTCACGGTTAAATGCGATTGCGATTTGCAATCGCATATGGAATCGATTCAAACCTCGTTGGCTTTCAAGCCAGAAGATCCTGCGGCTTTACGTGAATTTTTTAGTCGCATGGGTTTTCGTACCTGGCTACGAGAATTAAATGTTGAGCAGGCTAATGATTCAAGCGCGAGTTCTAAAACTGCCGCATCCATAGCCGACCCCTCCGAGCAAGCAAGTTTGTTTGCAGTGGAGGCTCCGATAGAAACCCATTACGAGACCATATTTACGGCAGAGCAGCTGGATAACTGGATCAAAAAAATCAATGAGGCACCACTAACAGCAGTCGATACTGAGACCACCTCGTTAGATTCTATGCGCGCTGAAATCGTCGGTTTGTCTTTATGCGTAGAGCCGGGTAAGGCAGCTTATGTACCCATGCATCATCGATATCCCGGAGCACCCGATCAGCTCTCGCGTGAATTTGTACTCGAAAAATTAAAGCCTTGGTTGCAAGACGCCTCCAAGTCTAAGCTGGGTCAGCATTTGAAATATGATAGTCATATCTTTGCCAATTACGGTATTGCACTGAAGGGCATCGTGCATGACACGCTGTTGCAATCATATGTCATTGAATCGCATCGTACGCACGACATGGATAGTCTGGCCCTGCGTTGGTTAGATAAAAAAACCATCACCTACGAACAAGTGTGCGGCAAGGGTGCATCGCAAATTGGGTTTGATGAAGTCAGCATAGAAACGGCGACGGATTATGCCGCTGAAGATGCCGACATCACCCTACGTTTGCACAACACCTTGTGGCCACGGATAGAAGCGAACGAAAAGCTACGCTTCATCTATGAGCAGATCGAAGTGCCTACGTCGATCGTATTGCAGCGTATGGAACGCAATGGTGTGTTGATTGATGTCGATTTACTGGTTGCGCAATCAAACGAGCTTGGCATCAAGTTGATGCAGTTAGAAAAAGAAGCGCATGCATTAGCTGAGCAGCCTTTTAATTTAAATTCGCCTAAGCAGTTGGGTGAAATTTTGTTTGAAAAGCTTAAACTGCCCGTCGTCAAAAAAACACCGAGTGGTACGCCATCGACCGATGAAGAAGTTTTACAAAAGCTGGCGGAAGACTATCCCTTACCTAAATTGTTGTTGGACTATCGCAGTCTCTCTAAACTGAAATCGACCTACACCGATAAATTACCGCGCATGGTTAATTCATCGACGGGGCGTGTACATACCAACTATGGTCAGGCGATTGCGGTGACGGGTAGGCTTTCATCGAATGAACCTAATTTACAAAATATTCCCGTTCGTACTGCTGAGGGGCGGCGTATACGAGAAGCCTTCATTGCAGCACCTGGCAACGTGATCGTGTCTGCAGATTATTCGCAAATTGAATTGCGCATCATGGCGCATTTGTCGGGCGATGAAGGTATGTTGCGCGCCTTTGCAGCGGGCGAAGATATTCACCGTGCGACCGCCGCTGAAATTTTTGGTGTGCCTCTGGCTGAAGTAAGTAGTGAACAGCGTCGGTATGCCAAAGTGATTAACTTTGGTTTGATGTACGGCATGAGCGTGTTTGGCTTGGCAGGTAATTTGGGCGTCGAGCGTTCTGCGGCGCAGATGTATATGGAAAAATATTTCCATCGTTTCGCTGGCGTTAAACAATTTATGGACGATGTGCGTCAGCAAGCCAAATCGCAAGGTTTCGTTGAAACGGTATTTGGTCGACGCTTGTGGCTACCCGAAATTAATTCTCCGAATGGCCCACGCCGTCAGGGTGCCGAGCGCGCGGCGATTAACGCGCCCATGCAGGGTACAGCGGCAGATTTAATTAAGCTCGCCATGATCGCGGTGCAAAACTGGTTAGATAAAGAAAAACTAGCCTCGCGCATGGTGATGCAGGTGCATGATGAATTGGTGCTGGAAGTCCCTGAAGCGGAATTGGCATTGGTTAAGACGCGCTTGCCAGAATTGATGGCCGGTGTGGCTGAGCTGCGAGTTCCACTAGTGGCGGATGTAGGTACTGGCCCGAATTGGGAAAAAGCGCACTAAGATTGAGTTGACCTTTTCTGTGGCAATACCGGCATCTGCGTCATTCGACGAATTGCCGGCGCACCGTGGGTTATGGTCTAATCGCGGCGTTTGTTGAATTCAACTGGACTAAAAATCGATACCACTCTGTCTTCCATTCTGCTGGCAACCACCATTGGTGGGTTGATCAGTATCTCTGCGGCTGCGTTTCTTTCTTTCGGGTTTCTGTCGAAGATGGTGGAGCGCATGGTCAGCCTATCTGTCGGCATTTTGCTGTCGACCTCGCTGTTGCATGCCTTGCCTGAGGCCTTCGAGTCCGATGCCAATATTCATGCCTTGTTTGCTACATTGCTTGGCGGATTACTGGGTTTCTTTGTGTTGGAAAAATTTGCCATTCTGCGTCACTCGCATCACTACGAAGGTGATGGACACGATCATGAGCATGGCCATGACGCGCATGAGGCTGGTAAATCAGGTTGGATGATTTTGGTGGGTGATGGTCTGCATAATTTTACGGATGGCATTTTGATTGCCGCCGCATTTTTAGCCGACCCCAAACTCGGCATCATTACCGCTCTGGCCATCATTGCGCATGAAATCCCGCAAGAGATTGGTGATTTCATCGTTTTGCTGAATGCAGGTCTGAGTAAAACTCGCGCCTATGTTTATAACTTGATTTGCAGCTTCATGGCGGTCGTAGGTGGCCTCGTGGGTTACTACGCACTCGGTAGTGGAATGCACTTAATTCCCTACGTACTAGTCGTCGCTTCTTCAGGATTTATTTATATCGCTGTCAGTGACTTAATGCCGCAGATGCAGCGGCGCGCAACCTTGCGTGAGTCGGTGCCACAGTTTTTAATGATTGCGCTGGGTGTGGTTATCGTCGTGGTGCTCACGCATCGATTTCACGTTCATTAAATTACCTCGTTAGACCGCACCAGTAGCGACAGGTCGCGAACTATCTGACGACCACTCGCTCCACGATCCCGGATACAAGCTTGCTCCACTGAGCCCCGCAATTTCCATTGCTAATGCATTGTGGCAGGCAGAGATACCTGAGCCGCACTGAAGTATGGTGTCGTGTGGGCTGCTAATCAGTGGCTGAAATTCTGTACGTAATTGATCAGCTGTTTTGAAGTGCCCATCATCACGCAGATTATTTTTAAACCAGCGATTTTTTGCGCCGGGAATTCGTCCCGCCACTGGATCGATAGTTTCATTTTCACCCCGAAAACGATCTGCAGCGCGTGCATCGAGTACGGTACATTTGTGTGTAGCGAGATTATTCATAATATCCGCAGCGCTAACGGTTGTTGTAGTCGATGGCCGCAGGGTGATGTTGCCACGCGCAGGTTGGGGCACCTCGGTCACTAAAGCACCACCCACTGATTGCCAAGCAGCGAGGCCACCATCAAGCAGCGCAACATCAGTGTGTCCTACCCAGCGCAGCATCCACCATACTCGTGATGCAAACATGCCGCCGTGTGCGTCATACACGATGACTTGCGATGTTGAATTCACGCCCCAATGACGCAATTGCTCAATAAAAGCTTCTTGCGTGGGTAGCGGATGCCTGCCGCGAAATTCACCGTTTGGTCCGGGTGATTTATCCGATAAATGTAAATCAGCATCGGCGTGTAGTGCTGAAGGTATGTGTCCAGCGGCATAAGCAATTGCGCCCGCTCGCGGATCAGTCAGTTCAGCTCGGCAATCAAGAACGATAACATTGGCTTGATTGGCAGACGACTTGAGTTCAGTCGCTGAGATCAATGTGGTGTAAGGCATCCCGGTCTCCTTTGTGGCTAGTCTGTCGCGATCAATGCGCTTTTAATGCGCTATCAGAAGGTTCTTATATTTTTTTTGGAGTAGTGCTGCGCGCATTATAAAAGGTCGCCGCAATACCGCTGATAAGAATAATTGCGATGCCAAGCCAGCCGACCCAATCGAGATGGTCGCCCCAAATCAGAATACCCCACATGCTGGAGAAAATAATACCTGTGTACTGTAGGTTGGCTGTTACCAGCATGGCACCGAGTCGGTAGGCACGCGTCATCGCAATTTGTGCAATGGTGGCGGTGACACCAATCGCAAGCAAAAGTAAAAAATCATTGGTTGAAAGGGAGTGCAACACGTGTAATTCGCCCGTATGCAGATAGCTGTTAATTAAGCTGCTAAGCAGTCCGCCTATTACACCCGTGGCGGAAAAATAAAATACGACGCGGTATTCCGGTTCACCTAGCTGGCCTAATTTTTTAACTTGTATGTAGGCTAGTGCTGATAGAAATCCAGAGATGAGTGCAATCAATCCACCTATCCATTGGTCTACATGCATAGAGGGCTTGAGAAGTAAAGCAACGCCGACAAAGCTGGTCATGATGGCGGCTGCTAATCCCCATTCGAATCGGCGTTGTTTATGCCACCACCCCAGAGTGAAGACTATGCTTGCAATCCAGATCGGCGCCATGTAATTGAGCGTCATGGCAGTCGCTAACGGTAATTCGCCGATTGCATAGAACCACATTGAGAGAGCTGTGACGCCGACGAAACCGCGCCATGCGTGATGCCATGGAAACGAAGTGCGAAGAGAATAGCCGCGCAGACGAACCAACGCCAGCATCATCACCATGCCAACTGCTCCGCGACACATAACGATTTCGGATGTCGATGTAGTTACGGACGCCAGCTTGACGCACACTCCCATCAGAGAGAACACGAAGCTGGCGAACAGCATCCATAACGACTGCATGCTTTTAGTTGTAGCTTAGTCGCGAGGTGACGTTGAGGTCACAGCGCGATATTTTTGCGATACCACTCGTGGAAATGCTGCATGCCATCTTCCATCGGTGATTGATAGGGCCCGACTTCATTGACGCCACGATCGACCAATATGCGACGTCCGGCATCCATGCGCAGAGCAATTTCATCATCTTCAACGCACGTTTCCATGTAGGCTGCACGCTCTGCTTCCACAAAGCTACGCTCGAACAGCACGATGTCTTCGGGATAATAGAACTCAACCACGTTAGTCGTTTTTTGCGGGCCTTTGGGCCATAAGGTCGAGACGACTAATACATGCGGGTACCACTCAACCATCACGTTGGGGTAAAGCGTCAACCAGATCGCGCCGTAGGGTGGTACATCACCACTGCGATAGCGCATCACTTCTTGATGCCATTTTTCGTAAACGCTGGAACCCGGTTTTTTTAGTGCTGCATTCACACCTACCGTTTGCACGCTATAGCCTTCGCCCAGTTCCCATTTCAGATCACGGCACTCAACGAAGTTTCCTAGCCCTGGATGAAAAGGTTCGACGTGATAATCCTCGAGATACACTTCGATGAAGGTCTTCCAGTTGTAATCACATTCATGGACTTCGACATGATCGAGCATGTAGCCATCAAAATTTAAATCCTTGGTGACGCCTATATTTTTAAGTATTCCAGCAACATCGAAACCATTTTTCTCAAACAGCAAGCCATTCCAGCGTTGCAGTTCATAGCGCGACAGATTCAGGCAAGGTGTTTCGCCGAAGTGCGGCGCACCGATCAAATCACCTTTGAGATCATAGGTCCAGCGATGTAGCGGACAGACGATATTGTTTGAGTTGCCGCGCCCAGTCAGCATTTTTGCTTGTCGATGTCGACAGACATTCGACAGTAGTTGAATGCCTTGTGCATCGCGTGTGAGCAGACGGCCGTCGTTTTCCCACATGAGAGACGCGTAGTCGCCGACATTGGGAACCATCAATTCATGCCCCACGTATTGCGGACCCTGATTGAACAGTTGACGGATTTCTTGATTCAGTAGCGTGTCATCAAAGTAGACACCTACCGGTAATTGCGCGCTAGATCGCGCGAGTCTAGAGAGACTGGCCAGATCGGACATCCCCACCCCCAAATTAATTTGCACCAACCTAAGAGAGAAATAATCCGCAAAAAACTTTTCGACTTAC
>Ga0315905_10002954_pt1 | contig 17722 bp, 14 predicted proteins | sample LakEriMetagenome_5_FD_203522 | JGI IMG/M metagenome (GOLD analysis project Ga0315905, IMG submission 203522) | Freshwater fungal communities from buoy surface, Lake Erie, Ohio, United States - Buoy 4 MA121 | ecosystem: Environmental > Aquatic > Freshwater > Lake | place: USA: Lake Erie, Ohio... | reverse complement strand
GGTGAGGCGCGGGAAAGCATCGCCGCTCGACAAACCGTGCGGTGGAAGCGCATCGTGTCGATCGAGTCGGTTGGCGAGGTGATGACTTACGACTTGGAGGTTGAGCACGGCTCACACAACTACGTGGCAAACGGTATCGTCACCCACAACAGCCAGCGCTATGCTGCCGCCACCCTGCTGCCGCCAATCGAGCTACGCGAGTGCCGCATTCAGGATACGAAGAACCGGCAGTCCAGCATTGAGACTGGTCCCGACCCACTCGCAGACCGCTGGGAGACCTTGCAGCATGAGGTCTATGAGTTTGCCATGGAGCGCTACAAGGAAGCCCTCGAACTTGGCATTGCCAAGGAACAAGCTCGCGCCCTGCTGCCTGAAGGTCTGACGCCGACCCGCATGTATATGACCGGAACGCTGCGTTCGTGGTTGCACTATCTCAAGCTGCGCACCGGCCCAGAGACTCAGAAGGAACACCGCCTTGTCGCTCAAGCCATCAAGGATGAGCTTGCGTTCGTCTTCCCCATCACCTTCAACACGGTATTCTGACATGAGCATGTTGCTGAGCATGTTGCAGGCCGCTGGCGGAAACGCCAAGCAGATTGCCAAGGACCGGGCTGATCAGGTCGCGAAGCACAAGGTCACCATGGAAGCCCGGAGCAAGCGGCTGTGGGGTGCGCTATTCGCCGGGTTCGGTGGGCGGGCATCCACCAACCAGATTGCCGGTAAGATGGGGCGCGCGGCAGCCAGCATCCTCAAGGCCATGTACGGTCTCGAGGAAAAGGGTTGGGTAAAGCGCGCCGGCTTTGTGGAGAAGGTTGGTCCGGGCAAGGCGCAAATCATTTGGGAGTGGCTGCTGTGAGCAAGGAAATCATCAAGCTGAAACAGCGCCTCAACTACAACCCAGATACCGGTGTATTCACATGGACCGGGCGTGGCGGAAAAACAGCAGTTGCCGGTGCAGTTGCTGGTCACAAAGATGCTGATGGTTACATTGTCATTCGGCTTTCTGGGAAGCTGTATCGGGCACACAGGCTGGCTTGGTTATTTATAAACGGTGATTGGCCGCCTTTTCACCTTGACCACATCGACTGCAATCGAGAAAACAATCGAGCGAGTAATCTTCGCCCATGCTCGAGAAGTGAGAATCAATGCAACAGGGGTAAGCCAAAGAACAACACCTCTGGGTTTAAGGGTGTCACCTTTGATAAGCAGACTGGGAAATTCAAAGCCCAGATAGCTTTGCACGGAAAGAATCACGCACTCGGTCGGTTCTCAAAGCCGGAAGATGCGGCTGAAGCCTATCGCTCGGCAGCGGAAAAGCTGCATGTTGAATTTGCTAGGACCAACTATGAGTAAAGAGATTGTCGTGTTCGACACTGAAATTCTTCCAAGCCACTTTTTGTTTTGCGCAAAGAGGTTGTCCGATGGGAAGGTTATCAGGCTTTGGGGCCACAACCCTGAAGACATGGAACGGCTCGGCTTGTTGATTCGTAACCCGAATATCACTTGGGTCAGTTTCAACGGAATCAAGTTTGACATGATCCTGATTGCGGCTGCAATTGGTGGGGCTACTGTTCGTGAGTTAAAAGCTCTGGCCAATGACCTGATCAACAACAGCAAGCCGGAATGGATGGCGCTTCGAGACCACGCTCTTGAGCGGCCGAAGTGCGCTGACGGCACCCCAATTGACCACATTGACTTGATGGAGGTGGCTCCCGGGGTCATGGTCAGCTTGAAGCTGTACGGCTCTCGCATGGGTTCCCGTTCGCTGGTTGATATGCCGTTCCACCACGATGACTTCCTTGAGGATTGGCAGGCCGAGGTACTGGCCGAATACTGCGAGAACGACCTCGAGGAAACCACCTCCCTGTATCGCCGGCTCGAGCAGCAGATCGCACTGCGCGCCGAGGTGGGTGAGAAGTACGGGCTCGACCTGCGCAGCAAGTCCGACGCCCAGATGGCCGAGGCAATCATCGCCAAGGAGCTGAAGATCGGGCGTGTCGGCGCCACGCCGGTTCCCTCCACTGTCACCTACAAGGCGCCACCGTTCATCCAGCCGCAAGGTATGGTGCTGCAGGACATCCTTGCCCGGGTGCAGAAGCACCAGTTCAAGGTGAATCAGGCGAACGGCTCTGTCGATCTCCCGGACTTTCTGAAGGATGAACCTGTGTTGATCGGGAAGGGTATCTATCAGATGGGTATTGGCGGCCTGCACTCGCAGCACGATCGCTGCGTGCTGTGGGAAGCCACCCCCGAGTTCGAAATTGTCGATGCTGACGTTGGCAGCTACTACCCGAACCTGATCCTGAATGCCAACCTAGTGCCCCGCGGGCTGGGTGTGCCGTTCATCAGGCTGTACCGGAACATCGTCACCGACCGCCTCGCGGCCAAGAAGCGTGGTGACATGGTGCTGGCGAACACCTACAAGATCGTGGCCAATGGAACTTTCGGCAAGCTGGGTTCGATGTTCTCGAAGCTCTACGCCCCTGACCTCATGCTGGCCACCACGCTGACCGGACAGTTTTACCTGCTCACCTTGATCGAGGAATTAAACGACATGGGTGTCACGGTAATCTCGGCCAACACCGACGGCGTGACGTTCGGCGGCCACCCTGACCTGATCAAGAAGGCGATCGCACTGATCGAAGTGTATGGCTGGACCACCAACTTCGAGTTCGAGTTCGTCAGGTACAGCCGGATCGCCTACAAGGATTGCAACAACTATCTCGCCGTCAAGGTGGGTGGTGGCGTCAAGTCGAAGGGTATTTATGCTGACTCCGGCCTGATGAAGAACCCCACCAATGAGGTCTGCACGCTGGCGGCACAGGCCCACCTTGCCACCGGACGCTCGGTTCGCAGCTTCATCCATGAGCACTTACGTATCGAGAACTTCCCGGACTTCCTGCAGGCGCGCACCGTGAATGGTGGGGCCATGCAATGCACCGCGGTCGCACTGCCCGCTGACATGCCGGAATTCCTGCGTAGCTACGGCTACGTGCAGGAGGGGAAGAAGTGGCGCCTTGGCGACTGGCTCGACACCGAGTTGATGACGGGCCGCCGGCAGATTGAACTGCTGATCCGCGCGAACGGCGTCAAGCTGGGACGTGTGGCGCGCTGGTACTATTCGACCGACCCGCAGTACAGCGAGGGTATCCGCTACGTCAAGTCGGGGAACCTCGTGCCCAAGAGTGAGGGTGGCCGGGCCTGCATGAAGATGCCCGACACTCTTCCAACCGACATCGACGTGGATCGGTACATTGCCGAAACCATCTCGCACCTGCATAACATGGGGCTTCCTTATGTTCTACAGTAGCACCCCCAAGACACGCCTCCGTGACGCTCAGCTCGGTGACAAGGTTCGCCTGACAGGTGATCCAGCACGCCGGGTATTCGAGGTCAAGGAGAGCACTTACGCCGGCTACATCGACCTGTGGATTGGCAAGTATTGCGTGGTCACCGCATCCCCCAGTCAAGAGATCGAGTTCGTCACGGCTTGACAAAGCTCGAGTTAAGTGATACTATTCAACCTGAACTGCAAATAGGAGGTAACCAAATGATCACCGAAATTTTCACCACCAAGGAGCTACCGAAGTGCAGCATGTCGGTGCGCCGCACGATCAGCGCCGACATGCGCATTGGCTCGGACCAAGCTGTTCGCTACGTCAAGCGTGACATGGCAATTGCGTTGGCCGAGGCGATCTTGGAAGACTCGCGCTTTTTCGAGAGCGAACACATTGACTCGACGGCGGCCGAATTGGTCGGCATCAGGCTGGACTGTATCGTGCTCAACGAGGGCGAGTTGCGCTCGCTCTTGAAGGATGCTTTCGTCAAGGGCGTGGAACAGGGGAGGTGCAGGAATGAGCCCAATCGTACCTGACAAGCGCCTCAAAGAAATCATGCGAGGATTTATTGCAGATCGTTCTGACGAGCGGACTCGCCCTGACATGAACAACGAGTACAACCTGATCGAACTGCTCAGGGTTGTCGTTGATGAGTGCCAAGCGCGGTTGCCGCTATGGGAACTGGAGAAACTGAATTTCTGGAGGTGACTAGGCGCGAAGAATTGAAAGCCTTGGGCGAACTTGGCTGCTCGACCGCATAAATAACCGGCGGCTGCCGAAGGCAGTCCGGCGACCGAAGGGAGCGAACCTTGAACGATTTGTTATGCGCTGACGGTTACTGGTGCGTGGTTTGTGGGCGATACCTGCCTGCCGACGATGATGGGGTGATTGTGCATGACGACGTGCCGCACCCGGACATGACATTTGACGAAGAGGAAAAGCCGCAATGAGCGAGAACGGAATTACCCACTACTGCCTCGGCAACGGTGAGATGAAGTGCGACGGCTGCAAACAGGAAAAGAACTGGCAGACGCTGAACCAGATGCCCGACGCGCTGCGGAAGACGATGCAAGCGCAGGCGCAACGGATTGACGACATCCTCTACGCTGTCGGCGCCCCATCCGACCAACTCAACTAGGAGCTAATCGGGCTGCGGGAAACAGCGGGGCGCCGACCCCCTACTGCATCAGCGAATCGTACTTCTCAAGAAGGCGCTTAGCCTTTTCAGTCTGAGTCTCGACAATCCGATTCACCGCTTCGATTTCGCCCTTGTCACGGGCCAGCGCGCGCCGCTTCTTGGCGCCGCTGTCGGCCCGGTAGAAGCGGTTGAAGTCATCGGCCAAGGACAACTCAGGGTGCTCGGCCTTGAATGCTGCAGCCCCCTCCTTATCGCCGCGCTCCTTCAAACCTTTGTAGCGGTTGTCCAGACTGTTCAGCTCTTTGCTGATCTCGAAAGCACGTGAGCGCAGACCCTGAGCATCGCTGGTAGTACCGAAGATGCGACCAATCAGCGGCATCTTGCTCACCGGCATTTCTTCTTGTGGCACACCTGCGACGGCCCGGCCGACTTGGACTCCGGCGTTAATCAGCTTCGCACCTTCGCGCGCCACACCGCCACCCAATTCGCCGAACAGGTAGCCCACCTGATCCCCGGTCGGGCTGATAAAGCCGGGCTGGTCCTCGTTGCCACCACTGATGGTGTTCAAGGCTTCAGCGATCCAGCGTGACACACTGCCCGCACCCTCCTTGGTGCGGGTGAAGCCCGGGGTCAAGTCGCGCGGGTTCATGTCCTCGCGTGCGATCTGGCGACCGAAGACATCCTTGTTCATGTAGAGGGCAATCGCCGGGTCAGTCAGCGCCGGGCTGACGCCGAGCCACAGGTTGCCTTGGCCACCAAGCGGGTTGAATGCTGAGGCCTGCCCGGCGGTGGCGTTGATGATGTGGTCGAACGCCTTCTTCGCCTTCCCTTCCATGCCGGCCAAGGTGGCGTTGGTCATCTCACGCCCGAAATTGATCAGGGTGTTGAAACCATGCGGCATCGGGATCGCCATGTAGTTCTTGTTACCCAACGGGACGATGAAGGCGCGATCCTTGACCGACTGCGGCGGCTCGTCATCGTCGAACCCGGCAGCCAGAAGCAGGGTTGCCTGCAGCACACCGACGCTGGCCAGCGACCTCATCACCTGCTTGCCGAACGGCGTCAGGTAGGTGGTCTCCTGATCGAAGCTCACCTTGCTCATATCGAGCAGCGCCTTGGTCTCGGCATTCACCGCCACCCGGTTGCCGTTCGCATCGTTCGTGAAGCCGACTTTAACCTTGTCACCAGTTTCCCGGTTAATCGCGACCGGGTGCTTCTCAAACACCGCTTCGGCCAACCGGGCTGAACCCTGAACCGCCGCGTTGAAGAATGGGAAGAGCTGGTTCAGGAAGGTGCTGATGTCGCCACGCCGGTTGAAGTTGGTCGAGATGTTCTTCGAGATGTTGGCGGCCAGCTGCATGGCTTCGCTCTCGGTCATGCCGGGCTGTTGCATGTACTTCTCGAAGGCCTCCTTGAACACGATCGTGCGGGTCGCGGCTTCAGCGGCAGAATTGTAGCGCCCGATCCGGGCAGCGACCTGCTTCGAGAGGGTGGCCCCGATCTTGTTGCCCCTGGTCTCGCCTTGGCCAAACCGGTAGAAGGTGTCACCGATCTTCAGCATGCCACTCTCAGCCCGGCTCAACCAGTCGTTCGCTTCCTCTGCACCCATGGCACGGCGTTCCACTTCGGCGCCGTACAGGCGGCGGATCATGGCGCGCGCTTCTTCGGGCTCGACGATGTGCTCCATGATGCCGGTCATGCCGCCTGCACGCTCGGCTTGGTCCATCCACCAACCCCACGACCCGCGCGTCGCTTCCGGGGCGGCACCAGTGTTGCTGTGCAGCGTCTCGAACTCTTGGTAGAGGCGCCTGTTGATGTCGAGCGCTGCCGGCATGAACTGCGAGGCGACCTTCCGGCTATCCGCCCACGTCCATCCCGGGATACCGCCATCCTTGGCGTTGATCATGGCCGCTTGGATGTCGCGCGCCGCGTTGAAGGGGATGAACATCGGGTTGAAGCCGGTCGCCAGCGCCACCGTCCAGCGGGAGAACATGCGGAAGGGGGTCAGGAACTTGTTCAGGGTCTTGGCCGCCTTGCCACCACCGAACGTGCCAGTACCCTTCAGCGCACTCATGATCGCCATGGCATCTGGAGATTGCTCGTTGAAGGTGATGATGTGATTCTCACCATCAACCGGGACAACCATCACGTTCGGCTGGTTCAAGGCGTTCGGTACGGCTTGGATGAAAACTCGGTCAGCCGTATCCACCAAGCGAGCGATGATCCCGCTGGTGTTGCGGTCGGCACCCGGGTTCTGGCGCACCCATTCTGCCTGTTGCTGGTCAGCATAGAGGCGGGCCTGCTCACGGTTGTAGAACTCCGGCGACATGGTGCCGTCAGCATTCAGTGTCTTGTAGATGTTGGTGCGCTTGATCACCCGGGTAGTGGGAGGAATATCAACACTCCACATCGGCTTTTTATCACCGTTCCGCGTGACGAAGTTCGGCACCACACCCTTGGCAAACTCGAGCATGGTGCGCGCCACCACTGCATTCTCGCCCCGGCTCACAATGCGGGTGCCAAGGATCAGGGTGGCCGCCAGCGGGTCGAAGATTTCAGCGCTGGAACCCATGGCCCGTTGCGTGATACCGGTACGCAGGGAGAACCCTTTGGCGCCGCGCCCCGTCCCGATGCCAAGGTTTTCCTCAAGATCGAGGTTGCGGTGGAAGGGGGTGTAGTTCGAGAAGCCGGTCTCGGGATCACGCCATGCGTCGATAACTTCCTGCTTCTCGAGACCTTGTGCAACCGCATAGTCCTGCAGGTTCTCGATCATCTCACGATAAACCTTGACCGCCTCGCTCAGCGCCTCACCGTGCGGGCCACGCAGGAGTTCAGCAGAGCGTGTTTCAGCTTCGGCGGTCTTGATGCCGGAACCCGGGTGATTCTCGTCGAACCCGCTGATCCTCTTCCCGGTTTCATCGTACTTGGCCGGATTGACGGTGCTGATCCTGCGGTTGTACTCGGGCACGTGCAGCATGGTGAGCAGGGTGTTCATCTCGCTGTGCGCCGCGTCGCCATCATTGTAGCTCTTGTAGAGGATGTTCTCGATGGCGGCCAGCGGCTCCTTGACCAGCTGCTTGTGGGTGCTGGACATCTTGGAGCCAAGGCGATCCAGCGCGCCCATGGTGTCCATCTTCAGCTGCTCAGCGGTGACGCCGGCCAGCTGTTGAATGCGGCGCAGCGTGACGTGCTTGTCCTGCAGTGCCTTGCGCACCATTTCATAGATACGCTCCATCGCGGTGCGCCCATTCGGGCCACGAACCGTGAATTCCTGCATCGGTGCCGGGGGTGAGGCGACAGGCTCAACAGCGCGCTCGGTTTCCTGTGCGATGGAGAACCGGATGTTTCCGTTGCTCGGCTTGTTGAAGCGGGGCAGATCGTCCCGATACAGGGTCTGCCCTTCCCGGGCCTGCAGTTCGGCGCGCACGCTGGGGGTGTCGAACTCGGTGCCATTGATGGCGATCAACCACTCGCGCCCGGACATCTGGCCGCCGGGAAGTTTCGACTTGGCGAGGTTCGCAGCATAGGTATCGCCTTGGAACTGGGCCACCACATTGGTGCCACCCTCACCCGGGGAAACAGGAATGCTGTGCTTGCCAATCACCACCGCAACACCTTGCCCGTTGGCGTAGTTCGGGGCGTAATAGCCGTCGAAGCCAGCATTGACGATCGCGCGCTCCATGGCATTCACGTCGTTGCGGTTGAAGGCGCGGTAGCCCAGCGGATCCGCCTTGATGTCGTAGAGGTTGTTCAGCTTGACGTTGTGCGCCACGCCCCCGACACCCGCTTCTGGCCGGATGCCGCTGCCCTCATTCACGTAGAAGTGGGTGCGGTCCCGGATGTCGGCGTTCTCCGGTGCGCTCAGGCGGCCGGCCTCTTCACCCTTTGCACCGGTGCCGTAGGCGGTGGTGTTGAGCTGGTTGCGCTGGGCATTGCTGAAGTGGGTTGCATCGACGGAGACAGCCCCTTCTCGGGGAGTGCCGTATTCAGCTTGAGCAGGTACTCCGGCAGCTTCGCCTCGAATGTTGCTGGGTTCATCGGTAGTTCCTTTCTCGAACGCAACGTCAGCTTCGGCATTGCGGAATTTGTTCAGGGTCGCCAGTTCAGCATTGATCTCGGCCCGGCGTTCATTGGTTGCGCCCTTGTGCTCTTCCATGAGAGCAGCAATCTCGGCGTCGTAGTTGCGGCGGCTTTCGCGCATCGTGCCGGCAGCATTTGCCTGTGCCTTCAGGCCCGCGATGGCCATGCGGGCGAAGTCCTGCGGCTGCACGTTCTGGATCGCCCACACGCGCAGCGCTTCCGGGAGCGCCTTGTTCTGGATGATGGCACTGCGCAGCGCCGACATGAAATCGCGGGCCCAGCGAACCAGCGGGTTGTCGCTTTCCGGGTTCTTGACGTACTGCTCGACCGCATAGGCCGCCACTTCTTCCGTGACGTTCTCGGCAGGGGTGTTGGCAGGCACTGCGGCCTTGGCGTCCTGCACCCACTGCGCACCCTCCCCGGCTTGCAGCATAGTCTCCAGACGCGACATCAGGCGGTTGTAGGTATCCTCGCCTACCAGCGCCTTCAGCGTGGCGTGTAGCGCCTCATGCTGCAGTACAGCGGCAGCGGTTTCACCAGCGAGATTCCCGGTCACCAGCACGATCGTGCCGTCGGGCAGGGTGGCGCCCTGCACCGCCCCGGAAACGGAGGTCAGCGGCACACCGCCAAGGTCAGCCAGTTCAGCCGGAGTCTCCACGAACCGGACAAGACCGGTATCGAGCAGCACCTTGGCCGCCGTGTCGCCGACGGTCTCGCGCAGCATTCCTTCGGCTTCCGCCGTGGTGATGCCGGGTTCCGCCGTTGCTTGTTCGGCTTCGGAGAAGAACCAGCCGCCGATGTCGCGGCCGGTTTCCCGGGCGACGCGCCCGATCCAGCGCGGGATCGTTGCGCCCGGCTTGTCCTCGATGTGGTTCAGGATGGTGTTGATCAGGATGCCGAGCTTGGCCGTGTCGGGACCAATGCCGCCGGTCCCGTCCGAGCGCATCGCGAAGCTGGTGTGGCCGGTCGCCGGGTTCTCGGTGGCGATCTTGGCCTTGAGGTCATCATTGCTGACCACCGTACCGCGCGGGAAGCCAAAGCTGGTCTTCGGATCGGTGTAGGCAACGATGCGACCCTGCTGATCGAACACAAGGTTCTCCAGCCAGTTGCCGCCGGTGGCAGAATTGGGCCGGTTCTCGGTGATCGAGTGGGCCGAGCGCAACGCATTCAAGCCAATCTTCTCGACATCCGAGCTGCTGTTCCAGACTGCAGGCGTCACACCCTGCATGCCGGCCGTGCCACCAGAAGTCAGCGGGTCGATCCTGCCGGGACCATACAGGGTATCGGAAGACAGGGACTGGAGTTGGCGGCGCAGCGGATTGACCGTGGTCAAGCTGATGTCGGCCGGGAAACCGAGGCCCCGCAGGTCAGCTATCTCAGCCGCAAACCGGTACGCCAGATCAGCCGAGCCCGGGGCATCGCGCAGATCGACAGCATGCAAGCCCCAGTCAGCGCTGAAGTAGGTGTAGGCACTGTTCGGGCGCACGGCGTAGGGGTTCTCGTTGCCACCCCGACCAAGACCGTACAGCTCCATGCTGAAGCCGGCGCCATTTCCAATCCCACGTGCCGTGATCCCACGGATGGGATCAATCCACCGTCCCAGCGGCACACCCTTCTCGGTTGCCCACTGCTCGGCCATCTCGCGGAGCTTGGCGTTGTAGCGGTTGCGCACCTCGTTCAGCACGTCCTGCGGCACACCGCGACCAGCTTGGAAGGAATCGCGGGCTTGCGTCTTGAGGTCAGAGGTGTTGATCTTCGGAAGCACACGCTGCCCGGTATTGCGCGGACCCATCAGGGTCTTGAAGAACTTGCCCAGCTTGAGCAAGGTGCCATCACGCGAGGCCTTGGTGGCACGAGTATCGAAGGAGCTCTGAACCGAGCGCACACCAGCACGAGTGACCGGGGCGCGCGAGCGGGAGGTGCGCGGTGTCGGGTTCGTGGTGTGCTGGGAAACCTGTCCCGAGCGAATGCTGGCGTCGCGCTGCGCACGCAGGTCGCGCGCCTGCTGGCGGGCGTCGGCGCGCTGTTCGTCCGGCATGTTCTCGTCTTCGGCCAAACGGTCGAACTCGGCGATCTTCTCGTTGATCTCCATGGGGGCGGTTTCAGCCACCAGTTCAGAGTTGATCTCATCCATATCAGCTTGGCTGAGACCTTCTTCACCCTTGTCCTCGACCAGACCAAGGATCACGCGCGCTTCGACAAGGTGTTGCATGTCCATCGGATTGACACCGGAGGCCAAACCCTCGTCAGAAAGACCCCATTCGAGGATGGTCTGGGTAGCCTCATCGAAAGGCGCAACCCGCTCATCAATCAGAGCGCGCCACTGAGACAGCCGTGTCAGTGCGTCGGCAACCTCTTGAGGTGCATGAGCGATGATCGAATCAAGGGTGGAGTGGGTTTGAATCACGGTGCCACGTGTCGTGACCAACCGCTCATCACGCAACTGCTCAACCTGCTCGCGACTTATTACTGCTTCAACTTGCTCGTCCTGCTGGGCCCGTTCGTCCCGCAGTGCGCGCCAAAGCGCAGCTTCGGTGTGATTGTTGTTGTCCTCCAGCGAGTCGATCTCACTGTTGATTTCGGGAAGGCTCATCGAGGCGACATGCGTGCGAGCATCCCGAATCGTGGCTTCTGTGTTTGACGGGCTGATGCCGTTCGCCCGCTCACGCTCGCGCATACGCTGCACTGCAGCAACGACGGCAGGAGAACCTTCCGGAGTGGAGCGCTTCCGCGTTGATCCGCCGGCAGCATGGTGAGCAAGGATCGCTTGGGCAAACGCGGCCGCTGCCGGACGCCGGGTGCTTGCGGCACGGGCTTCGAGCTCAGTACGATCAGCCGCCTCAAAGGCTTCAGCTTCACGTTGCGTCCCTCCGGTCTGGGTGATCCACGCTTGGCGTGCATCGGCCAACGCCTGCCCAGTGGGAGAAGGTATGACGCCAGTCTGTTGCAGGAGGTGGCGGGCGTAGGCGCGTGTAGCATTCGACAACTTGGGATCACCAGCAGCCGCCTGCAGGTCGCCGCTGGACCTCCGGGAAAAATGACTTGCCGTAGTTTCAGCTTCAAGTTGCGTGTCACCGTTAGCTACCAGCATGTCGATGTAGGCTTGACGCGGATTGGTGACTGCCGGTGCAATCGCAGCATTCTCTTGGGCCGCGATACCTTCTGCCCGCTGGCGATTGGCGCTGTTGTACTGGACGACACCTTGGGGATCAACGATGTCGAAGTTGTTCGGGGTGTTCTCGACCACCGTCCAGCCTGCAGGAGCCACCACACTCGGTAGCGCCGTGTTGGCAATTGCGGCCTGCTTGACCGACTCGCCCAAACGGCTGGCGTCGATAGTCGGAAAATCCGTGGCGCCGGACTGCTGCATGGTTTCCCGGGCGACCTCGATCGGAGTGTTGCGGGTCAGGCCAATCTTGTCGCTCACCTTCGGGGTGGCGGGAACCTCTTCGATCGGGAACAGCTCGGGGTTGGCGGTGACATCGGCAGCTTTCACCTGCCCGCCGGACTTCACACGCTCGATCTCTGCGGCCAGTGCATCAGCGACACCTTGGCGCGCGCCGGCGCGGGTGTTCTGCACTGCCTGCGCATCAACGGTGAGGGTGGTGTGGGCCTGCTGGCCGTCGGCAAATGCTGTGATTGCCTCGTCGGCTGTGCCAGCTTCCCTGATCGCCTGCGTGGTCTCTGCTGAAACGGCGTCGGCGCCGACACGCGCACCTTCCATCCCAGCATTGTTGATCACCGCTTCGGCGCGGGCAGTGTCCAGATTCTCTTGGGCGGCCCTGCTGTTCGGCATGCGTGCAGCTGTGACGGCGGCTTGCGCCACCTCGACCGCCTGCTTCAGTCCGGGGCGATCCGCGGGTGCGGCTTCAACGTAGTCCCGCTGCGCACGGAGCAGGGCGACTTCGGCTTGGGCGACAGGGTTGTCCGGTGTCTTGGCGAGCACAGCCTCAGCATTCGCAAGCTCAGCCGCCTTCGATCCTTCACCGACAACCGGGTGCATGCCGCCACCCATGACGCCACCAAGCGCAGCACCCAGCGCGCCCTGTGCCGCCGCCTTGCGGAAGTCCAGCGGACCTTCACCGGCGCCTTGCTCGATCAGAGCTTGACCGCCCTCCTGCACGAACTCCTGAGCCGCTTCTTGGCCGATGGCACTGCCGACCCGACCAGCCGCATAGCCGGCACCCTTGCGCTGCAAGGTGGATAGTGTTTCAACCCCGGTTGCAGCCGCTTCACCCAACCCCTTGCGGGTGATACCGGCGACCACGTTACCCGGGGTCAAGCCGCCTGTAACCGTGCCGAGCGCCAGCGCCTCCAAGGCGGCAATACCGCTGCCTGTCTTGTCATAGACATCGGTCGCCATGAAGGTGCCTTCACCGATACCGCTGGCAATCGCAGTTCCGACGCGACCAATCGTGCCAGCTGCCGTCAGACCAGCCGCACCGCGCGCCAGAATGCCGCCGACACCCCCGCCCGCTGCCATGGCCGGCAGGGATTCGGCGATCATGTTGGCCATCAAATCTGGGTTTGTCAGAGCATATTTGGCAGCATCGATGATACCGCCTTGTTCGAGCTTTTGAGACAACTCACGACTCTTGTACTTCGACCGCTCGGAAAGCCCTTGCTCTAGTGACTTTGAAGCAGTATCAGCGAAGTCATATACTTCGTTGTCATTCCCACCAAGAGTAGATACGACACCTTTTACAAGGCCAGCCGTACCTGTACCAAGGGAAATTCCAACGTCCTTTACAGCTTCACCCCATGTCCGCTCAGGAGCCTTGGTCGGCTTCGGTTTTTCCGGTGCGTAGCTCTTCAGAAACTCAGCGTAGGTTGGATCGTCGTAGATGGACATCGGTTTGCCTCAAATCATGTTCGACGAATTGTATCACCACTCCTGCTGGAGATCGCCCGCTGAAAAGGTTGCACCTGAATTACCGCCATTGAGTATGCCATTACCACCGAACAGCCCGGTTGTCTTTACCTTGTTTGGTGCGCTCGCGGTTCCTGTACCGGCGGCCTCGCGCTTCTTGCCCATCTCCGCACGTTGCTCTGGGGTGAGGTTCCAATAGCCAAGCGCGTCATCGAAGCGCTTGACAGCGGGGAGCTTCTTCACCTCTTCAGGCTGCCGAGCAAACCCGTCGGTAATCTGGGACAGATCACTGCGAATGGACTTCCAACTACGACCCTTCTCGCGCTCGGACTCGGCCCATGCAACAGCGGCTTGGGCACCGTCCTTGTCCGCGTCGGTAATTGTCTTTCCGTTTTCGTCACGAGCACCCGGAACCACAAGCCGATCCGCTTGACGGAAGATGCCGGCCATGGCCGCCTTGTCTTCCGCATCCATTCCTTCACGCTTGCGCGCGGCGCGAGCTTCCCCGAGGTGGGCAAGCTGAATCTTGCGGTTTTCGATGTCGGCCAAGTTCTTCTCGCGCTTGTCGATGTTGTCGGTGATCTTGTCATAGATGCCAGCCTTGCCATCCTCAAGCGCCTTGGCTGCGATGAACCGCATGCCGTCAATCTTGTTCGGGTCGAAACCGGCTTCCCGGGCAGCGGTGTAGTAGCCGTTCATTTCGCCTTTGAGCTTTTCAGCGACCCGCTCGCTCAGCTTCTCCTTGTCCTCATCGCGGCGACGCTCACGATCGACCACAAGGTCGGCCTGATAAGTGGCCAAGTCCTTCTGGCGAATCATGTTTGCCTCAGCCTCCTTCTGCTTGCGCTCTTCGACAATCATGCTGTCGAAGACTTCACCAGCTTCGTGAGCTGCGCCTGCAATACCTGCTCGCAACGCCCGGCTAAGAGAGAATCCCATGGTTACATTCCTTCGCGCTTGGCAGTATCAGCGTTGAACCCCTGCTGGAACGCCTCTTCCTCGTTGTCTGGCACCGGGGTAACTTCCTCCTTGGCATCCGGCATCTCGGAGACCTTCTTGCCCATCTCGGTGTCATCGAAGCCGAGCTTCTTGCCCATGTCGTCAATCACGTCGTCGATCTTCGCCGGGTCAATGCCGTAGCCAACCAGCACCGAACGAATCAGGAGTTCCAGCGCATCGCCCAGATCATTCTCGGTGAATTCGATTCCCACCTCGAACAGATAATCGGCCGCCTCGAACATCAGAGCGACGCCGACAGGGACAATGATCTCCTTGGGGATGGTTCCGTTGCCTTGGTTGTCCATCATCACAAGCAAGTTGGCGATGCCTTCACCGAGCTTGTTGGCCACGGGAATCTGCTCGTCCATGATGATCTGCTGCATCATTTGCGAGTTGTCGGCCGAGTACATCATCTTCATGGCGGCGGTCAGGACGCGATCGTAAGCATCGCCAAGCTGGCCATCCAGCAAGCTGCGCATCTGCTCCAGCTCGTCCATGTGCTCGAGAACGATCGGACTCAGGATGCTGGGATCGGGCGGCGGCAGGTTCCCCTGCGGACCTTGCGGGCCGGCGGGTTGTGCAGCGGCAACGACGGGGGCTTGGGGTTGTTCCATGTTCTGCTCCTGAGATTAGGTGGTGCGCTGCATCGGTTGCGGTGTGGGCGATTTGAAGGTGGGTTGGCGAACAACCTGTTGGGCGCCGTTGGTCGCATTGAACGCAGGCGCTCCGGTTTGCTTGATGCCACCTGAACCGATACTCGGAATGATTCCGATTGCCGCCCCATCAGCCTTGGCTTGTGCCAGCAGTTGTTCAAAATTCGGATCGTCGGCACTGATCATCACAGACTTCTTGTTCTGGTTGGCCAACTGGAACTGGGCTTGCGAATTCTGGGTTCCGAGCAGTGCTGCTTGGGCGTCATACACCTTGGCCTGAGACAGAGCTTCGGCGTTCTTGGCATCCTCAGCAGCAGCGGTATCGCCTGCACCCATGCTCTTCTCAAGGAAACCCGCTCCAACCTTAAACAGCTCCTTGTTTTCGCTGATGAAGTCACCGGCCTTCGAGAACAGTCCCTTTTCCGTGGCAGGTGCGCTGGGGTTACCACTGAAACCACCACGCCCGCTTCCCGGATTTGGTCCGTTATCAAGGAATGAAGACGACTGGACGCTCGGTGTTTGATCGAGAGGAAGGTTGGTTGCTGTTTTTCCTGCTTCAACCTGCGGCACAGGCGCCTTGCCTTCGATGGTGAGGGTTTCAGGTGCGCTTGCACTCTGGATAACAGGCTCGCCACCACCACCAGCACCGGCACCGGACAACGAGACATTGGTAGCACTGTCGGATAGGGATAGGGTTCCGGCGTTGGTTTTGAACGCATCAGCCGCGTTAGCGGCGGCCTCACCAGCAATTCGTTCGCCGTAAAGCATGCCACCACTGACCGAACTGGCAGAGTCCATGAAGCTGTTCGCCATGTTGGAGACTGCCTCTGAACCCACACCAAGACCGAAACCACCAGTCAAGTTGGAAGCCATGGCGCCAAGACCACCGGCCAGCGACATGATGCCACCAATCTTGGCGAGCTTCTTGTTCCCGGTGAGGGCACCCACACCGCTAAGCACACCGCCGGCCATCATCACGCCGCCGGCGAGCTGAGTGGCCAAATACACAGAACTAAGCATCGGCATCGCGGCGCCCATGGTGACAATCGAAGCCACGACGCCGATAACCATTCCCAGTCCCTTGCTCTTCAGGTACTCCCCGTAGGGCGCCCCGGACATCGGATCGCCAATCGGCATGTCATAGATGCGGCGTTGAAGATCGGCACCATACCGGGCCAGCTCGAAAGTGTTAGTGCTCTGCATGGTGGTGCCTCGTGTGTGAAAGTTCATTAAGGATGTAGGTCTGGATGTTGCCGTCAATTGTACTGCCAAGACGCTGGAAACCCAAACGCTCGATGAAGCGGGCATCCTCGTTCCGACCAACCTTGGTGACTAGGAAAATCTCTTCGTCCAGAATCGGTTCAAGGAACTCCTTGATGCGTCGCAGATTGACGTGGCTCTTGTGACGGTACTTTCGGAAGATGGCGAAATGCACCTCCTTGTTCCGTTTGAGCAGGGTGGCCATGTGCCCGTGTTCCGGGTCGATGTAGGGGATCAACTCCCAATCACCCAACGCCGTCATCGCCTCTTCGTAGCTCAGGTTCTCATCCTCAACCAGATGCTCGAGCCATGGCCCGCGCGGGCCGGTGTAACGCGGCGCGCGGGCTTGGTAGGTACGGATGTCGGCGGGTACGTGCATTAGAAAGTAATGAGGCCGCTAACGGAATTCAAATTTTGGATCATGCCCATGCCGGAGCGCAGCCACGCAAGCTGGCTGTTGATCGCACCCTGCTTGTCGGTAACATCCTTGTTGCTCTGGATGTCGGAAATGTTCTTCATCACCTGCTCGTACAGGCCGCCGGCGCTGGAATTCACCTGCATCAGTTGCTTGTAGTTGGCTTCGATGTTGGCCAGTTGCTCACGGCTGTTGATGTCCATTGCCTTCAGGGTCGCCTCGTTCTGCTGCCCGGCGTTCCACTGATTCATGGCATTACTTTGCTGCGTATTGAACTGGCTACCAGCATTCTGCTGCGCAGCATTCCACTGGTTCGCACTGTTCATGATGTTGGTGTTGGTGGTCTCGGCCGTGTTCAGGGTGTTGGCGTTCTGGAAATTGGCATTGTTGATTGCCGCGGCGTCTGACTGTGCAATCGGTGCCGCATTCTGGATCATTGCATTCTGCGCTGCCTGAATTCCCATGCTGGAGTTGAGCAGACCCCGGCTCGCCGCTTGGGCGTTTCCGGTGTTGGCCGCCGACTGCATTAGTTGGCCGCCTTTGTTCAAGATGCCTGCAAGCTGATCCTGTGCTGTCACGGCGCCGGGGGCAACCAAATTCCCCTTGTTGATCAAAGTCGGGTTCATGGTGGAAACGCCCGCGACTTGCGTGGGAGACGTGTCCATGATGGGGGTTGCGATGGGCATTGTTATACTCCCTGTTGAGGCGGGTTGTTGGCAACCATCCAGTTTATGATCGCCATCTGAATCATATCAGCGGGCAGCATGGGTTCAACCGTCACTTCGACATTGGTCAGAGTAATCCCTGTGCCCGGAACCGGAATGTCGGGCAAATATGTGGTCTGTTTCATTTCCATTGCCTCCTGATCTGTTCCTTGATTGGGCCATCTTCCGGCTTGCTGGATTGGGTCTGCTTCTGGCTGGACATCTGGACCGGGATCGGGTCGCAGCCGGCGGGCATGATGGGAGA
>Ga0315905_10002953_pt1 | contig 17722 bp, 18 predicted proteins | sample LakEriMetagenome_5_FD_203522 | JGI IMG/M metagenome (GOLD analysis project Ga0315905, IMG submission 203522) | Freshwater fungal communities from buoy surface, Lake Erie, Ohio, United States - Buoy 4 MA121 | ecosystem: Environmental > Aquatic > Freshwater > Lake | place: USA: Lake Erie, Ohio... | reverse complement strand
TCCCATGACGTTCGTGTAGAAGTCGTAGTTCGCCTTGGTGTCGTGGATGGCGATGGCCACGTGATGGAAACCCATGCCCGCAGTCTTACCAAGTCGATCGTGGCTGGCACAATGGGAACATGTTCCTGGGCGACGATTTGTTGAAGTGGTTGGTGCTCGCCCTCGGCGGCGCACTCTTCGCGGGAAACACTCTGGCCATCATCAAGCCCCCGCCGCGGGCCAAGGACGGCGACTTGCCCCGTGCTCCGGTCAGCCGTAGTGCGTTCATGGCCGGCGTGGGCCTGATCGCCGCCGTCTGGGCACTTGCCTCACTGGTGTCGTCGTGAGCGATCGTTTGCAACAACAACTCGATTTCCTGATGGAGATCGATCGTCTGAAGTCGGTGAACCGTCAGACCCTGATCACCGACGGCACGCGCCGCGAGAACACGGCCGAGCATTCGTGGCATCTGGCGATGTTCGCCCTCATCCTGGCCGAGCACGCCAACGAGAGTGTCGATCTGTTCCACGTCCTGTCGTTGTGCCTGGTGCACGACATCGTCGAGATCGACGCCGGTGACACATTCGCCTACGACACCACCGCGTACACCGACAAGGACGAGCGCGAACAACGTGCCGCCGACCGCCTGTTCGGATTACTGCCGGCGGATCAGCACGCGCGCTTTCGCGCGTTGTGGGAGGAGTACGAGGCGATGGAGTCCGCCGAGAGTCGCTTCGCCAACGCCGTCGATCGCATGCAGCCCGCCATGTTGAATCACATGGTGGGTGAGTTGTCCACGTGGCGCGAGCACGGCATCAGTCGGCCCCAGGCGATCAAGCGGTTGTCGCCCATCGGAGACGGCTCGGTGCGACTGTGGGAGCACACCCGAGAGGTCATCGCCGAAGCCGTGCGCCGGGGAAACCTCACGGAATGACGACACCCTCGGCGGCCACCACCTTGCCGTCGATGATCGTGAGCAGGTACCACCCGCGCACCTCGATGTCGTCGGGTGCGTCGGTGGGTTCGCCGGTCGCCATGGACCACAACGTGGACGGGGAGACGTACGCGTTCCGAGCCTCTCCGGGTTGGGCGTCGCCGGTGATCACCGACGCGTACAGAAGATCGTCGAGGAACGCCGGGTACAACTGATCACCGTCCGAGGACCGGATGAACCCGCCGTCGTACTGCACCACGTCGAAGTTGAAGCCGCGCTCCTCCTCGTCGATGACGCTGTGCAGGAAGCCCCAATACGTTCCGTCGGGCAGGTTGTCCTGGATGCGGGAGTTCGTCACCCAGTCGGCACGCACCTCGGCGGAACGTTCGGGAACCACCGGCGCCTCCACCGCGGTCCAGTCGTCCAACACCCGGTCGAACGCGTCGTCACCGAACGGATCGTCGCCGATGGCCACCGGAGGAGCCACGGTGCCGTTCGCCGAACCGGTGGACGACTGCTCGGTGGTCTCCACGGCGGTGTCATCCGGGACGTCGACGCTCGACGTGTCGGGGTCGGGAATGATCGACGCGGGCTCACGAGAGTCGTACCAGTAGTAGCCACCGGCCCCGATGACCAGTGCCACGATCACCAGCAACGGAAGTTTCGATCGGCGCTGTTTGCGACGCTTGCCGGATCTCTTCTTGGCCACGTCGCCAGTATCTCAGAGTTTGCGCAGACGCACGTCGCTCACGCGGTGGTCGGTTCCCTTGCGCAGGATCAACGACGCACGCTCCCGGGTGGGCTCGATGTTCTCGCTGAGGTTCAGACCGTTGATGCCCTGCCAGATACCGCGCGCGGTGGCCACCGCCTCGTCACGTGACAGGTGCGCGAAGTGGCGGAAGAAACTGTCGGGATTCTGGAACACCGAGTCGCACAGGCTGAGGAACCGATCGATGTACCATCGCTCGATGTCGCCTTCGTCGGCGTCGATGTAGATGGAGAAGTCGAAATAGTCGCTGACGAACTCGGCGGCCTCACTGCCGGGTGCACCCACCTGCAACACGTTCAGACCCTCGAGGATCAAGATGTCGGGCTGTCGAACCGTGACGCTTTCGCCATCGACGATGTCGTAGACCACGTGGCTGTACACCGGCGCATCGACGGTCGGTCGTCCGCTCTTCAGCTCGCGCAGGAACTTCAAGAGGTTGCGGGTGTCGTAGCTCTCGGGGAAGCCCTTGCGGTTCATGATGCCGCGCTCTTCGAGAACGTGATTGGGGTGCAGGAAACCGTCGGTGGTGATGAGGTCCACCTTGGGATGATCGGGCCAGCGCGCCAGGAGCGCCTGCAGGATGCGGGCGAAGGTGCTCTTGCCCACGGCCACGCTGCCGGCCACGCCGATGACGTACGGAACCTTGGGTGCGAGCGTGCCGAGGAAGGTGGCACTCACCTTGTGCAGGTTCTGCGTGGCCGAGACGTAGAGGTTCAACAGACGGGTGAGGGGCAGGTAGACCGCGGCCACCTCGTCGAGGTCGATGCGTTCGTTGATGCCGCGGAGGTTCTCCAGATCCGCCTCGCGCAACGTCATGGGTGTGGCGGCGCGCAGGTCGGCCCATTGCTGGCGGTCGAACGAGACATAGCGCTCAGTCACGGCGAGGGACGCTATCTGCCCGGCGAGACCGCGTTGGGTCCGGCGGTCAACACCTCGACCCCGGTGTCGGTGACCAGCACCATGTGCTCGAACTGGGCCGTGCGTTTGCCGTCGGCGGTGACCGCGGTCCAGTCGTCGTCCCACATGTGGAACTGCCACGTGCCCAGGGTGATCATGGGCTCGATGGTGAACACCATGCCGGGCTTCATGATGGTGTTGTTGCGCGGGTCGTAGTAGTGCAGCACCTGAACGTCGGTGTGGAACTGTTCGCCGATGCCGTGACCGATGAAGGCGCGCACCACGCCCAGGCGGTGCGTCTTGGCGTGGTCCTCGATGGCCTTGCCGATGTCGCTGAGCGGTCGACCCGGAACGACCGCCTCGATACCGCGCCACATGCATTCTTCGGTGACCTTCACCAAGAGGCGATCCTCGGCGCTGACGTCGCCCACCATGAACGTGGCGTTGGTGTCGCCGTGCACACCGTTCACGAAGCAGGTCACGTCGAGGTTGATGATGTCGCCGTCTTCGATGACCGTGCTGTCGGGGATGCCGTGGCAGATGACCTCGTTCAGGCTGGTGCACACGCTCTTGGGATAGCGGTGGTAGTTCAACGGGCTGGGGTAGGCGCCTCGTTCGATGGTGAGGTCGTGGACGAACACGTCGATGTCGTTCGTGGTCATACCCGGCTTCACGAACTCACCGGCCAGACGCAGGATGTCGGCCGCCATCTGGCCCGCGTGCCGCATACGTTCGATGATCTCGGGGGACTTCACCGCCGACTCGTTCCAACGCGTCACTTCCCCGGTGGCGGCGTAGCTGGGCTTGGCGATGTGGTCGGGCACCGAACGCATGGGTGAGATGACGCCCGGTTCGATGCGACCCTCGAGTCCCTTGTGGCAGCGCTTGTAGCGCCGACCCGACCCGCACCAGCAGTCGTCGTTCGACTGCGGCAGAACGTCGGGAGCCCGGCGACGAGTGGGACGGGGCTCGCTGGTCACGCGTTCAATCTACTGGCCCAACCAAAATGTCACGGCAGGAAGAAGCCGGTGGCGTCGACGATGACGTCGGCCCGCCCGTACACGTGGAAACACGCCCGCCCCGCGTCGACGCCGGTGCGGGGAACCTTCACGATCACGGCGTTGGCCACGGTCTGACCGGATCGGAAATTGAGCGTGCTGGCCTCGGGTCGCGGTGCGTCGCAGGGATACACGGTCACGTAGCCACCGGCGTCGGGGGCCACGGTGTTGGTGACGGTCACGTTCAGGGCGATCGCTCCCGAGCCGAGGAACCCCGCCGAGTTCACGTCGAGAGCGACGGTGGTGTTGTCGACCGGCCGTCGCGCCACGTTGACACCCTCGCGACTGTTCATGATGCGCACCGGGGTGACACTGGTGTAACGCGATCCGTCGGCGAACCAACCGTTCACATCCACCAGGATGTCGGCGCCTCCGAACACGTAGAAGCAGATCTCACCATCGGCGGGAACGGTGGCGATGACCGCATTGGGGACGATCGCGTTCGCCGTGAAGTTCAGGTTCGATGCGTCCGGACGTTGATGCGCATCGCACGGATACACCGTGAGGTAGCCGGGATGCACCCCCGTGGTGGTGTTCACGGCTGTGACGTTGAGCGACACCGCCGCCACGCCCGTGTAGGGCACGCCACTCTGGCCGAAAACGTTCAGGCGGACGGTGTCGTCGACCACCCGTCGCTGCGCGGCGTTCACTCCGTTGCGGGTGCTCATGATGCGTGACGGGGCGAGGGCGGTGAATCCCGAACCTGCCGCGGACCATCCACCCACGTCGGCGATCAGATGCGCGGATCCGAACACGTGGAAGCACACGCGACCATCGGCCGACAGCGGAGCCAGCACCGCGTTGGCCACGATCTGGTTGGTGCGGAAGTTCAGGTTGCTGGCGTCGGGCAACGGCACGTCGCACGGGAACACCGTGACGTAGCCACCGGCGTCCGGTGCCACGGCACCGTCGACGGTGACGTTCAAGGTCACCGCGGCCACACCCGACGTCGGAATGCCGTTGGTGCCGGCGACTTGCAGTGACAGCGTCGTGTTCGTCACCTTGGCGACGGGAGCGGCAATGCCGTTACGCGTGTCGAGCACGCGGACCGGCGTCATGGGGGTGGTGGTTGGGGCGACCGCGAAGCGACGAATGAACGCGTCGCCGGTGGTTCCGTTGTATCCCGTGGCCAACAGTTGACCGGCTGGCGTGGTGGCCAGACGATAGAAGTAGTCATCGACGTTGGTCGAACCCGGATCCAGGAAGAGGGTGCCATTGTTGCCCCACGTGGCATCGAAGTTTCCGGAGAGATCGAAGCCCCAGATCCCGAAGCCGACCGTCGCACCGGACCGTCGAAAGAAGGCCACCAGAAGACGATCTCCGAGGGGCAGCATTGCATTCGGGTAGAGAGTCACGGAAGGTTCGGAAATGCGCACTTCGCCATTGACGCCGAACGTCGGCATCGGTTCCCCGTCAGCAGTGAATCGTCGCACGAGGGCGTGGCCGAGGGTCCAGTCCGATTGTGTGACCACCACACTTCCGTCATCGAGAATCACGCCGTTGGAGTACGAGCCCGAATCGGGCGAAGACGTGTCGATCACGGCTCCGTCGACACCAAAATTCTGTTCGACGGTTCCCGAGGACGTCGTCGCCAGAATGAATGCCTGACTCCCATCGAGAGGGTGGATGTACTCACCGATGCTCAGATAGCCGCCGTTCGGACGGGTCGACAACGCATGTGGATGAAATGAACGCGAGTTCGTCGGCGGCATGGATGTGCGGTAGTCGTCCGGTCCGGTGGTGGCGCACGTGCCATTGGATGAATCGATGGTGAAGATGGTGAAGGCCCCGGCGTCGTGCACGCCGTTCACGACGTACCGCGCGGCGTCTCTCACCTCGAGTTGGGCCACGGACAACGGGTCGGTGAAGGCGAAGGTGGCGACACCATTTCCCGTTCCGAGACCAGCACAGTTCTGATTCGGGCCGTCGAACGTCGGATCGAGAACCCCGGAGGATGTCAGGCGGATGACGACTCCGATGCCCGGTAGAGCACCCGCACAATCCGTCAACGAACCGGCGAGCAGTATTCGTCCCGTGGAATCAATGTCGATGTCGTTGATGATGTAGCCGTAGCCGGACGGTGCTGGTGGAGTGAGCGGAGCGAATGCCGGGTCCGGTGTTCCGTCGGACAGGAATCGCCGGATCGTGACGGTGCCGTTCATGCACATGGATTGTGTGACGTTGGTGACCGAGACGATACGCCCGTCCGAATCGACGGTCACCGCCTCGGCTCGAATGTCGCCGCTCGGTGACGGGGGTGAGATGTCGATGCGACCGTCGTCGGCGAAACCGGATGTCACGGACAGCACCAGGGCAACGACCAACAACTTCTTCATGCGCGCAGTTTCGCAGGGGGGTGTGGTTCTCGCGACCCATTCACCGTCAAGTCGACATGGTTCATTCTCGTCGGCACACCCGACCGGGAGGAAACATGACTCAAACGGGCAGCCAGATTCCGAATCAAACAATCGTCAAGCGCTCGTCCGCGGTGCGCACACCCGAGGTGGCCGTGGGTGCGTTCATCATCGCCGCATGCGTGGTGGGAGCGATGACCTGGGGACGATCGGCGGTGGTGGGTACGCCGGTGCTGGTGGTCACCTCCGACGTGAAGCGCGGCCACGTGTTGCGGGCTTCTGATTTCGGCACGATCACCCTCACCAGCTCCGACGACATCGAACTGGTGCGAGCATCGTCGTTGGACGACGCCGTCGGACTGCGAGCCACGGTCGACATCGATGCCGGCACCCCGCTCACACCGGCACAGCTCTCGACGGTCGACCCTCTGGCCAACGGACGCGGTCTGGTCGGGCTCACCATCGACCCGGGCGACGCTCCGGCCGACCTCGACGTCGGCGACTCGGTGCGCCTTCTCGCGTCGACACGTACCGCCGACGGGTCGACCATCTCGACCGTCGAACCGACGGTCTTCGAGGTGTGGGACATCTCCGAGCCCGATCCGATGGACGCCAGCCGTGTCGTCACCCTCGAGGTGGGTATCGACGAGGCGGTCACCCTTCTCGGACGTGAGGAGATCCGGCTCATGAAGGTCGACTCGTGAGCGCCGAATTGCTCGACGATCTGGTGGAAGCGCTCACCACCACCCTGATCGATGTTCGGCACGACGCTCGAGTCTCCGGACGTTCGCTCGGCCTCGACGACGAGGAGCGAGTGGCTCGCGACACCGCCCGCGCGTTCTTCGACGATCCCATCCGTTTCGTCGAACCGGATCACGAACGCGATCTCACGAAGCGCGCCGTCGATCTGGTGCTCGGATGCGGACCGTTGCAGGCGTTGCTCGACGACCCCGACATCACCGACATCCACGCCCGCGGCAGTCGACCGGTGTGGGTGAAGCACCGCGACGGTCGGCGCGAACAACGCGCCCCCTTGGCCAACAGCGACGACGAGCTGATCGCCCTGGTGCGCACGTTGGCCTCGCGAAGCCGACATGGTGAGCGTCGCTTCGATGCCAGTACGGCCGAGTGCAATCTCTGCCTACCGGACGGAAGTCGCCTGTTCGCCGTGATGGACGTGGCAACCGAAACCTCGCTGGTGGTTCGCAAACATCAGTTTCGACTCGCCTCACTCGAGCAGTTGATGAGCGCGGGGTTGATGAGCTGGGACGTGGCCCGTTTCCTGCGCGCGGCCGTGTTGGCGCGACGCAACATCGTGGTGGTGGGAGGCACCGGTAGTGGCAAGACCACCTTGATGCGGGCACTCATCAACGAGATCCCGGTGCACGAACGCATCGTCACGATCGAGGACGCCTACGAACTGGGCGTCGATCGCTTCGCCGACCTGCATCCCGACCACGACGCACTCCAGACACGCGGCGCCAACGTGGAAGGTCACGGTGCGATCGACCTCGCGTCGCTCACGCGCATGGCGCTGCGCATGGATCCGGACCGGGTGATCGTGGGCGAGGTGCGTGGCGCCGAGGCTTTTCCCATGGTGCTGGCCATGAGTCAGGGCAACAACGGTTCCATGTGCACGTTGCACGCCGACAGCACCCGCTCGGCGTTCTCGAAGTTGGCCGCGTACGTGAGCATGGCCGACACCGGACTCCCCATCGACATCGTCAACCTTCTCATCGCCAATGCCGTTCACGTGGTGGTGCACGTGGAGATTCGCGATGGTGTTCGTCGCATCACCGGCATCCGCGAGGTGGTGGACGCCGACGGTCCGCGGGTGGTGTCGAACGAGTTGTTCGCGGTCGTCGACTCCGCTGGAGGCATCGATCACGAGGCGCGGGCGCAGTTCCCCATGACGACCGAACTGGCCGTGATGCTGGCGCGACACGGGTACGGCCGAACGCTGGTGACCTCGTGAACGACATGGTGCGCCTCCTCATCGGGTTGGCGTCGGGCGCCGGCGTGGTGTTCGTCCTGTGCGGACTACGCGGTGTGCGAGTCGTCGATTTTCGGCGTCCGCGCTCGACACGTCGGTCCACCAGCGACGAGACCGAACTGGTGGAGGCGTTGGCGGTGTGGACCGAGCAGCTTCGCGACACCATGGCCGGAGCGCGCGGTTTGGAGCAGGCTCTCGGAGCCACCGCCGTCACCGCTCCCGAACCTCTACGTCCCGTCGTTCAGCGTTTGTCGTCGCGGCTGGGCATGATGCCTCTGCCCCGTGCGCTGAAGGGTCTGGCCGCCGACGTCGATCATCCGCTGGCCGACTTCGTGGCGGCGGCGCTCATCGTGGCGGCCGAGAACCACGTTCGTGATCTGGTGTCGTTGCTGACCCATCTCGCCGAGTGTTGTCGCGACGACGTGCGCATGCGTACCCGGGTGTGGGTGGCGCGCGCCCGACTGCGCAGTGCGGTGCGCATCATCACGGTGGTGATCGTCGGTTTCGTCGCCGGTCTCGTCGTGTTGCAGCGCGACTATTTGCGCGTCTACGCGTCGGGGTCGGGAATCGGGGTGATGGTCGTGATCATCGCGATGTTCGGTGGCGCGCTCCTGATGTTGTCTCGGCTCGGACGGTTCGAGTCCGTGAGTCGATTCGTGGCCCACGAGTCCGGAGCAACGTCGTGAGTGCCGTGTTCGGAGCGGGTATCGGCCTCGGAGTCTGCATGATCCTGTGGTCGTGGCGTACCCACCGTGATCGAGCGATCGATGTGACCCTCCGTCGGTTTCGTGTCGATCGACGCAACCTGGCGGTGTGCGAGCGTGACGCGCGGTCGTTGGCGGCCGAACGGCTGTTGGTCGGTCTGGCCGGGCTCGCGTCACCGGTTCTCGCGTTCGTGGTCACCGGGATGTTCGGAACTCCCCTTCCCGTCGGTTGGTGTCTGGTGGCGTCGGTGGGTGGCGGGGTGATCGGTTTTCTGCTGCCGGTGTGGCAGCTCCGGGATCGGGCACGATCGGCACGGCGGGACTTCCGCACGTCGCTGTCGGCTTATCTCGATCTGGTGTCGATCCTCCTCGCCGGAGGTGCCGGCATCGAGACGGCCTTGGTGGCCGCGTCTCGGGTGGGCGACGGACCATCGTTCGCGTCGGTGGCCCGTTGCCTCGACGTCGCTCGAACCACCCGGCGATCACCGTGGGACGTTCTGGCCGAACACGGTGAGCGCATCGGGGTGGAGGAGTTGCCGCAGTTGGCGTCCACCATTCGACTGGGCGGCGAACAAGGTGCGCGCATGACCGCTTCTCTGGTGGCCAAGGCCGAGTCGATGCGCGCCAAGCAGATGGCCGACGTGGAGGCCCGGGCGAACTCGGCCACCGAGCGCATGGGATTGCCGATGGTGATGCTCTTTCTCGGCTTCCTCGTTCTGCTCGGTTACCCCGCCATGCACATGATCGGCGCCGGCTTCGGTGCGTGAATTCTCGAAACACAACAAGAAAGGGAGACAGTAAACATGAATCACTTCCGGCAACTCTGGGAGTACTACACCGTGCGCTACGCGGCCTCACGCGAGGTCGACCGCGATCGGGGAGAGGTGAGTGCCACCACCGTCGTGCTGGCCGCGGCCCTCATCGCGCTCGCCCTGTCGGTGGGCGTCATCGTCTCGGGAAAGGTGCGCGACAAAGCCACCGATCTCGATCTGGGCTGATCGACCATGTCGGTGCGGGACGATCGCGACCGGGGAGAGGCCTCCACACAGGTGATCCTGGTGGTGCCGGTGATCGTCCTGTTGCTGACCTTGGCGGTGCAGGCGGCTCTCGTGTTTCACGCGAGTGCGGTGGCCGGTGCCGCCGCGGCGCGGGGGGCATCGGTGGCGGCGGGTGCCGAGTTCGCCGGAATGGCGGCCGCCGTGTCGGGGGTGCAAGCTGCCTCGCGGATGGTCGACGAGCTGGGCGCGGACCTGGCTCGCGCTCCCGAGGTGGCCATGGCCGATGGGTTGGTCACCTTCATCGTGGAGGTGCGGGTTCCTCGTGTCGCCCCGTTCTTTCCCGACGCCGTGACCCGCGTGGTGGTCGAACCACTGGAGCGCACCACCACGGAGTCGCAGCGATGACCCGCGATCGAGGCAGTGCGGCCGTCGAGTTGGTGTTGTTGACGCCGTTGTTGGTGACGCTCCTGTTGTTCGTGGTGCACGTCGGACGTGCCGGCGAGGGAATGACCGCGGTTCGTCACGCGGCGGATCAGGGCGCTCGGGCCGCGTCGTTGGTCTCCGAGGCCCGAATGAACGACGCGGCGCGACGAGCGGTTATGGACGATTTGGCGCGTAGCGAGGCGTCATGTGGTTCCCCATCGGTGACGGTTCGTGTCGCGCTGTCGGGCTCGGTGAGATGGGTGACGGTGCGCGTGGCGTGCTCCACGTCCACCGACGGACTCGGTTTGTTGGGCGGGGGAAGCACCGTGATCACGGCCAGCTCATCGGAGGTCGTCGATCGTTATCGAGGAGGAGACTGACGATGGATGGTGCGACGAGGACCGACAGAGATCGCGGAGTGGTGACGGCCATGGTGACGGCGCTCGTGCTCACCTTCGTGGTGATCGCGGGTTTGGCCGTCGACAGTGGTCGGTTGGTCGCCGCTCACGTGACGGCGGGGGATCATGCCGAGAACGCGGCTCGAGCCGGCGCACAGGAGGTCACCCTCGTGCGGTTGGGTTGGCGACTCGTCGACCCGCGTCGCGCGACGGTCACGGCGCGGGCGTACCTGGACGCGCACGGGTTGGACGGTGACGTGGACGCGGACTTCCGTGGAGTGACGGTCACCGTTCGTCTGCGTCAACCCACCACGTTGTTGCGGTTGGTGGGCGTCGATGATCGTGTGGTGTCGTCCACCCGCACCGCGAGATTGGTGAGCACGTGAACGGCGACCCGGCAACTCTCATCATCCGCGCCGCGTTGTTCGTGTGTGCGTTGTGCTCGTCGTGGATCATCGCTTCGCTGGTGATCGACGTCGTCCGCCTCACGCGTGGTGCCGTGTCGACGCGCACCTTCATGGGGGCCGTCGCGCGATACCTGGTGGTCGCGGCGGCGGTGACCCCGGTGGTGCACGGCAGTGGTGTCGCGCAGGCCACGACGTGCGACGTGCGCGATGACGATGACGACGATCGCGGTGGTGAGACCCCGATCTGGGTCACTCCGTTGGTGGCCGGCATGACCGCACTCGGTGTGGTGGCCGGGCGGGACGCGTTGCGTCGACGACGAAACGACGAACCCACGCCCACCGTGGAGATGCTGAGCGAGGACGATCTGAGTGGTGACGAACTGGTCATCGACGAGCGGGTCGAGGTGCCGGGGTGCGTGCCGGATCACGATTTCGTGGCCGGGGTGTTGGGCCCGGTGAGCGTGACCACCGCCGATGGCGATCGGGTGAGGTTCGCCCGGGCCCGTAGCGAGGAACTGTTGGTGTGGTTGGCGATGCATCCGTCCAAGCGCTTCCGGTCGATGGCTCGGGCCGACATCTGGGCCGAACCGGTGAAGGATTCCACGTTCGCCAACATCACCAGTGACGCGCGTCGGGCCCTGCAGGTGGCGGGCGAGGGTGTCTCGGGCCTGGGTGTGACGCTCAACGACGAGCTGGTTCTCACCGGGGTGGTGAGCGACGTCGAGATCCTGCGCCGATGCGTGGATCACGCCCGGCGGTGGCCGGAGGACGGGGGGACGGAGGCCCTGCGCTACGGGTTGTCGTTGGTGCGGGGCACGCCGTTCTCCGGTGCGTCATATATATGGTGTGATTCCACGGGTCTGGCCACCGACGCCGTGATGCTGGTGGTGCGGGCCGCCGGCATGTTGGCCGACATGTGTGCCGATGCCCACGACCCCGACGGGGTGTATTGGGCCACCGGGCAGGGCCTGTTGGCGGTGCCGGGTCAGGAGGATCTGCTGGCCGTTCGGCTTCGACTGCACGCCGAGCGCCGGGATCGGGTCGGTCTGGCCACGGAGTGGCGCGCCTACCTGCGCATGTTGGCCGCCGACCCGTGGAGCGACGGGTCTCCGTCCCCGGCCATGTCACGGTTGTGGGAGGAGCTGGGTGGTGCGTCCGTTCGTGACGCATCTGGGGCTGTAACCGGTTAGGGTCGTGTCATGGCTAATGACGAGATCCTGGACGCGGTCGTCGAGAAGGTCGAACCCTCACGACGCAAGTTCGTGCTGGGTCTCCTGGCCGCGGGAATCACCGCTCCGTCGGTGGCCTCGTTCGTGATGGGCAAGGCCAAGGATTCGGCGTCGCGCGTGGGTCTGCCCGTGCGGCCGGCGTCCATCATCGACGGAAGCGGCAACTTCAACTTCCAGTGGATGGACCCCAGTGGCAACACCTACAGCGATCCGTCGGCCAACTACATCTACGAGGCGTACCTGAGTGGCAACTTCTTGCGTGACGCCAGCGGCAACTTCCTGCTCGACGCCAGCGGAAACCTGTTGTGCGGTACCAGTGGCAACATCCTGCTCGACGGCAGCGGAAATGCATTGTTGGACCCGAGCGCCAACCACCCGTATCTTCCGCACCCGAGTGGCAACTGGGGATACGACATCAGTTCCAACACGATCGGCATTTCGCTGGTTGACCAGAGCGGAAACGCGTACTACCAGATTCTGGATCTCGATCCCAGCGGCAACGCTTTTTACGATCGGTGGTTCAACTACGACAGCAACGGAGTCGTCAACTGGTACGCGAGCCCGCAGACTCCGGGCTTGGCGTGCGTGGTGAGCGCCAACCACATCCAGGTGCAGCAGGCGCCCACTACTACTCAGGCCCCCGCACCCACCACCACTGTTCAGCCGTCGGGGTCCAACAGTTCGACCACGACCACCACGCCCGTCACCCCGGTGACCGTGTCGGGGACGATTCCCACGGTTAGATGACCATTGCTCGTCCGCTGATCGCGGCGGCGATCATCGTCAAGAACGAAGCCGAGCATCTTCGGCGTTGTCTGGGTTCCATTCGAGAGTTCTGCGACGAGATCGTGGTGGTCGACACCGGAAGCACCGACGACACGGTGGCCATCGCCGAATCGTTCGGAGCCTGCGTTTCACACAAGCCGTGGCGCGACGACTTCGCGGCCTCGCGCAACGTCGCCCTCGATGCCGTCACCGCCGAGTGGGTGTTGTACATCGACGCCGACGAGGAGTTGGTGATGGACGACGCGCGGGCCATGCGCGCGGTGGTGGGCGAGTCCTCGGACGTGATGGCGTTCGGACTGAACATGCACACGCAGGTGAACTGGACTCCGTACACCGACTACCGCCTGTGGCGTCATCGTGACGACATCCGCTTCACCGGTGAGATCCACGAGTCCACCATGGGCGACATCGTGCGCGTGGCCCAGGAAACGTCGCGCGCGTTGCGCCCCATCGCCATCGACATCCTGCACCACGGTTACGAGGGCGATCTCACCGCCAAGCACCGGCGCAATCTTCCGTTGTTGCTCGCCGAACTGAAGGTGCATCCGGAGAAGATCAACCTCTGGAATCACCTGGGGCGGGTACACCTGGCGTTGGGTCGAGCGGACCTCGCCGAGCAGGCGTGGCGCACGGGCATCGAGCGCGTCGAGAGCGGAGGACCCCTCACGCGTTTCGACGTGCAGATCTACGCGTCCTTGGCCGACATGATGATCGCGCAAGGTCGCGACGCCCGACCCGTGATCGATCGTGGCCGGGTTCTCGATCCGACGTTCAAGACGTTCATCTGGCTCCAGGTGCGCCAGCACATGGTGACGGGTGATCTCGAACAGGCGATCGAACACGCGGACGAATTGATCCGGTACGGCACGGATGGCTTCGCCAATGACGGCATGGCGTACAACCTGGAGATGTTCGATCGGTGGCCACGGGAGGCCCGGATCGACTGTCTCTTCGAATCGATGCGGTTCGACGAGGCGCGCGCGGAGATCATGGCACTGTCCGGCGAACACGCGCCCGGATCACGGAGGCGCAAGCAGCTGGATGTTTGCGAGGCGGTGCAGTCCTGGCGGACCGAGCCGACGGACTCACGGGAATCGTCACGACCCGTACGACTCGACGACGTGGCGGTCGTCATTCCGGTGCGTATCGAGAGCGCGGACCGGTTGGCCAATGTGCTGGCGCTCACCAAGCAGTTGACGTCGACCTACGACTGCCGGGTGGTCGTGGGCTGCGAGCAGCCCGAGGCTCTGCGCGCGGTTCTTCCCACGTCGGTGGAGGTCATCGGTGTCGACGGTTCACCGGATCATGCGTTTCACACCAATCGGATCATCAACGAGGTGTCTCGTTCGATCGATGCACCCATTCGCGTGCACTGCGACACCGACACGGTGCTGCCGGTGGGGCAATTGCTCGAGGCGATCGAGCTCGTGCGGTCCGGTTGTGCGGACATGGTGCTTCCCTTCTCGTTCGCAGTCGGTGTCCCTCGGACCGAACGCGACGAGTTCGTCGCCGGTGAACTGACACTCGAGCGCATCGCTCGCCCGCGACCGATGGTTGGCGTGCCGACCGGATTGTGTCAGGTGTGGTCCGCCGAAGCGTTCGCGCGCACCGGTACCGAGAACGAGCATCTCATCGGTTGGGCGCCGGAGGATGCGGAACGCGTGGAACGACTCGAGATTCTGGGAGCGCGGGTGGAGCGCGTCAGTGGACCGGGCTTTCACATGGATCACGAATCCGTCGCCGGTCGCGACGACTCCTCGGGATATCACGCGCTGTCGCAAGTGGAACGCGAACGGGTGAACGCCATGACACGTGCGGAGTTGGAAGCCGACATTGCCACGTGGCCGTGGGTCGTTCGTGGAACACACCAGCGACCCGAGCCGTTCGACGCCACCGACCTGACCGTTCTGATTCCGGTGCGTGTCGACACGCCTGACCGGTTGCGCAACCTGGTCACCTGCACCCGAGCCATTCTGAACACCATGACGTGCCGAATTCTGGTGGGTGTCGGAGATCCGTCGACGGTGATCGAACATCTGGACTCACGGGTGGAGGTGATTCCGGTCTTCGATCTTCTGGACCAGGCGTTTCACCGCACCCGCATCAACAACGACCTCGCGCGTCGTGCGACCAGCCCCGTCATCGCGGTGGTGGACACCGACGTCGTGCTTCCGTCGGGGCAATGGCGTCGAGCATTGGAGACTCTGCGGCGGGGGGACGCCGATCTGGTGTATCCCTTCGATGGCCGAATGGTCGAGGTGCCGCACGCGGCGCATTCATGGTTGGAGCGGGGGGAACTGGACGCGTTGCCCCCGAATTCGTGCAAGATCATCGAGGCGCTCAGTGTGGGTGGCTGTTTCGTGTTCGATCGCGAAACATTCCTCGCGTACGGCATGGAGAACGAACGGTTCGTGTCGTGGGGTTTCGAGGATGACGAACGAATCCTGCGGGCGCACAAGTTGGGCGTGCGCGTGGACCGACAACACGGAGTGATCTACCACATCGAGCATCGGCGAGGTCCGGACAGTCGACCCGACAACGCGTTCATCCAGTCCAACGCCGCCGAGGTGCAACGGGTGAAGAGCGTGTCCGACGCGGCTCTCCGTAAGGAGATTCGCACCTGGGCTTGGACCCGACCGCGCGGCACGGTGAAGGTCTTGCTGTGGAACGACCCGTGGCATGCCGATCAGGTGATCGTCCACCCGCTCGATCACGACGTGGAGATGACGCGGGATCGATCCCGTGTCGACGAGTGCGACGTGGTGGTGGTCGGTCTTCCCACGATCGACCGCGATGATCTGCCTCCTCCGGGGAGCGCCACGCGCGTGTTGGTCAGCCGTGAGGCCGATGCCAACGTGTCGGGTCTCGACGACGAATCGCTGACGCGGAACTTCGACCTGATCGCGAGTCATCGACGCTCGGCCGATCTGTGGTGGCCGTACGTCCATCGAGGACTTCTTCTCGACCTGCCCGAGGTCGTGCCATTGCCCGAGCGTTCGCAAGCCGTGGCGTCGGCGTGGATCTCGAGCAACTGGGATCGTTCGGGTCGTGTGGACCTGCTGAACGAATTGATGTTGCACATGCCGGTGGATTCGTACGGTCGAGTGGCGAGGAACACCGGCCACGAGAAGATTCCGTCGCACGCCGATCGATGGCGCATCGCATCCCGGTACCGATTCGTGTTGGCGTTCGAGAACGCCCGAGAGGTGGACTACGTCACCGAGAAGTTCTTCGAGCCGTTGCTGTTCGGCGCGGTGCCGGTGTATCTGGGCGCTCCCAATGTGGCGGAGTTCGCTCCGGGTGAGCACTGCTACATCGACGCCTCCGCGTTCGACTCGGGTCGGGATTTGGCCGAGTTCCTGCTGACGATGAGTGACGATGACTACATGCGTTATCACGCGTGGCGATCGGAGCGCCGACGCGCGGAGTTCGTGCAGATGTGCGAGCGGATTCCCACGGCGATGTTGTCGCCGTTGATCGCCGACATCAGGGAGGGGCGGACACCAGCCCCAGGGTGATCAGCTCGTCCAGGCCGGCGCGCCACGAGTCGATGGGGACGAGTTCGTTCATGACCACCGCGATGTCGTGGATGGTGTTGCTGCCGGTGCACAGTTCGAACAACAGGGTGGACAACGGGTTCAGGTGGTGAACCCGTTGAGAGCGGTTGTCGGTGACGATGTAGCCCGTCTCGCCCTCGGACACCAGCAACAGAGGGGTCCTCATGGGGCCGATGGGATCGATCGAGCGACGGTGCCATGACGAAGGAATGATGTCGTCGGCTTGCACCTGCGCGCCCTCGTTCATCCAACGGTCGGGGCATATGACGTCGGTGCTCTCGGCGAGCCATGCGGGCCACCACGAGAAAGTGGAGTTCGAGATGATGTGCGCATCGCTGGCGCGCATGGCGTTGAAGTCGGCCATCTCCTGTTGCAGCGGACCGAAGGAGGAGTCCGGAACCACGATGGTGGTGTCGGCATTGCCAGCGAGGTGATCGATGCACCACTGTGGATCGTCCGAGTAGACGTTGAAGTGGGTGTCCGGGTGTCGCTGACGCATGTCGTCCATGGCGGTGGCGAAGTAGTGCACCGGACAAGTGGTGACCACCGAGGGGATGCTCAGATAGTCGCCACGTCGAACATGAACAGCGGTCACGTGCTGGTGTTCGTTGATGCCGGGAAGAATCCGGGAGAGTTCGTCGAGAGCTCGTGGGGACGGAGCGAAAATCTGCCGGATGACATCCGCACAGTCGGCGAACTCGGCCAGGTTCTGCAGGTAGGCACGTCCGCCGTCGATGGTGCGCTCGTCGGCGGTCGGAATCTCGAAATAGCTCTCGGGCACCGAGAAGTAGGGCGCGTACGGCCACGGAGGAAACACGGCGTTTCGAATGTCGCCGGTGCGGTGCGCGCGTCCGATGGTGCCGGCGATCTGGAACAGCTGATTGCCCAGTCGACCGTTGCGGCCGAGGTGTTTGTAGGAGTGCCGCACCATCGAAGTGTAGGTGTTGGCCATCAGACCGGAACGATCGGTTCGCCGTCGGGACGATGCACCGCGACCGAACCGTCGGGCTGTCGCACCGTGGTGTAGCCGTCGTTCTTCAGGCGATTGTGTCGTGGGCATAGTGGCGCACCATTCGGTGGTGACGTGGTACCGCCGTGGGACCATGGTTGGAGGTGATCGATCTGCGTGTGGGGGAGGCCGCATCCGGGCCAGATGCATCGTCGTCCTCGAAGGAAGATCGCTTCGCGGGACGCTCCGGTGAACAATCGAGATCGCCGGCCGAGGTCGATGACGGT
>Ga0315905_10002952_pt1 | contig 17723 bp, 10 predicted proteins | sample LakEriMetagenome_5_FD_203522 | JGI IMG/M metagenome (GOLD analysis project Ga0315905, IMG submission 203522) | Freshwater fungal communities from buoy surface, Lake Erie, Ohio, United States - Buoy 4 MA121 | ecosystem: Environmental > Aquatic > Freshwater > Lake | place: USA: Lake Erie, Ohio... | reverse complement strand
TGTCGGTGTTGGCCGTTCTGGTGACCGCCACCACCATGACCCGGAGTCTGTATCACCCGGTCTGGGCCGTCGCTTTGGTGGTTCTCGGACTGTGGATGGTGCGTGGTCGCATCGATCGGCGCACCGTGATGGCCACGTTGGCCGTGCCGGTTCTCGTGATGGGGGGCTGGATGGCCAAGAACCATTTCCTCTTCGGCGACGCGACGTTGTCGAGTTGGTTCGGCATGAACCTGCAGCGCGCGGTGATTCCGGTGTTGCCGCGCGCGGATCTGGAGAAGATGCACGCCGCCGGCGAGGTGTCGGAGATCGCCATGATCGGGCCGTTCGGCAATTACGACCTGTACGTCGACGCCATGCCGCCGTGCGCACCGACTCGCGACCACCGGTCACTCAGTGAGGCCACGCGAACCACGGACCAGTGGAGTCCGAATTTCAACTACGAGTGTTTCCTCCCCATTTATTCCCTCGCCGGCGAGGACGCGTTGGCGGTCATTCGTGAGCATCCCGAGGTGTGGGTGGAGGGCCGCATGTGGTCGTTACGGGCCACCTTCGCGGTCGCGACCCTGCCCGCCGAGAGCGAGTCGATCGCGATGAGGTTCCTCGACTCCACCTTCTCCGTCGCGCGCCTCGACATGGGCGGTGTGCTCTCCACCTACGGATGGGGGACTCCGATCTACGGTCAGTTGGAGGCCGGCGTCGACTTCGGACTGGTGCTGATTCCGTTGTACGGCGTGATCATCCTCACCGGGGCCCGGGTGATGGTGAGACGTCTCCGTCGTCGGACGATGCGCAGCAACGACGTGGCTCTGTTGGCGACGTCGTTCACGGTCGCGTTCACCATCGTGGTCGGCGCCGTGGCCGAACTGGGAGAGCAGGCACGCTTCCGAACGATGGTCGACCCGTTGGCCACGGTCGTGGGTGCGCTACTGATCGCGGCGGCGGTGCGTGCGATTCGTCAACGACAGGCGTCGTCGGTCGGCCGATAGACGTCGGCTCCCGTCACCGCCTCGAACGTCAATCGTCCGGCGGCGACCTGTGCGTCCAACAAGTCGCGGTTCACGACGGAGAACGTGGCCTCGGGGGACAGCACGATGACTCCGTCGTTGCGCGACAACGCGCACGGAAGTTGCTCGTACAACGGCACCTCGTCGACCACCTCGCCGGTGAGCGGTTTCACGGCCAACGGTGCATACGCGGCCGGGATTCCGGTGTCCCAATGCAAGGCATCGGCGTCGTTCGACACCACCACCGAGGCCCCGAGTTCGGCGGCGGCGACCGAATACGAGCGGGGACCGCTGCTGTCACTGAAGCTTTCGGTGACGTTCATCGGGTCCACCGCCACCACCGTCCATGCGGCCAGTGCGGCGACGGGAACCAGCGCGAGGCCTCGACGCACGAAGGTGTCGTGGTGTGCCAGTGCCGTCCAGAAGAGTGCGGCGATGGTGAGCACCCCCGAAGGAAGCATCAGTCGGTTGTCGGCGATCACGAGTCCGTCGAAGCCGGCCATTCCGGCCACTAGGCCGGCGGTGACGATGCCCGAGGCCACCAACGCGAGTTCGGCCGCGGCCGGAAGGCGCCCGGTTTTCCTTAGCAAACCGACGAGGGCGTACGCGAGGAGTGCGAACCACACCAGTGCGGCCAACCACGACCACCAGCTCGGGCCGTCGAGGGTGAAGTAGGTGCGGCGCAGATCGCCCTGTCGGGAGTCGAACCACCCGCCGATGGAACGAACGAGGGTGTCAATGTCGGCGCGTTGAAGTCCACGCCATCCGGCGTTGTGGCCACCCCCCGATGACGAGGCCCACAGCGCGTTCAGTGCCGCGGGAGCGATCATCGACGAGGCGATGAGGGCGGCCTTGCGAACGTCACGGTGGCGGCGGTGGTGTTCCCACGCCACCAGCAACACGAGCGGAGCGCCGATGAATCGGAGCAGGCCCACCAGCGTGCCGAGCATGAACACCGGGCGGAACTCGCCTCCGTCGCGGAAACGGGCCAATGAGACGACGAGCCACAGCGCGACCGCGCAGAAGAGTGGTTCGGAGAGCGCGCCCTGGGTCACCAAACGCGTCGCGGGAAGCATCACCACCAACAGGCCGGCGAGGGCCATGAACCACGTGCGGCGGGCGGGGGTGCGACGATCCGCGCCGGCCACGACGGACCATGCGATGGCGGCTAGCGCGAGGATGCACAAGAGTTGCATGGCTCGTCGAACACCGATGACCGCACCGAGGGTTCCGGCCGACAGCGGGTACGCGACCGGGAAATCCACGAAGGGAATTCGTCCCGCGCGCTCGGCGAACTCGATCGCGCTGAAGTTGGAGAACGAGGGAGCCAAACGAGTCGTGAAGGGGTGGCCGTCGGCCACCGCTTGCGCGCCACTCCAGTAGGAGACGGTGTCGAGCAGATGCACGATTCCGTGCCGGAACTGCACGAGGCCCACCACGACTGCGGTCGAGGCGGCCACGGCTCCGGCGATGGTGCGCTCGCTCGGGCGACGTAGCCGGTTCCGGATCACACTCCGATTCTGACAGGATGTCGGCATGTCCACCGATGATCGAGTCTCCATAACCATTTCCGACGGCGTCGCTGACGTGCGCATGAATCGCGCGGACAAGCGCAACGCCCTCGACAACGAGATGTTCCTCGGTCTGGCTCGCGCCGGCGAGCGGTTGAAGGCCGAGTCCGGTGTGCGCGCGGTGGTTCTGTCGGGAGAAGGGTCTTCGTTCTGTGCGGGCCTCGATTTCGGGTCGTTCCAACAGATGGCCGGTGGGGGCGGGTCGGCGGACAGCGAAGGAAGCCCCGGCAGCATGGCGCCCGGTCGCATCACTCACCTGGGTCAGCAGGTGTCCTGGGTGTGGCAGGAGATTCCGGTGCCCGTGATCGCCGCGGTGCACGGTCACGCCCTCGGCGGAGGAATTCAGATCTGTCTGGGTGCCGACATCCGTATCGTTCATCCGGACACGCAGATGTCGGTGCGCGAGGTGCATTGGGGCTTGGTGCCCGACATGACCGGAACCCTGGTGTTGTCGCGGTTGGTGCGCCCCGACGTGGCCAAGGAACTGACCTTCACAGCCCGGGTGTTCGACGGCCGCGAGGCGTTCGCGATGGGATTGGCCACTCGTCTGTCGGACGATCCGCGGGCCGACGCCCTCGTCATGGCGGCCGAGATCGCCGGTCGTAGCCCTGATGCCGTGCGCGGCGCCAAGGAACTCTTCAACAGACTCGTGAACGACGGCGCCGCCGAGCAGTTCGCCGAGGAGCGACGCGTGATCGGTTCGCTCATCGGCCGGCCGAACCAGGTCGAGGCGGTCATGTCCAACTTCGAGAAGCGCCCCGCCAACTTCATCTAGTGGTGGAACTGGTGGCGTAAACGACCAAAATTTGGTCGTTTACGCCACCAGTTCCACCAGGATCGCCCGCTAGTTTTGAGGTTGCCGTTCGGGCCAGCGTCGTCCCGAGGGTTCCATAGTTCGAACCATCGCGTTCGTGGACCCGAAAGAGAAGACGATGCACCCCCACAATTCAGATCAGGGCTTGCCGCCCGCCCACGGCTTGTACGACCCCCGTTTCGAACACGACGCCTGTGGCGTGTCGTTCGTCGCCGACATCCAGGGTCGCGCCAGCCACGACATCGTGGCCCGCGGACTCGGGGCGTTGTGCAACATGGAGCACCGTGGAGCCACGGGAGCCGAGGCCGACACCGGTGACGGTGCCGGTGTGCTCATCCAGGTTCCGGATCGGTTCCTGCGCGCCGTCGTCGGCTTCGAACTTCCCGAGCGTGGTGCGTACGCCGTCGGCATGGCATTTCTGCCCGCAGACGACGGCGACGCGTCCGCGGCCCAGGCGTCCATCGACGCGATCTTCGCCGAAGAGGGTTTGTCGGTACTCGGTTGGCGTTCGGTGCCGGTCGATCCGACCACTCTGGGTAAGGGCGCCCGAGCGGTCATGCCCACCTTCCGCCAGATCTTCGTGGTCGACCCGGCCGGTGCCACCGGCATCGCGCTCGATCGCAAGGTGTTCGTGGCGCGAAAGCGCGTCGAACACGATCTGCCCGCCGGGCAGAAGACCTACTTCCCGTCGCTGAGCAGTCGCACCCTCATCTACAAGGGCATGTTCACCACCCCGCAGTTGGGTGCGTTCTATCCCGATCTGGCCGACGATCGCGTGGAGAGCGCCCTCGCGCTCGTTCACAGTCGATTCTCGACGAACACCTTCCCGTCATGGCCGCTGGCCCACCCGTATCGGTTCATCGCGCACAACGGTGAGATCAACACGGTGCAGGGCAACCGCAACTGGATGCGCACTCGCGAGGCCCTGTTGCAGTCGGACCTCATCCCGGGTCTCGAGCGCGCGTTCCCCATCTGTACTCCGGGTGGCAGCGACTCGGCGTCATTCGACGAGGTGCTCGAGTTGCTCCACCTCGGTGGTCGCTCGCTGCCGCATGCCGTTCTGATGATGATTCCCGAGGCGTGGGAGAACCACGAGACGATGGACGCGAAGAAGCGCGCGTTCTACCGGTTCCATTCGTCGTTGATGGAGCCGTGGGACGGCCCCGCCAGCGTCGCGTTCACCGACGGCACGGTGATCGGCGCCGTGCTCGATCGCAACGGTCTGCGTCCCAGTCGTTACTGGGTGATGGACGACGGTCTCGTGGTGATGGCCTCCGAGGTCGGCGTTCTCGAGATCGATCAGTCCAAGGTGGTTCGCAAGGGTCGCCTGCAGCCGGGTCGCATGTTCCTGATCGACACCGCGCAGGGTCGCATCGTCGACGACGAGGAGATCAAGCAGACACTCGCCTCCGAGCACCCCTACGAGGAGTGGTTGGCCGAGGGACTGGTGGAGTTGTCCGATCTGCCCGAGCAGGAACACATGGTGTACAGCCACGACAGCGTCATGCGTCGCCAGCAGATGTTCGGGTACACGCACGAGGAGATGAAGGTCATCTTGGCCCCGACGGCCAAGACCGGAACCGAACCCATCGGTTCGATGGGAACCGACACGCCGATCGCGGTTCTATCGGATCGCCCGCGCTTGTTGTTCGACTACTTCCAGCAGTTGTTCGCCCAGGTGACGAACCCGCCGCTCGACGCCATTCGCGAAGAAGTGGTCACCAGTGTCGGTTCCACCGTCGGTCCGGAGTCCAACCTGCTCGCTCCCGGACCCGGAAGCTGCCGTCAGTTGGTTCTTCCTTTCCCCGTCATCGACAACGACGAACTCGCGCGCATCATCCACGCCGACGACGACGGATCGCACCCCGAACTCCATGCTCACGTGGTGTCGGGTCTGTACCGCGTGGCCGGTGGCGGAGCGGCTTTGAAGGAGGCTCTCGACGAGATCCGGGTCGGCGTGTCGGCGGCGATCGAATCGGGTGCCCGCGTGATCGTTCTGTCGGATCGCAACAGCGACGAGGTACTGGCGCCGATTCCGTCGTTGTTGCTCACCTCGGCGGTTCACCATCACCTGATTCGCGAGAAGAAGCGCACACAGGCGGGTCTCATCGTGGAGTCGGGGGACGCTCGTGAGGTGCACCACATGGCTCTGCTCATCGGCTTCGGTGCCGGAGCCATCAACCCGTACCTCGCCTTCGAGTCCATCGAGGACATGATTCGCGAGAACCTCCACGATCTCGGTGACGCCGACCCCAAGGCCGCGGTGAAGAAGTACATCAAGGCCTCCGGCAAGGGCGTGCTGAAGGTGATGTCGAAGATGGGCGTCAGCACCGTCGCGTCGTACACCGGGGCGCAGATCTTCGAGGCGATCGGATTGGCGTCCGACCTGGTGGCCGAGTACTTCACCGGAACGGTCAGTCGGCTGGGGGGTATCGGCCTCGACGAGATCGCCGCCGAGGTGGCGGCGCGCCACGCGTTGGCCTACCCGCGCAACCCCGAACGACGCGCGCACCGCAAGTTGGAACTGGGTGGCGAGTACCAGTGGCGTCGCGAAGGCGAGTATCACCTCTTCAATCCCGAGACCGTCTTCAAATTGCAGCACGCGACCCGCGCGAAGCGTTACGACATCTTCAAGCAGTACACCGGACTCGTCGACGATCAGTCGAAGCACCTCGCCACGTTGCGCGGCCTGTTCGATTTCTCGACCGCCGGGCGCGCTCCGATCTCCATCGACGAGGTCGAGAGCGTCGCCGACATCGTGAAGCGCTTCTCGACGGGAGCGATGAGCTACGGCTCCATCTCGGCCGAGGCGCACGAGACTCTGGCGATCGCCATGAACTCGATCGGTGGAAAGAGCAACACCGGTGAGGGAGGCGAGGACCCCGAGCGTCTGTACGACCCGACCCGTCGCTCCGCGATCAAGCAGGTCGCGTCGGGTCGATTCGGTGTCACCAGCGAGTACCTGGTCAACGCCGACGATCTGCAGATCAAGATGGCCCAGGGTGCCAAGCCCGGCGAAGGCGGCCAGCTGCCGGGGCACAAGGTGTACCCGTGGGTGGCCAAGACCCGCCACAGCACTCCGGGCGTGGGGCTCATCAGTCCGCCTCCGCACCACGACATTTATTCGATCGAGGATCTCAAGCAGCTCATCCACGACCTGAAGAACTCGAACCCTTCGGCGCGGGTGCACGTGAAGTTGGTGGCGGAGGTCGGTGTCGGCACCGTGGCGGCCGGTGTGAGCAAGGCCAAAGCCGACGTGGTGTTGATCTCCGGTCACGACGGGGGTACCGGCGCCTCGCCGTTGACGTCGTTGAAGCACGCGGGGGCACCGTGGGAACTCGGCCTGGCGGAAGCCCAGCAGACGCTCTTGCTGAACGGTTTGCGCGATCGCATCGTGGTTCAGGCCGACGGGCAGATGAAGACCGGTCGCGACGTGGTGATCGCGGCGTTGCTCGGAGCCGAGGAGTTCGGTTTCGCGACCGCTCCGTTGGTGGTGAGCGGTTGCGTGATGATGCGGGTGTGTCACCTCGACACGTGTCCGGTGGGTGTGGCCACGCAGAATCCGGTCCTGCGAGCCCGCTTCAGTGGCAAGCCGGAGTTCGTCGTGAACTTCTTCGAGTTCATCGCCGAGGAGGTCCGCGAGATCATGGCGTCGCTGGGATTCCGCACCATCGAGGAGATGGTCGGACACAGCGAGGTTCTCGACACGAAGAAGGCCGTCGAACACTGGAAGGCCAAGGGGCTCGACATCTCGCCGATACTGGCCACCGCCAGCAATCCGTACGGTCAGACGATGCACCACAGCGTGACCCAGGATCACGGCCTCGACGAGGCGTTGGACAACGACTTGATCGCCACCGCGGTGTCGGCCATCGAGGCGGGCACACCGGTGCGTTTCGCACGAACCATTCGCAACGTGAATCGAACCGTCGGAACGATGTTGGGCAATGCGGTCACCCGCAAGTGGGGTGGAGCCGGACTTCCCGACGACACCATCAGCATCGATTTCTCGGGCTCGGCCGGGCAGAGCTTCGGCGCGTTCGTTCCCAAGGGAATCACCCTCCGCTTGGAAGGCGACGCGAACGACTACGTCGGCAAGGGATTGTCCGGCGGTCGCATCGTCATCCGACCGGACAAGGCGGCGACGTTCCCAGCCGAGGACAACGTCATCGCCGGCAACGTCATCGGTTACGGCGCCACCGGGGGAGAGATCTTCCTCCGCGGCATCGTGGGCGAGCGTTTCTGCGTTCGCAACTCCGGTGTGACCGCGGTGGTCGAGGGTCTGGGCGATCATGGCTGCGAGTACATGACCGGTGGTCGTGTCGTGGTGCTCGGTCCGACCGGGCGCAACTTCGCCGCCGGCATGAGCGGTGGGATCGCGTACGTGCACGACCCGAACTCGGTGTTCGGGGCGAAGGTCAACTACGAGATGGTCGAACTCGAGGAACTCGATTCCACCGACCGTGAATTCCTGCGCTCGACGATCGAGCGTCACGTCGTCGAGACCGACAGCGCCGTCGGCACCCGGGTGTTGGCCTCGTGGGATGCCGAGGTGGCGAACTTCCGCAAGGTGATGCCCCGCGACTTCAAGCGGGTGTTGGCCGTGATGGAGGAGGCCCGCGCCGCGGGTCGCAGCGAGCAGGAGACGCTCGATCGTGTGATGGAGGTGGCCCGTGGGTGAGACGACCGGATTCCTGAAGTGGGAGCGGCAGACGCCGACGCACCGTCCGGTGCCGGTGCGCTTGCGCGACTGGAAAGAGGTGTACGAACCGTTCGGCGCCGAAGCACTGAAGCAGCAGGCTGGTCGGTGCATGGACTGTGGTATCCCGTTCTGCAACAACGGTTGTCCACTCGGAAACCTCATTCCCGATTGGAACGACCTCGTGTACCGCGATCACTGGCGCGACGCCATCGATCGCCTGCACGCCACCAACAATTTCCCCGAGTTCACGGGCCGTCTGTGCCCGGCACCGTGCGAGTCGGCCTGCGTGGTGGGGATCAACGCGAACCCGGTGGCCATCAAGCAGGTCGAGGTGGAGATCATCGACCGCGCGTGGTCCGAGGGCTGGGTGGTGCCCCAGATTCCGTCGGTGAAGACGGGTCGCCGGGTCGCGGTCATCGGATCGGGTCCGGCGGGCTTGGCCGTCGCTCAGCAACTCACGCGCGCCGGTCACGAGGTCGTGGTGCTCGAGCGCGCCGACCGAGTCGGCGGATTGCTGCGCTACGGCATCCCCGAGTTCAAGATGGAGAAGCGTCACCTCGATCGACGAATCGCCCAGATGGAGGCCGAGGGCACCGAGTTCCGCACCAACGCGATCGTGGGTCAGAACGTCGACATCGACGTGTTGATGGCCTCGCACGATGCGGTGGTGTTGGCGTGTGGCGCGACGGCGTGGCGCGACCTCCCGGTTCCGGGTCGTGAACTGACCGGCATCCATCAGGCGATGGAGTACCTGCCGTACGCGAATCGGGTTCAAGAAGGTGATCTGGCGGATTCTCCGATCAACGTGAACGGCAAGCACGTCGTCATCATCGGTGGCGGTGACACGGGTGCCGATTGCCTCGGGACCTCGCATCGTCAGGGCGCCGCTTCGGTGACACAGCTGGAGATCATGCCGCAACCTCCGCAAGCGCGCGGAGGCAACAATCCATGGCCGCAGTTCGCCATGGTGTACAAGGTGACCTCCGCGCACGAAGAGGGTGGAGAGCGTTTGTACAGCGTCAACACCGAACGCTTCGTCGACGACGGCAACGGTCGCGTGAAGGCGCTCCGTCTGCACGAGGTCGAAATGAAGGATGGTCGCTTCGTGAAGGTGGAGGGCACCGATCGCGAGATTCCGGCCGACTTCGTCTTTCTCGCCATGGGGTTCGTCGGCCCGGAGAAGGGCGGCTGGCTGGACAAGCTGGGTGTCGAGTTCGACGAGCGCGGAAATCTGAAGCGCGACGAGAACTACATGTCGAACGTGCCCGGAGTGTTCGTGGCCGGCGACATGGGGCGTGGACAGAGCCTCATCGTGTGGGCCATCGCCGAAGGTCGTGCGTGCGCGGCCGGCGTCGACGAGCGTCTGATGGGGGAGACCACGCTTCCGGCCCCCATCCCGCCCACGGCTCGACCCCTGGTGTGAGGGTCCGTGTGACCTTTCGTGCCTGTTCGCGGCGTCGACTGCCGTGTTCGGAGTTGCCCGGCGATCTAGATTGTCCGTCGTGTTGACGAAGCGCGTGACCACCATCGCTATCGGCCTGATCGCCGTGTCGTTGTTCGCGGCTTGCGGAAGCGATCCGGGGGCCACGGCCACCACGTTGCGCCCGTTGAGCAGCACGAATTACGCCACGACGCCGCCCTCCGTTGTGACGACCCTGGATCCTGCGAACACCCTTCCGCCACCGATGCAGTACACGATCGTCAAGGGCGATTCGGTGTACGCCATCGCCGCCAAGTTCGGCATCGAACCCGACGAGTTGGCCGCCTACAACAACTGGCCCGAAGGTGTGCTCCACCCGTTGGCGATCGGTGCGTCGATCCTGATTCCGCCCACGGCGGTGCAAGCGACCACTCTTCCCGGATTGCCGATGCCCACCGAGAGCACGTCGCCCACGCCGGACGACACGCAGTACACGAAGTACACGGTGGTCGAGGGCGACTGTTGTATCTCGCGCATCGCCGACAAGTTGGGCGTGGAAGCATCGGACTTGATGGCGGCCAACGGTTGGGTGGACGCGTCGGTGGTGATCCTGCCGGGCGACGAGATCAACGTGCCACCGCCCACCAAGGATCCCAAGCCCTGAGAATCGGTGGTTCTTCTGGTGGCATGAACAGCCAGAATCTGGCTGTTCATGCCACCAGAAGAACCAGTCAGTCGCCGATGTTGGGCCAGCGGCGTTTCTGTCGGCGTCGCACGCCGGTGTCACCCATCGACCGACGCTCGGACAGCGCCCATTGGCGACGCCATCCGGTGTACTCCGGGCCGGTGAGTTTGGGGCTTTCCCGGCGGGCCGCCCGCTGACGCGAGCTCCAATAATCGGTCAATGACTCGTCGCCCAATGTGGTGACCGCGCGCTCGATGCGAGCCGAGAAACGCCGGGTGTTCTCGCTCTCGTCGGCGCGCAACGGATGACCGAACACCACCTTGGTGGTGCCCCGCTTCGGGCGCTTCATTCCCTTGCCGTAGATCGAACCGGTGCCGTCGATGAACACCGGTACCACCGGCGCTCCCGTTCGTGACGACAGGTATGCGGCTCCGCCCTTGAAGTCCTGGCCCCATCCGTCGGGGGATCGCCCACCCTCGGGGTAGATGACGAGACTCCAGCCGTCCTCGATGAGGTCACGGATCATGTCCGACGACTTGCGACCGGTCACCTCGCGGTCGATGGGGATGGCGTTCAATGCCAACGCCGCCATCGTGGCCTTCCAACGCTTGTCGAAGAAGTAGTCGGCCGCGGCGGCCACCACCAACTTCGAGCGCCACGGCTCGGGTATGGCGACGGCCATCAATGCAGTGTCGAGATGTGAATGGTGATTGGGGGTGAAGATCAACGGCGGAGCATCATCGAGGCGCGCGAGATCGCTCAACCGATCGGTTCCGTACACGGTCGGACTGGCGATGCCCTTCACCGCCAGACGAACCGGGCCTTCCACCAACCCGCGTCGGATGGTCGAGGCGATGGAGCCGCGGGCCCACTCGGTGTCGTAGTCGGCGCCGAGGGTCGGTTCGTCGTGGGGGACCTCGACGCTCATGGGCACCGTGGGCGGCAAGTAGGGAAATCCCCGCTTGTAGAAGCGACGCGCGATGGGATGGGTGATGCGTTCCACGAGATCGCCGAACTTGGCCGCTTTGGCCAGGTTGCTCGGCTTCCAGGGAGCGTCGTCTCGGCGGGCCATCATCGACTCACGAGACGTCGGCCACCATCAACGGCGGCGCGTGAAGGTGGGTGATGGTCGGGGTGCGTCCGACGACGTCGCTGGCGATCTCGAGCGCGTCGTCCATGGTGGACGCGGGGACGAAACCGAGACGACGCACCGTCTTGGGATCTCCGCCGACCACGATGATCCGTCCGCAGTGCTTCAAGGCGTGACTGCCCCAGTACCACATGTAGAACGGGTGCACGCCGTGGTACGCGTACGTGGTGCGGTACAGGTGGCGGTACCACTCGTCCTCGGCGTATTGCTTCTCCCACTTCTGTGACATCACGTGCGGGTCCGTGGTGTCGGCCAACACCTGCTCGAAGAAGTCGATGTACGACGGATGGTGGACCGGATGGAACTCGGGTCGCGTGGGGTGCGTCATGATGATGACTCCGCCCTCGCGCACGAGCGGCATGCCCCGGTACATGTTGAAGTAGTACCCGAGACCCATGCACATCACCAGGATCGGGTTCATGATGGAGTGAACGTTGTACGGGCTGATGTAGGGGATGCCGAGCGTGAGGATGTCGGTCTGACCCTTCACCTCGACGAGCTGCTGCTTGTACACGTGCTCGGTGGTGATGCGGTGTACCGCCTCCACCTCACCGGCCTGCACGCTGGTCATCTGGTGTGGGGCTTCGATGGAGTGGAAGATGTTGCGGGCGATCCGATTCGGTGTGCGGTTCAACGCCTTCGTGGTGCCGATGTAGGTCATGCGATCCGAGGGCTTCCACTCCCATTCGCGCTTGGCCAGGAATCCGAAAGGCGACGGGAAGGTGTCGGTGTTCAGGGTGGTCTCGATCTGGAACACCTTCACCCCGCTGTCGAGCAGCACCTTGCCCATGCGCCAGTTGCTCTTGTGCAACTCGCTGCGGTGCTGGTCCATGAAGCTGCGCGAGTGGATCATGGTGTCGGGATTGTGATGGTGGCGAAGCGACTTGTACGACGCCAGTCCGGTGGCGGTGCTCTTCCAGCCGCCGTCCATCGCGACCAGGTTGATGTTCACGTACACCAACAAGTCGCTCTCGGCGGCGCGTTTGTTGATCTCGACGTCCTCGCCATGGGGAGTGGTGCCCAGATACGCCAGGTTCTCGGGGTCCTCGGCGTCGTGTTGGTACAGCAAGCCGCGGGGCGCGAATGCGTCGTACACCCGGTCGCCCACCGCGTGACGCAGTTCGGCCTCGGTCATACGTCGGTGGAGTGCGAGCGCGGAGATGATGTGCACGTCGTCGACGCCGGCCTCGGCGGCCAGATCGAGTACGGCTTCGATGACGCGTTGGCGAATGTCGGGTCGCTGCATCTTGGGCAACGGAAGGCTGACGTCGTCGAAAGCGATGGTGAGCTTCATGCCGGCGAACAGTTGCGCGGGAAGCGGGTCCTGATCGATGGGGTTCAGCAACGCGTTTCGGATGGCGCCGTCGACGTCGTCGATGGCGGGCAGGGGCTCGGGTGCGTAGATCACACGACTACGACCGGCGGGCAACTTCTCGAGGGAGAAGTTCTCGCCCCGCCAGAAGAGGATCGGCGGCGTCGAACGATCGACGTCGAGGACGAATCCGGGACGAGGCATCAGTGGCTCTCCTTCTTGCTTCGACTCTGTCGCAGGTCGAAAACGATCTTCACGGCACCCCGACGTCCGGCGGCCGCCGCGTGGGCGATGGCATCCTGGTAATCCCCGAGGCGATAGGCGGCCGACACCAGACGTTCGAGGCGACACTCGGCCGCGGTCTCGATCGCCAGATCGAACGTGTGCTTGCTGGTTCCGTCGGGCAGGTGCTCGGTGCCGTAGGTGTAGGCGCCGACGATGGCGGTCTCGCGATGCCACAGGCCGGTCAGGTCCAACGACACTTCGGCCGGCATGCCGAGCAGGATCACGCGCCCACGCGGTCGGGTGAAGCGCAGACACTCGGCGATGCTGTCGGAGTTGCCGACCGCATCGATGGTGACGTGCGAACCACCGGTGAGGTGATCGCCCACCACGTGGCACCCGACCTCGCGTCGAACCGCGCGCGACAATTCGTCCGCGGGGACCACCACGTCGGCACCGAGCGAGCGCGCCAACGCCTGCTGATGCGGATAGCGGGCACCGACGAGGATGCGCACATGGGGCACGTAGCGGCGCAATCCGGCCACGGCGCACAATCCCATGGTTCCCGCACCGAGCACCGCGACCACCGGCGTTTCGCCGCGGGCGAGAGCGGCCGACACCGCGGGCCAGGTGGCCAACGCGGCGTGGATGCCACCGGCCGCCGGTTCCACGAGCACCGCTTGCTCGTCCGACATCGAGTCGGGGATGGGGTGCAATTGACTCTCGTGCGCGATCAATTCGGTGGCCCATCCACCGCCGGTCGACTGGCAGAAACCGGTCTGGATGCCGGGTTCGAGGCAACCGCTCACGAGGTGGGCGTAGTCGTCACCGTCGCCGGGCGCGGCGCCGTCGAAGGGGAGGGGCAGCCCACGCGCTGCGTGTCCGAGCACCGGCTCGAGAACGACGCGTCGTCCATTGTCACAGTCGGCGACCACCTCGTGGCCGGGCACGAACGGGAACGACACCCAGTCGTCGAAATAGGTGGAGGCATGACCTTCGACCAACGACAGATCACTTCCACAGATGCCGGTGAGGCGCGGCGTGATGCGATGCCAACCGTCGACACCGGGCATCGCCGGGGCGTCGTCGTCGACGAGCGACAGCGGACCGAACTTGGCCGCGCCGAAGGCACTGACCGGACTCACCAATCGGGCCACGGCGAACTTGCCGGTCTTGCGCGAGATCCTGAGTGCCTTCATCGATCGTTCCGCCTCGTGCCGATACGACCGGTGCGCGTGGTGAATCGCTTCTGCTCACCGTCGGACATGCGCGGTCCGATGGGTAGCAATGGTCGCGGACCCCCCTCGGCCTTCTCCCAGTTCTCGACGAGCCATCCCCGCTTACGGGCGATGGCGGCCAGACGCGTCTCGGGATTGACCGCCACCGGGAACCCCACTGCTTCGAGCATGGGGAGATCGCTGCTGGAGTCGGCGTAGGCGATCGATTCCTCCAAGCGCAGACCCTCGGCGGCGCAGTAGTCGGCCAGCACCTGGGCACGTGTCTCACCGGTCGGTGGAACGCGGGACAGTTCGCCGGAATACGTGCCATCGGCACGCACCGTCATCTCGGCGGCCACGATCTCGTCGAACAGCGGACGCAGGCCCTCGACGGCGAAGCTCATGGCGCCGGTGATGAGAATCGTGCGGTGTCCGAGGGCGCGGTGCTCGCGCACGCGACGAAGCCCGGCCGGGAAGCTCTTGGTCATGATCAACTGAGCCAACAGCTCGCGGGCATCGGCGTCGATCTGCTCGACCGGGGCGTCCTCGTAGCGACGGTAGAAGTAGCGCAGGAAATCCGAACGGTCCTTGCGATCCATCGACATCAGCGAGGGTCCCTCGCGGAGGGTACGCAACACGTAGCGCAGACGCTCGGGGGAGTTCAGTCGACGCGTGGCCAGCCATGAGTAGCTCTCGACGACGTTGCTGGAGATCAGGGTGTTCTCGAGGTCGAACGCCGCCACATGCCGGCGCGGATCCAGCACTTGCTTGCGCAGGCGATCGGCGCGATCGACCACCGTCTTGCCCGGGGTCGTCTTGACGCGACTGTGCAACACGATCGATGGCAGATGGATGGTGGAGATGTACGTGGGCCAATGCACCACGCGCGGATCGACGCAGAAGTCCCGACGATCGTCGTCGTCGAGACGATCGTGGATGGAGAGCAGGTTGTCGACCGAATAGATGGCTTCGCACTCGGTGTAGAGCCCGTACAACTCGACGTACTCCAACGCGCGTTCGACATCGTTGCGACGATCCTCCAATTTCGCGGACCATTCGGCTTGCGTGCCTCGCAAGGGGAGCGCCTGCAACACCTTCTCCCCCCGGGTGATGAGGGTCTTGGCCCGGGTGAGCTGCTTCTCGACGGTGCCACGGCCGGGGAACTTCCAGTCCGGAACCACGATGGGCTGGCCTTGCGAGTCGTAGATGGGGTGTTCGGTGAACCAGTCGCGCACGTTGTCGACGAGCGTGCGGTACTTCAACGGATTCGTCGAACCGGAAGCCACCTGCGTGATGGCGGGGGCTTCGGACGGCCCGAGCGCCGCCACGGCGATGATGGCCGCCACGACGATGTCGACCGGGATGACGTCGACGGTGCCCTCGGGAACACCGGGGAACTGGTCGAGCAACCCGCGGGCGTAGGAGATGATCACCGGTTCGGCCATGCGGAATCCGCGGATCCAGCCCGGCGTGGGTTCGGCGAGGGCGGACTCGATGATGGACGGACGCACGATGCTCACCGGCACCGCGCCCTTGGACTCGGTGAGGGCCTGCTCGCCGAGGGCCTTGGTGAACGCGTAGGCATCGGGCCACCCGACGCTGGCGGCACGAGTGCGTCCGGCCTCGACGAGACGATCCTTCACCCACCGTTCGCGGATCTGTTCGGTCTTCTCGGCCAATGCCGGCGCCCCGGCCGCGCCCAGTTCGGAGCGAGCCTCCGATCGGAAGCGCGCGAGATTCTCGGGTAGGCGACTCGCGGCCTCGGAGTCACCACGCAAGCGTCGGGCCGAGGCCACCTCCGTACGCCAGTTCAGGCCGATGTCGAAGGGTCCGTCACTCACCAGTTCCTCGGGCGCGGTGCCGCGACGGTTGCCGGCGACGTAGCAGGTGCTGACCGCCACCAGATGCGGGAACGTGCCGTCGTCGCGCGGGCCGTGTTCGTTCAGCAGATTCGCGATGCGTGTGGGTCCGAGCAGGTTCACCTCGACGGCACTGTCGAGAGGTGAATCGAACGAAACGCTGGCGGCCGAGTGGATGATGACGTCGCACGTCGCGAACGACGTGCGATCAGCGTCGTTCAATCCGAGCCCGTCGGTTCCGACGTCGCCGGCCACCACGGACAGGCGTCGGGCCATCGTGGCGTCGAAGTCGGGACCGAGCTCGACGCGTAGTCGATCGAATGCGTTGTTCTTCAGGATCTCCTTGCGCACGCGATCGACGGCCGAGGTTCGTCGCCCATTGCGAACCAGAAGCACGACCGAGCAGTCGGGGACGCAACGTACGAGACGTTCGACCAAGGCGGTGCCGACGAAACCGGTTGCTCCGGTGACGGCGATGCGCCGTCCGGCGAGTCGTTCGGAGATCACGTACCTGTTGTAGCACAGTTCTCTACCAATTGGTAGAGAAGGACCCGCAAATGTGATAGCAAGAGCTCCATGGCCCGTCAGACCCGACAGAACATCCTGGATGTGGCCGGGAACCTGTTCGGGCACCGGGGGTTCGACGCCGTCAGCCTGGACCACATCGCGGTCGAAGTGGGGGTGGCCAAGCAGACGGTCCTGTACTGGTTCTCGTCCAAGGACGAGTTGGTTCACGAGGTTCTGTCGGAGACCGCGGTGGAATTGACCCTGGTGGTCGAAGCCGCCATTCGTTCGGCGCCCGATGACCCGCTCGACCGGATGGAGGCGGTCATCAAGGCGGTGTTTCGGCCGGCGGTTCGGAGGCCCTCGTTATTGGGATTGGTGCGCGAGATCAGTCGACTCCCGTCGGAGTCCTCGGAGCAATTGACCGACACTCTTCGACCCCTCGCCGAGCGGGCGATGAGGTGGATGGGCGACGAGATGGACGCCGGACGATTGCGACGCGCCGATCCGGGACTGGTGGTCGCGTTGGCGTACGCCACCGTCACGGGTATCGCCACCGAACCCGAGGCGTTGCGCGTGGTGGGTTGGAACGCCGACATCTCCGGGCTGCGTCGTCTTCGCGACGAACTCGTGAGTTTCCTGCGGGCTGCTCTCGACCCTCGGTGAATGCGCGTTCCCCGGTCAGCGAACCGTGTTACGGCGTCGGCGAGCGTGGCGTTCGACGGCGAGGTCGACGAGTCGATCGATGAGTTCGGGGTACGACACTCCCGACGCCTGCCACAACTTGGGGTACATCGAAATGGGGGTGAACCCGGGCATGGTGTTCACCTCGTTGCACAGAAAGCCACGACCATCGGGCTCGAAAAAGAAATCCACGCGAGCCAACCCCTCGCAGCGCAGGGCGGCGAACACGCGCAACGCGAGACTCCTCACGTCGTCGCTCTGCTCGGCGGTCAATTCGGCCGGGATGATGAGGCTCGCACCGTCGGTGACGTACTTGTCCTCGTAGTCGTAGAACTCGTTGCCGGGCACGATCTCGCCGGCGACGCTGGCCTCCGGTTCGATGTTGCCGAGAACCGCCACCTCGATCTCGCGACCCACGATGGCCTCTTCGCACACGATCCATTCGTCGTACGCCAGCGCCGATCGAACGGCCGGCATCATCTCCTCGACAGAGGACACCTTGGCCACGCCGACGGACGAGCCCATGTTCGCGGGCTTCACGAAGAGCGGTAGACCCAAAGTGTCGACGACCTCATCGAG
>Ga0315905_10002950_pt1 | contig 17725 bp, 12 predicted proteins | sample LakEriMetagenome_5_FD_203522 | JGI IMG/M metagenome (GOLD analysis project Ga0315905, IMG submission 203522) | Freshwater fungal communities from buoy surface, Lake Erie, Ohio, United States - Buoy 4 MA121 | ecosystem: Environmental > Aquatic > Freshwater > Lake | place: USA: Lake Erie, Ohio... | reverse complement strand
TCCGGCGTCCCTGACCTTTGGCCGGCTGTATCTGCTGAGTACTGCCCAGGGCTGGGTCACCGGCATGTGCGAGGCTCTCGCTCCCTGGCGTGCCCGCATTGAGGCACTGCCGGAGCCTTCCCGTTCGCGCGTGCTGGAGCAGCTGCGCCGCGTGAAGGGCATGATCAGTGACACCATCACACCGGCCGGCCGGGAATTCCATGCGTGGCTCTATGCAGAGGACCTCAAGAAGCAGCAGGAGAGCCTCGACACGCTGGTGAAGGACTTCCTCAGGGATGCCGCCGACGGCAGCATTCCGGACGGTGACGAGCTGAGCAGCCGGTTCTCTCCGCTGCTGCAGCAAATGGTGCAGACACTGGACCCGCGGGGACGCGAAGTGATGCTCGCGGCGGCCAAAGCGGCGAAAGCCATGAACGATGACGCCGCCGGTGGACAGCTCGTGGAGACCGTCATGGAGTATCTCTCCGACTATCGCGAACGCCCGTCCCCGCGCAGCGCAGCGTGGCTGCTTTCATTGCTCGCCACCGCCCTGCAGCAGGGCATGGCGCCGGGCGATCTTTACGACTGGGAACTCGGTCACGCCGCGCAGGGCATCTTCGGCGGTGAAGACGACTCTGCGGCGGGCTCGCTCAGCCGCATGGCGGCACTTCTCGCGCCGGCGCTGCAGCCCGGCGAAGCCCGGCTCATTATGCCGTGGGTCCTCTCCCTCCTCGCCGGTGATCTTGGCGACAGTGCGGCCGCATTCCGCGAGGGACTCGCGTGGATCAAAGGCCCCGGCCAGGCAAATCCCAACAAGGAACTGCTAACGGAAATGGAAATGGCCCTGCAACTCCAGGCTCCGGCAGACGATGGCACCCCGGACACTGCGCTGCCGCCCGCGCAGCAGCACTATCTCACCCTGTTGCGCGATGCCACGCTGTCTCCTGCATTGCGCACCGCCATCGGTGCTTCCCTCATCGACCTCATGGATGCCGACCCCGCGCCGGAGTTCCTCACCGAATGCGCCCGGCTGCTCCAGCAGTCGCTCACGGAGCGCCTGCCGGTGGAGATGGACACAGAGGCGCAGATCCTCTTCCACCTGGCCGAATTGCCTGCGGACCGCCGCGATGCCGCGCTCATCAAGTCCCTGCTGCCGCTCAGCACGCTGGCCCGCATTCGGACTGACACCGATGGCTACACCATCATGGGCGGCCTCTCCGCGCTGCTTCACCTTGCCCTGGAGTCGGGAGACGAAGGCCTTGTCAGCCGCCTGCTGGAAATGGAAGGCAGTTTCCCCAACCAGGAGGCCATCATCCTGCTCGCACGCCACGGCCGGAAGGAACGCCTCGCCACGCTCTTGAAGGACAACCCGGAAGCCCTCACCCTCTCCGGTGGTCCCGAGGGCGTGTGGAAGCACTGGGACGCCACACTGCAGGCTCAGGTGCCGGCAGTGCTCGACGGCGTGACGGACCCCGTGACCCGCTACCGCTCGCGCACCCTCCTTGCCGGTTTGGAGCCGGAGGACCCCGCGCCCGCCGGCATGCAACCCGTCGCGGCACGGCTCGCAGTGGCCGCGGAAGGCTTCGCCGCCGTGCCGTGGAAGAGCCCCGCGCCCCGCGATGCCACACTCGCCGACCACTTCATCACCGCCAGCACGCCAGTGCCAGAGCTGCTGCTCCCCGCGCTGGAGGAAGCCTGCGCCCGCGTGCCTGTGAGTGCGCTGCCCTTTGTGGAGGACGACGCGCGCGATACCGGGTCCCGCCTGCACGCCGCCCGCCTCCGCCGCGCCGTGGCCACGGGGAACCTGGAGCCGCTCCAGACCGCCCTCGCCGTCCTCGCGCCGCATCCGGCCATTGATGACGACGCCATGGACTACGTGCGCAGTTCCCTGCTCGATGAATGCCTCACCGCCATGCTGGAAGGGCTGCACGCCATGCCCCCCGCCACGCGCACCGCCGTGTGCACGGCCTGGCGTGAATTCATGACCGATACCGTGTGCCGGCACTGGCCCGGTGAGTGGGGCAACCGCCTCCTCTTTGGCATCACCCTCCATGCCGCGGCGGGTGAAAATGCCGCGCTCGCCGCGTGGCATCAGGGCCTCAGCGCCACCGCCCGCGCTGAAATCGCCGGCACATTGGAAACCCTCACGCTCGCAGATGTGTCGCTCATGGTCGTGCCGTCCACGCAGCCGGAAGCCCCCGGCACCCCGGAGGAAAAAGTCGCGCGGTTCCAGGCCGTCTTCACCGCGCTCCTCACCAATCCGCTCGCCCCGCTCAGCGGTATTGATGCCGACGATTGGTACGCCTCCCTCTACAAAACCGCCACCACGGAGGACTTCCTCGCCCTGGAGACCACCCTCACCATCGCCCGCCCGGCGGATGACTGGCTCGCCTTCACCTTTGCCCGCACCCACGCCCAGGCCGGCAACTGGCCCGCTGTCCTCGCCCGGACCGACGCCGCGCTCGCTCAGTCCAAGCCCTCACGCCTCAGCGCATGGGCCCCGCTGCTGGAACTCAAACTGCAGGCCCTGGAGAAAACCGGCCAGCCCGTCACCCCCGTGCTGGAAGCCATCAAGGCCTGGCCCACTCTCCCGCCCGCCTACAGCAGCAACAAAGCCCAGCACCTCGCCGCCGGCTCAGCCGCCCGGCTCCTCGCCCGCTGAGCCGCCCCTGCGCATTCCGCTGGACGCTGCCCCTCCCTGCGTGAATAGCCCGCCATGCCCCCGCGCACCGGCCTCCGCATCACCTTCCTCGGCACCGGCACTTCCACCGGAGTGCCCATGATCGGCTGCGACTGCCCCGTCTGCACCTCCCCCGACCCCCGCGACCAGCGCTACCGCTGCTCCCTGTGGGTCGAAACCCCCGAGCTGCAGTGGATCGTCGATACCGGCCCCGACTTCCGCACCCAGTGCCTCCGCGCCGGCATCCGTCACCTCGACGCCGCCCTCATCACCCATCCCCACACCGACCACATCATGGGCTTCGATGACCTCCGCCGCTTCACCTTCGGCGAAGACCAGACCATTCCCGTCTATGGCTCCGCGGAAACCCTTACCGCCCTCCGCCGCATTTACGACTTCGCCTTCAACGGCCAAAACCGCTACGCCGGCTACCTCAAGCCCGACCCCATCGAAGTCACCGGCCCCTTCCGCCTCGACGACACCGTCATCCATCCCCTCCCCGTGCACCACGGCCGCGTGGACACCACCGGCTACCTCTTCCAGCACGCCGGCGGCGCCCGTGTCGCCTACCTGCCGGACTGCAAAGTCATCCCGCCCGCCACCATGGACACCCTCCAGGGCGTCGATGTCCTCATCGTCGATGCCCTCCGCCACCGCGAGCACCCCACCCACTTCAACGTCGCCGAAGCCCTCGCCGCCGCCCGAGACTCCCGCGCCGCCACCACCTGGCTCACCCACCTCAGCCACGAACTCAGCCACGCCACCCTCGAAGCCGAACTCCCCCCCGGCATCCACATCGCCTGGGATGGCCTGGTGCTGGAGTTGTAGGGCTCCAGGGCAGGGTGGCCCTTGCCATTGCAGGGTCGGCTCAGCGGACGCGGAAGCCTTCGTATTCGAGGGTACGGAGGCTGAGGGATTCTACGCCTGGATGGCCCTGGCCGTAGTAGCTGCTGGCGGTGCTTTCGGCGGCCCACTGGCGGGTGCCGTCGCGGCCGACGAGTTCGACGGCGTCGATTTCGTTCCAGCCGGGGACGCGGGCGGTGTCGAGTTCGACGAGGATCTGGTCGCTGCGGATGCCGGGGGGGACTTTGACAGCGCGCTCGATGATGCCGGCCTCCGGGGTGCCGGTGCCTTCCCAGAGGACGCGCTGGGTGCCGTCGGGGAGGATGGCGCTGACTTTGGAGACGGCGCCGGGGTTGTAGGATTCGTGGATGTTCACTTCAGCGACTTCCACCGGCCTGGTGTATTTAAGACGGAGCCATTCCCTGCCGGCGTCGGGAGAGCCTGAAGCCCAGGCGGTGGAGTAGTCGCCATGGGTTTCTGTGTCTGGCGGGCCGGCGGCCTGGCCGGGGCTCCACGAGGGGCCGCCGGGGCGTTTGGTGGTGTGCTCCAGGGCGGCAGCCTGGGCTTCGCGGGCGAGGGTGGCGAGGTAGCCGGGAGTGGTGTGCCGCTTATCGAGGGTGACGAGATCGGTGAGGGTGACGGTGCCGTCTTCGTTGCTGGTGACGGTGAACTGGGCGGCGACCTGGAGGTGTCCGGTGGTATCCTTCGGGATCAAGACAGGGGGGGCGGTGCCGGCGGGGGCGGCGGCGTGGCTTTCGCGGGGCCCCAGAGGACTGGCGGGCCGAGGACCAGCGGGCGAGGGCCGGGCGACGGCGGGCTTTTCCGCGAGGGTGTGGCGCAGGGCGTTGTTTTCGCTCATCAGCCAGCCGCAGACGGAGAGGGAGCTGCTGAGGGCTGCGGTGAGGAGAAGGGTGGAGGTCTTCATGCCGCAGGCTGGCCTGCTTTGGCCCGGCTGGGAAGTCCCGCTTTGTAAAGAATGTGCAAGCCGCGGCGGGTGGGGCGCGCGGGCATCCATCGACGGGCCTGGGGGCAGGGTTGAAAAGGCTTCATCCTGAAAGCCGCTTGCGCCGGGGGGGCGATCCATGCAGGGCAGGGGGGACAGAAATCAGCCGGTGGCTGATGCTTTTGTGATTCCCCCAACCCGCAGCGAATTCGAGCCTTGGAAGCGATCAATCCATTCCGTGAAGACTTAAGCACGCGCACGCGCCCTGAACCGTGCAGTGTGGTGATTTTTGGAGCCAGTGGCGACCTCACGGGGCGCAAGCTGGTGCCGGCCCTGTATAATATCGCCGCGGATGGCGATCTGCCGCCGACGCTGAAGGTGGTGGGGTTTGCGCGGCGGGAGAAGTCGGATGAGAGCTTTCGCACGGAGCTGGAGGCGATGAACCGCAAGGTGTCGCGCCAGGGGCACAATGCGGAGCTGTGGGCGACGTTTTCGCAGAATATCTTTTACCATCAGAGTGAGTTTGAAGACGCGGCGGGGTATGCGCGGCTGGCGCAGCGGCTGGATGAGCTGGATGCGCAGGGCGCGGGCGGGAACCGGCTGTTTTACCTCTCCACTGCACCGGAGTATTTCCCCATCGTGCTGCAGCACCTGGCGGCGGCAGGGCTGAACAAGCCAAAGCCGGGGAAGTGGTCGCGGGTGGTGATCGAGAAGCCCTTTGGCACGGATCTGGAGTCGGCGCAGGCATTGAATGCGGCGGCGAATGAGACATTCGACGAGGCGGATACCTACCGCATTGACCACTATCTGGGGAAGGAGACGGCGCAGAACATCATGGTGCTGCGCTTTGCCAATGCAATGTTTGAGCCGGTGTGGAACAACCGCTTCATCGACCATGTGCAGATTTCCTGCGCGGAGAATCTGGGCATGGAGGGCGGGCGCGGCGGCTACTATGACAAGGCGGGGTGTCTGCGCGACATGGTGCAGAATCACCTGCTGCAGCTGGTGATGCTGGTCGCCATGGAGCCGCCGGCGGACCTGACGGCGGACGGCATTCGCGATGAAAAGGTGAAGGTGCTGAAGAGCCTGCGGCAGTTTGCCAGTGCAGACGATGTGGCGGCGAATGTGGTGCGCGCCCAGTATGGCCCGGGCACCGTGGGCGGAAAGCCTGCGGTGGGCTATCGCCAGGAGGACCGCATCGCGCCGGAGAGCATGACGGAGGCCTACGTGGCCATGCGCATCAATATCGACAACTGGCGCTGGGAGGGCGTGCCCTTCTACCTGCGTGTGGGCAAGCAGCTGCCCAAGAAGGCCACGGAGATCAGTGTGCACTTCAAGCGCCCGCCGCATGTGCTCTTCAACCGCGGCACGCCGGATGATCCCGCGAACGTGCTGGTGATCCGCATCCAGCCGGATGAGGGCATCTCGCTGCGCATGCAGGTAAAGATCCCCGGCCCGGCCGTGCGCACCGAGCGCGTGAAGATGGATTTCCATTACGCCAACAGCTTCGGCAAAGCGAGCCCCGAGGCCTACGAGCGTCTCCTGCTCGATGCCATGAGCGGCGATGCCACGCTCTTTGCCCGGCGCGATGAAGTAGAGCATGCCTGGCGTTACATTGATCAAATCCAGCACGCGTGGCACCGCAGCCTGCAGCCGCCGCCGATGTTTGAATACCCTGCGGGCTCGTGGGGACCGGAAGCCGCTGACCGCCTCCTCGAAGCCGATGGCCGCAACTGGCGCCGGCTCTAGCCATTCTCCGCATGACTGCTGAACCGCTCACTCTGGAACTCGGCGAAGAGGTGCCGCTGCGTGACATCGACCGCAGCCTGAAGCGGCTGTGGGAATCGAACGCGGCCATGAGCCGGGCGTCGATGATGAACTTCGCCATCTGCTCGGAGCATCCGGACACGCTGCAGGCGAATACCGAGGTGATCCGCGAAGTGACGCGCGAGCACGCCTGCCGCGCACTGCTCGTGGCGGTGGAGCCCGCGCTGGATGCCCCATGGGTGCGCGCCTGGATCACGGCGCACTGCCAGCTGGGCGACGGCGGGCACAAGAGTGTGTGCTCGGAGCAGGTGTCGTTTCTCATTCACGGCTGCGGGCAGAATCTCCTCGCGAATACCATCTTCGCCCATGTGGACAGCGACCTCCCGCTCACGCTGTGGTGGCAGGGCGAGTTCTCCTCCAACTGGGAGCCGCATCTCTACACGGAGATCGACCGTCTGGTGATCGACAGCAGCGAATGGGAGGAGCCAATGGCCCAACTGGACATCCTCCAGCGCGCCCGGGCTCATCCGGCGAGCACCTTCTCAGTGAACGACCTCACATGGACGCGCGTGCTGTATCTGCGCATGGCGCTGGCGGCGTGCTTTGATGATCCTGCGGCGCTCGCGCTGCTGCCGGGCGTGGAGACCGTGGAGATCACCTGCTCCGCCGGGCACACGCTGGCCGGGCACATGTTTGCCGCGTGGGCCGCGCACCGTGCGGGATGGCAGTTCGCCCGCGCCGGCACAGAGCCGCAGACGTTTGAATTCACCACCGCCGCCGGCCGTCCGCTGCGCCTTGTGTTCAAGGAATCCGCCGCGCTTTCCCCGGTGCCGCTCGTGGTCCTGCGCGGGCCCGGCCTCACTGTCTGCCTAACGCACGGCGACAAAAGCCAGTTCATCGCCGGACGCGTGGAAACCGCCGCCGGCACGGTGGAGCGCCTCACGCCCTGCCCGTGCCGCAAGCCAGGCGAACTCGTGATCGAGCGCCTGCGCCGCGGCTGCAATACGAAGCTCTACTTCACCCTGCTGGAGACGGTGCGGAAGCTGATGGCACCGGCGGGATTCACTGCTGCTTCGCCTTGAGCAGCGCGGCCAGCTTCGCCCGCTCGGCAATGTAACGCCCGTCGTTTGCGAGATTGGTGTATTCCTTCGGGTCGGCGTCATGGTCGTAGAGTTCTACCCCGGCATTTCCGTCAGCCCATTCGGTGTAGCGCCAGCGGTCGGTGCGCACGCTGCGGCCAAAGACCCACGCGCCGTTCTTTTTGCCGCGCTGGGTTTGCGTGAAGGCCGGGCGGTCCCACGCCGTGGCGGGATCATTGAGCAGCGGCCGCAGGCTGGCTCCGGGCAATCCCTCCGGGGCCTTGAGCCCGGCGAGGTCGGCCAGGGTGGGATAGAGGTCGATGAGTTCCACCGTGGCGCGGCTGGAGCCGCCGCGGGATTTCGTCTGCGGCGCGGCGATAATGAGCGGCACCCGCGCGGCCTCTTCAAAGCAGGTCTGCTTCTGCCACAGCCCGTGCTCGCCGAGATGATAGCCGTGGTCGCTCCAGAAGACGATGATGGTATTGTCGCGCAGCTTCAGGCGGTCGAGCGCCTCCAGGACGCGGCCGATCTGGGCATCGGCGAAGGAAATGCAGGCCCAGTAGGCGCGGCGCAGCAGGCGGCGCTGCTCGTCGGTTAGGCTGTCGCCTTTTTGGCTGTTGAGCGCCAGTTTGGGAATATCGTCGCGGTCGCCGGGCTTCACCTCCGCGAGCGGGATCTGATCCGCCGGCGGATAGAGATCGAAGTATTTCTTCGGCGCGACATACGGCGTGTGCGGCTTGTAGAAGCCCACAGCGAGAAAGAACGGGCGGTCCTTGTTTTGCTCCAGCAGTTTGATGGCTTCGTCGGCGACTTTGCCGTCGGTGTGGTCGGAGTCCGCGCCCTCTGCCGCGAGCCAGGAGAGCGACGCCCCAAAGCTCATCTTCGGTCCCGTGTATTGGATGATGTCCGGCTCGTCGGTAAGCTTGTCGCGGCCAGCGGGATTGAGGGCGACATCCCATGACGGCGGGTCATCGAGGCCGGCGGTGCCGATTTGTCCGGGATTGCCGTAGTGATAGATCTTCCCCACGCGGGCGGCGTGGTAGCCGTTGTTTTTGAACAGCTGGCTCAGCGTGACCACATTCGGCAGGCCCTCGCGGAAGTGATACTGCAGGTCGGCGACCTTTGTGCGGTCCGGCCGCAGTCCGGTCATGAGCGAGGAGCGGCTGGGACTGCAGAGCGGGAACTGGCAGTAGGCGCGGTCGAAGCGCATGCCCTGCGCGGCGAGGCAGTCGAGGTGCGGCGTTTTGACCAGCGGATGCCCGTAGCAGCCGAGGTCGTTGTTCATGTCATCGACAGCGATGAACAGCACGTTGGGTTTCTCCGCAGCAGTGAGGGCCACGGCGGAAAGAAAGAGAGCAAGCAGACGCAGGATCATGCCTGCATTCTGGAGCAGCGCAGTGCGGCGCGGCCTCTACTCATTCGCGGGGCGTCACGGCCGCGGGGGCGAGAGCCTCCAGAACATGGCAGTGCCCTCCGGCTGCGCGAGGGTGCGGCGGAACGAACCCTCCACCTCCACCGGCATTCCCGTGTCTGCCACCCACGGGCCGTTTTTCAAATCAGTGGCGGACTCCAGCGTCCATCCGGTCAGGTAGGAAGGCCAGCTGATCGTGATGGAATTTCCCGCGCGGGTGAGCTGCAGCAGGTCTGAAAAAACCGGCGTGTAGTAGGAGCCGTCCACCGGCGGAAGGCCGAGCAGTGCCATGGCGATGTTCGCCGTGTCCGCATTCCGCAGCGGCTGAGCCGTGGCCACCGTGGTGGCCGGGCGCGCCACACCGGGCTCGGTACGGTTGGCAAACAGACGGTGCGCATCCATGCCGCCGGGAATACCCGGGCCCCAGAGGATGACTGGAATGGTGTAGTTAAGCACGCTGGAGGCATCGCCGTGATTCTTGTCAGGCGTGCTGCCGGGCCCGGAGCCGCCGCCGCCACCACCGTGGTCTGCGGTGAGCACGATAGCTGTCTTTCCCGCGATGTCGGGGGACGCTTCACTGAGTGCATTCATGATCGCCCCCAGGTAACCATCCACAGAAGCGACCGCTGTATTCCACGCCGTCGAGCCCCAGCCGTTGCCGTGCCCGCCGCCGGGCTGACCGGTGTCGGTATCGGTGAAATGCACGAGGCTGTAGTGACGCAGCGCACCGCTGGTGATGTTGGCCACGAACGCGTTCTTCACACCCGGCAGCGCCGCAGCGCTGGTCACATCGCTCACCGATGCGAAGTCGATCTTGTTCTTGCCATTGTCGGCCCCGGTGGTGTCGGCGCGGCCTTTCGTGGCATTGTAACTGTGCACGTAGAGATTCAGCCGGGACTTCCCGCCGTAGATGGCAGTGGATAGCCCGCGGTCGTGCGCCATGTCGAACGTGCTGGCCTTGTAAAGATAAGCCGCGGTGCCGAGCTGGTGGATGCTGTCGCCGCCCGTGGCCGTGCCTGTGTAGCCATTCGAGGTGTAGGCGTGTCCCACGCCGCTGAGGCCGGCGGGATTGATGACCGGCCGGCCGGTGACGACGCTGCTGTGGTTGGGAATCGTCTCGGAATAGTCGAAGTCGCAGCGCGCATTGAACGTCGCTGCCCCTTCATCGCGGAGCCGTTTGAAATTTGGATAGGTGGACGGCGCGGTGTCGATGAGGTTCTTCAGCAGATCGCCGCGGAGACCATCCACCGTGATGTGAATGACGCGGCGGATTTCCCCCGGGGCGGCGGAGCAGGTGAGGGCGAGCGCGGTGGTGGCACAGAGGAGTGATCTCATTGTTTGGGGTGTGAAGGATGGGCGCTGGCGGTTAGTGATGCTGTCGGCAGTGCGGCGGACTGCGGCGTGCTCCAGAGCGTGACCGTGCCGGCGTCCTGACAAATGCGGAAGCTCCAGCGCTCCGTGACACACTGCCGCAGGGAGCCGCTGGTGTGCAGCGACTCCGGCGGCAGGCCTTTGGCGAGAAGGAGCACGTCCGCGAGGCTCCTGGCAAAGGCTGCAGCGGTGGCGTCCTCCTGCCAGCGGCTGATCCAGATGAGAGTGGTGCCGTCGAAGGCGTAGCGATCACCCCGCCAGCCGGTGGAACCGCGCAGGGCTTCCTCTTTGGTGAGCTGAGACTTCAGCAGCGTGCGGATGCCAAAGAGGCCCACGGTGCCGGAGAGCCGTGCCTTGTCAGGCACCGTTGGCAGATGCTCCACGGTGCCGGCCGTGTCCTCCAGGAGCGCCGCGGTGGAAAAACGGCGTGTCTGCCACGCGGCATCGAATCCGGCAAATGCCGCTCCGGAGGCCTCCAGGCGCGAGCCCAGCGAGGCCGCCGCCGTGGCAGGGAAGGCGAGCAGTTCGCGAAGGAATCGTGGCGTGGCATACACATCCGGCCGGGTTTCCGGCGGAGCGGGTGCGGCATTCAATTCGCACCGGAGCGCCACGCGGCCGGCCTCGGCCTCCACCAGGGCGGCCTGCGCGAGCGCCTCATCTTCATTGCCGCCAGCGAACAGTGCCGCGGGCTGCCGGTGTTGCTGCACCAGGGCGCTGCTCACCGCCAGCGTGAGGCGGGGCCGCGACGCCGGGCGCACATGGGGAAACTCTGCGTCCTCCACGCGCAGGACATTCGCGGCGGCATCGAAATGCTTGCCTGTGCGCGCCGCAGCCAGGCCGGCGAGGGCTTCCTCCACCGGCCAGTCCGGCTCCCAGCGGAATCCCATGGCCTCCCAGGCTTTCCGCCGCTCTGAAGCAGCGGCCCCCGCGGTCTTCACATCCTCCACATGACGCTGCTGGATTTCCGCGGCTGTCGCCGGCAGCACTTGCAACCCAGGCCGAAATGCTATCCCGCGCTGCTGCTCGACGCGGCGAATGAGGTCTTTCATGCGTTCGGGCTGTCCGGGCACCGCCGCCGCTGCCGGTAATACGCCCGCCTCTTCGCGGTTTTGCAGCACGGCCCACCATCCCGCGGCCATCGCCAGGGCACAGAGCGCAGGCAGGCAGCGGAGGAGTCGGCGCGCAGGGCGGGCTGAGTTCATGAGGAAAAGGGGCAGTGTCTATTGCTGCCGGATGCGTGGGGCACCGGACAGAACGGAGCGGCTCAAACCAGCTTCATCATGGCAGTGGACGGACGCAAGGTGACTCCAGCGTCCGGCTGCGGCCTGTCGCCACAGAGTTTCGGAAGACCGGCAGCAGCCAGCACCGACAGCGCGATTTCGCCCTCCATCATGGCGAGGCCTTTACCAATGCAGGAGCGCGGCCCGGCACCAAAGGGCAGATAAGCCGACGGGACGGGCTTGTCGCCAGTGAAGCGCTCCGGCCAGAACGCAGCGGGATCCTCCCAGTAGTCCGCGATGCGGTGCATGACCCACGGGCTGATGAGCACGCGTGCGCCGCGCGGCAGCGGCCATGCGCCCGCCTCGACCGGCGCATCCAGATTCCGCTCAATGATCCAGATGGGCGGGTAAAGTCGCAGGGCTTCTGAGAACACCGCCCGCGCCAGTTTCGTGCGACCGGCGCGGCATTCCTCCTGTAGCCGCGCCGCAACTTCCGGATGCTGCGCGAGCAGGATCAGCGCCCAGGTCAGCGCGTTCGCCGTGGTGTCATAGCCGGCGATGAGCAGCGTGATGCATTCATCCACCACCGCCGTTTCCGGCATGCGCTCACCGGTGTCTGCATCTGTCGCCGCCAGCAGCAGGCCCAGCAAATCCGGCGTCTCCTGCGGTTCCCTCCGCCGCGCCTCGATTTGCGCCTGTATGTACCGGCAGACCTCTGCGTGCGCCGCCTCGAAAGACGTGCGGCGTCCCGGCAGGCACCAGAAAAAATCGAACGGCGATTGGATCGACTGCCACGTGCTGTGCAGCAGATGATCCATCGCCCGCTCCAGGCCTGTGGTTTGTGCGGCATTCTCGAGGCTGAAGAGCACGCGGCACATGAAACGGAAGGTCAGGTGACGCATGAGTGGCCCGGCATCCGCCTGACCACCCGGGGCCGCACGCCATTCCTCCACCGTCTGGCGGGTGAGCGCCGTCATCATGTCGGCATAGGCTTCCATGCGGTGGTGATGAAACACCGGCTGCACCAGCCGCCGCCGCTGAAACCACCCCGCGCCACTCACCGTGAGCACGCTGTTCCCGGCCACGCGTTTGATGATCCCGATGCTGCGGGTGTTCTTGTTGGCGTGGGTGTGCGGGAGTTTCAGGATCGCCAGCGCCGCCGCCGGTTCGTTGATGCCCGTCATGGAATACCATGCGAAACGGCAGTTCACCGCCGGCCCGCAGCGCCGGGTGAGCGATTCCAGAAAGCGCAGCGGATTGCGCCGGAACTGCACGAGATTCACCACCCCGCCATTGAACACCGGACGGCCGGGTGCACCCCGCAGCGGGGCCATGCCGCGCGTGACCAGCAGACCAAAGAGCGCCGTGGCCACCCCGCCGGCGAGGTCTGCCGCGTAGTGCTGCTTGGTGGTTAGGATCGTTGGACAAAGCAGCGCAAACACCGCCCAGAGCCACCAGCGGTGCTGCGGGCGCTCCACCGCCAGCGCATGGAAGGCAATCAGCGGCGCCGTGATGTGGCCGGAGGGAAAACAGTTCGCCGGGGAGTCCATGCTGTAGAGTCAGGCAAACCCCGCGCCGTGCAGACCGTCCGGCATTCCGTCGCGCGGGAGCATCGTCGGCCAGAGAGCGAAAATCAGCAGATTGATGGAATATCCAGCGGTCAGTGCAGCGAGCGCCCGGCGGAAGACCGCGGCATCTCTCACGAGCAGCAGCAGAAAGATACAGCCGGCCAGCAGCAGATAGGGCCAGACGGTCCATGGCAGCAGCGGCAGCGCATGATCGAGCCAGGTGAGCGGCAGCGTGCTCCGCTCCTCGTGCGGCCAGTGACTGGTGACTTGATAGAAGCCATAGAGCGGCCCCACCACGAGCGCGAACCACTGCAGCCGCCACCGGATGCCCGGGCCGGTTACTTCGCCTTCTTTTGCGCCAGCATCCATTCGTAGAGTTTCGGATCGCTGTAGGTGTCCGTCCACGAATCATGCGCCGCGTCCGGATATACTTTATACTCGGGCGTACCGCCGGCATTCTTCAGGGCTTCCACCATCTCCTCGCTCCGCTGCGGGATCACGACGGTGTCCTTCGCGCCGTGAAAGACCCGGATGGGCACATGTTTGAACTTCGCCACGGTCGAGGGATCGCCGCCGCCACAGATGGGCACCGCCGCTGCGGGGAGATCCGGATACTTCGCCAGCAGTCCCCAGGTGCCGAATCCTCCCATGCTCAGACCGGTGAGGATGATGCGGTCTTTATCCACCGGCTGCGTCGCGGCGATGTGATCAATGAGTCCTTTGACCGCCTCGACATCCCACCAGCGGCCACTGGGACACTGCGGGGAAACGATGATGAACCTGTTCAACTCCGGCAGAGTGCCCACCAGCTTTGCCGGTCCGTGCTTCATTACCATATTCAAGTCGTCGCCGCGCTCCCCGGCCCCGTGGAGGAAGATCATGAGCGGCCAGCCGCCTTCGGGTTTGGTCTCCGCCACCGGCGGCAGCGCCAGCCAGTAGCGCAGCGTCGTCTTCGCCGACTTCTCACCAGCGACCTCCACAGACTGCGCCGTCTGCTTTCCAGGCTCCGGCTTATCCGCAGACCGGCACAGGACGGAGGTGGCGACAGTGAGAAGAACAGCAGCAGCAAGGGTATTCATGAGCACGACACTGCACCCTCACACGCCATGCGCCAGTCCCTTTTCACGGAAGGACACACGCCTGCCAATTGAAGACACCTCCATCCACAAAGGCGGAGTCACGCGCACCATTCAGATACAGCCGTCATCTGCGCGTTATTTCGCCAGCGCAATGCCGTGCTTACGCAGCAGAGAGTTCAGCAGTTCTGATGTGGCGGCTGGTTTTCCGTCGGTGCAGATGAAGAGACTGTCGATGTAGTCCTTCCCATCCCGGATCTCAACCTGCTTACACTCGTAGCAAATGAGCAGTTCGCGCGTGCCAGAGGGAGTGTTCAGCCGCAGACAGTGACGTGGCGAGAAGCATCCGGCCACCATGTCATTCCACGCCTTATTGGCGCGGTCGATATCCCAGACGGCCTTCCGCACAGTTGCCAGTTCTGACGGGTCTGAAATGCGGACGCGACCGAGGATAGGGTATCCGTACAGTGTTCCATACGGCGTCGGCAGGTTCTCCGGTGCGAGGCGTTCCATTGTCGGATTGATAGACTGCAGCTCCACTTCCGTCGCGTCCATAAACCCCGCAAGATGCGGCGACACCTGATCCCGCAGCGGCGGCGCGTTGTCCCGCAGATAGAAAAACAGCACCGCCACCAGCAGGGCCGGCAGGATGAAGACAAGTGGCGAAGTTCTCTGGTCAGGGTTCATGGTTTATCAGCGAAAAGGAACCTCCATCCTGCCCCGGATGCTCCTTGAAAGCGACGACTTTCTCCGCCCTCACCCTGAGCCATGCGGCACCGCTACCTCCCACGCAAATACGCCGCCACGTCCGCGGCTTCCTGGGCGGTGAGGCCGAGCTGCGCGGCGCTCATCATCAAGCTCCGGCGCTGGAGCGCCGTCTTCGTCTTCACCCGCGCGGCGGGCACCATCTGCGTCAGCCCGCCTGCGCTGCGGATGAGCAGGGGATCGCTCTCACTGAGCACGAGACCCTCTATTATAGTACCATCGCTCGTCTCCACCCGCGTGCCGGCGAATCCGTGCGCGATGTCCGCATCCGGCTCGATGATGCTCCGCAGCAGCGCCTCCGTCGTTTGCGTGCGGCCGAAAGTCGTGAGGTCCGGCCCGTAATCCGCGCCCGTGCCGCCGATCTGGTGACAGAGAAAACAGCGCGCGGCCACCGCCTCGCCGCGTTTCGCATCGCCGGGGAGCTTCGCAGCATCCGCCGTCGAATAAGTCACCGCCACCGGAGCCGGGAGCGGCGCGGGAAGCAGGGTGATCTTCTCCGGGTCGTATAGCCCGCGCTCCTTTAGCGCGGCATTCAGCCCGTGCGCCTTCCAGGTGCTGTCCTTCCGGTTGAGCAGCCACCACAGCGCCGTCTCCCGGACGCGGGCGGTGTCGGTGGGGGGGGCCGCCCCGTTGGGGCTCCGTTGTCTGCGGGGCTGGCTCCCGGGGCTGCGCTCGTTCCTCGCTGGCCCCGGGCTTTGTTGTCCCGCCCCGTTGGGGCGGAGAGATGGCAGTGTTCAACTTCACCGCCACCTCCAGCATCGCCGCCGCCGCCTCCTTCGTGTCGTTGAACCCGATGGCCGTCAGCGCCTCCAGCCGGGCTGTCAGCGGGAGCGCCGGTGAGAGGGCGCGTTCTTTGAAAGCCCCCGCCATCTCCGGCAACTTCGACTGAAAGGCGAATAATGCCTCAGAAGCTGACCAGCGCAGGGCAGGCTTTTTGTGCATTGCCGCCCAGTAGTCGATAAACCCCCTCGGACTTACCCGCTCAGTGAACATACGCATGATGACTCCACTGGCAGCCTCATTCGGATCAAGTCGCTCGAAGATTACTTTCGTATCGGCCAGCCTTCCATACAGCAGGCGCTTCTCCCCGCACTTGCCCTTTTGAAGCGTAGCAGTCGTCAAATCGTAAGATTCATTTTCTAAGAACGATCTGGCGAATGCAGCCGCAAACCAGGAAGGGCATTCCTTCAGTCTTTCTGCTCCGTCAGCGATGATCATGACCGGCTCGCCATAACGGAGAGCCATTCTGATTTGGAAGCGAGACCACAGGTTGTCCTTAAAGGGAGGCAGTGGGGTATCCTCCTTGCCCTCCTCTTTCCAGACCATTCCAAAGCCAAAGACGGGCCAAAAGAAGTATAAATGGCGAGCGGCTGCGTAGCCCGCGTCCTTGTCATTAGGCATCATGTTGCCGAATATGCGAATCGTCTCTTTCCTGGAAGGGTTCTTATCTAACTGGGTAATGGCGTTTTGAATCACTGGTCTGGCGAGCGCCCGCACATGCACCGCCGGGCTTTTCAGCGCGGCGATGGCTCCCTCCACTGTCGTGAGATCAATCTTCGGCACCACGCTCTTAAATCCCTTCGGCGCGATGCGGTAGATGGTGCCTTCGAGCGCGTCGTCCATAGTGGCGTGGCCGCCGGTGCGCGGGTCGTGCCAGTCGGAAATGTAGAGCGCGCCGTCCGGGCCAACGGCGATGTCGCTGGGGCGAAAGAGGGTTTTGGTGTCGTCGGCTTTGATGCCTTTATTGCCGCCTTTGAAATCGGTGCCGGCGAAGTCGCCCGCTTTATTAGTTGTTAGGAAATCGAAGCGCTCCAGCTTCCAGCCTGCGCCATCGGGCTGCGGCTTGTAGCCGAAGATAGTATTCCGCGCGGACTCGCAGACGAGCAGGGTGCCTTCGTGTTTTTCACCGAGCGCGCCGTTCTCATAGAAGACGCAGCCGGTGGGCGCGCCGCCGCCGTAGATGTCGCCCGCGGGAGCGACGCTGGGGTCTTCCTGCCGCCATGTGGCCGTCTGGATGCTCTGACCGGGACGGCGATCCGCCTGCCAGGTGCGCTGTCCATCGGCGCTGGCGAATCCGTAGTTGCCGCCCTCCAGCACCGCGAAGACGCGGCAGGCGGACTGGTCGTCGTTGTCGCTGGCGAAGATGTCGCCGTAGCTGGTGACGCAGTTTTCGTAAGAGTTGCGCAGGTTGTGCGCGAGGATTTCCACGTTCGATCCATCCGGGTCCATGCGGGCGATGAAGCCGCCGACATAGACGCGCCCGTCGTCGCTCTTTTGCCCGGCGATCTCATTGGGATCCCAGTCCGGGCGCTCCGGGTCCTTCGGCCACCACGAGACGTTTTGCTTTGCGGCGATGCGGAAGGTCTTGCCGCTCTTGTCGGTGAATTTCGCGCCGCAATTCCCCGCGCTGAAATGCCACTTCCCGTCAGGACCGACGGTGACGCTGTGGAGCGAGTGGTCGTGATTGCGCCCGTTGAAGCCGGTGAGCAGCACCTCGCGGGTGTCGCCCTTCGCGGGATCGAATACGGCATCGCCGTCCTTGTCCGTATAGACCACAAGATCAGGGGCCATGCTGACGACGACCTTATTCCCAATGACCGCCACGCCGAGCGGCGCGCGGAGGAAGGGCTCCTGCACAAAGGGCCATGACTTGTCCGCCTTTCCATCGCCGTCGGTGTCTTCGAGCACCATGATGCGGTCGCCATTGGGCTGGCGGTTGAAGTGCTGGCGGTAGTTCACGCCCTCGGCGACCCAGATGCGGCCTTTGGCATCAATGTCTATGTTCGTCGGATTGCGCAGCAGCGGCGAGACAGCCCAGACGGTGACTTCCAGATTCGGGTCCGCGCATCGAAATAACTCAACAGGCACGGGAGCGGCGACGGCAGTGAGGGGAAGGAGGAAGGCGGGCAGACGTTTCATTTCCGGGGCGCAGCGGGAATTGGCGGGGTGTAGACAACAGGGGAACTCCAGGCAGGGATAGGGAATGGAAGAACTGACGCTCGAACACTTTTACGCGCAATCGC
>Ga0315905_10002949_pt1 | contig 17725 bp, 17 predicted proteins | sample LakEriMetagenome_5_FD_203522 | JGI IMG/M metagenome (GOLD analysis project Ga0315905, IMG submission 203522) | Freshwater fungal communities from buoy surface, Lake Erie, Ohio, United States - Buoy 4 MA121 | ecosystem: Environmental > Aquatic > Freshwater > Lake | place: USA: Lake Erie, Ohio... | reverse complement strand
CCTGTTCGTAGGGGGGGGGGTTCACTCAAGCCTGTGTAGTTATCGAGGGAAGCACCCTCTCACACAAAAAGCAGGTCACCCCAAGAAGCACCCAACCACCTATTCATTAGTTAAAAATGAAACTTAAATGTTGGAGACCACAAAAAAGCATGATGGGTCTACAAATTCTCTGCAATGTAATTTGAGGCATGGGGGTCTCATCCCTGCTTATGAAATGAAAACGACTGAATTTATTTTCTACCCCTAGGACTTGGTTGGGGCGCAAATCTACCCACTGGGCTAAACCTTTGACAGTACCTTTGGTTTGGGGTACTCCCCCTGCTGACTTTGTGTTCACAGGAAATTACGCCCAAGGATGCTACGCATCTAATCCACCGAATTTAAGTTTTAAACCTAACGGACAGGTGGTTTGCAAACTTTCTTTAATACTTCCGAATGTGTTGAACGGGGGGCAATATGCTCCCATTTATTTGATTCACCTTCATGCCCTAACTCTTTGCCTTTTGCGTATTGTTCAGGAAAAGCAGTTATAGCAAGCATCCTAGATGTCTCATCTTTGCAGTCAAATTCATATCTAGTGCGTAAGGAGAAAATTTCTAGCCCCGAAGGAATTTTTTGTGGTTTTAGATAATTCGTTAATTGCCATACCTTAACCCTATTTCCTTCTTTCCGAACTGTTTGGAAGTCTATGAAAACCTGAGTTCCGCTTTCAGTTTCAACAACAAAGTCCCAACCCGCCCAAACAGGTGAAGCAATCAGCATTAGCAGTGAGAAAAAGAATGGCTTCATGGTTTAACAGGTGTTTTGCAAACCCTATTTAAGACTGTAAACATAGATGAATTAGGGACTATGTGCTCCCACTTAGTGTCAAATTCACTATATGTTTCTGTTCCTAAATCCGTTCCTCTTGCGTCTTTTTGAGAGAAAGCAGTTACTGTAAGCACCCTAGATGTCTCTTCCTTGCAGTCAACCTCATATCTAGAGCGAAAAGAAGAAATATTTTGCCCTTTAGCACTGACTGGCTTTGGGTAATTCGTAACCCGCCAAAACTTAACTCTATTTCCATCTTTGCGAAGGGTTCGAAAATCCACAAAAATTTCCACCCCGTTTTCATTTTCTGAGACCCACTCCCAATTTGCCCAAGCGGGTAAATTAACAAGCATTAGGAAAACAAGCAGGTATTTCATTTGACTTCTTGTTCAAGCAGTTTGGCAATGATGTCAGTCACTGTGCAATCTTGCTCAATAGCCTTCATCCTGATTTTCTTGTGGATGTCCTCACGCAGATTGATGGTGAGCCTGCGGTAGCCCTCAGGGGCATGGAAAATCTTGGTGACCTTGGCGGTTGGCTTTGCGGTACTGCCCTTTGCAAACGCATCTGCCAACTGTGTCTTGTTGTCCAAGGTGGGTTTTGCCAATGTACTCATGGGTTTCTCCTAAGACGGTTTTATTTGATGTTTGATTGCATTGCCGATGGCAAGCAAGTGAAGAAAAAAGTTTTGGTTGGGCTTTCAAATTCGGGCGGCTCTACTGATTTTTGAACCGCATCCGCATCAACCATTGCTACTGCGGCTTTAAGACAAAGTTCCTTTGAAGTAAAAGCACTGACTGGTGGCGGTGGCACGGGCGCATAAAAAAGACCCTTTGTCATAACCCTTCTTGTCAGAATCCAATTTGGCTTTCCTTGGGACTCTAGGGTGGCTATTTTTCCTTCCGCTTTAGCCAATCTTTCCTCAAGGACGCTTGGCTTTCCTTGCGAATCTAAGACGGCTATTTTTTCTTCTGCTTTAGCCAATCTATCCTCAAGGGCTTTTGTACCGCCTTTGTCGCACCCCGCCAGTGCAAACAGCAATCCAATAAAAATAATGGCTTTCATGTTCAGACCTTTAGTAATTTCTTGACCTCTGCGGTCAGTGCTTTGACCTCATCCCTTGCGCTTGTGTCTGCCAACTCTGTGACTGTTAGCCCCTCACCCAGTGCTTGCATATAAGCCACCCTCATGCCTGTTGATGAAGCCAATGCCTCGATGCCCAACTCTTGGGATGCCAAGCCTGACAACTCTTGGGCAAGCCTTGTGTGCGCCCTGTACCTTGTCCAAAGCATTCTTGCCTTGACCTGTTTAACCGCATTGGCTTGGTTAATGAGTTCTAGGATGTCACCTGTTGCCCAAATTTCAGCATTGCTTGCGCCAACTGGAATCAGGCACAGGTCTGCCAATATCAGGATTGCCTTGGTCATTTCGGCAAGCCTTGGCGCACCATCCAAAACTATGTAATCCGCATCTTGGTGCTGTTTGACCTTGTTAATCAGGTCTGAGTGGTCAATGGCGGTATCTGCTTTGAGGTTGCCTTGCCTGCCCTTTTGTTGCCTGACCGCAAACCATGAGGCACTTGTGCCTTGGGGCATATCGCAGTCAATCAGGACTGTTTTGCCTGATTTGGACAACTCACCTGCCAAGTTGGTGCTGACAGTTGACCGCCCTGCCCCACCTTTGACTTGGACTAAACCAATTATTTTTGTCATTTTTTTCTTAGTTCCTTGAAAAGGACCCAGCCACCATCACCAACAGTTTTAAGTGGATTTGTTTTGCAGTAGTTGTCCATCCACAAAAAAACTTGGTTAGCAGAGTTAATATTTTTTAAAGGGCTTTCTGGCTTGAGGTCTTCTATGTCATGCAATGTGTTCAGTCCTGACATGTACCCAAGTAGCCACCCCTTTTTTGGGTTGTTTGCTTGATTTATCCATTCACCACAATCAGGCATTCCAAACACAGTTTGCCCAAAGACTGGTTGGGTTAACAGCACAAAGGTTGTTAAAACAATTCCTACTTTTTTGTTGACGGTTGTTTTCATGTTTTTCCCCTTATTTACCTGATTGCGCTTTTAAGCATCGCAATCTGTAAAGCCCACCAAGGGCTTCCTTCATATCATTGACGCATTTTTTTTTGTCATCAATACTCATACACTCTGACACCACTAAAGCCTCTACACATTTATCTATTTCGCTTTGTTGCTGACACCCTGCCAAGCCAACTACCAACAGGATGAGGGGCAGTTTGGTTTTGATTGAATTCTTTAAAACGGCTGTCGGTGGCAAGTGCAAGCGGTTTGGGTGGCAACCTGCAAGGTTGTCCCCAAAAAGCGAAGCACCTACTACAGGTGTTTTAACTATAGGTAGATACAGGCTATATATAGTGTGGTGACCGTTAATGCGTGAAGTGGTGACCGTTAATGCGTGGATAACCCATGCTTTGGTGACCGTTAATGCGTGGATAACTTGGTCAATCCACAGGGTTTTGGGGATAACTTTATTCATATGCCTCCCTTTTTCCCAATGTGGGTCAGGGATGGCTTGACCAATAATCCAGTTGGTGAGACCTCAACCTGTACTCCACCATAGACAGTGACCACCTTCTTCAACTCACCCAAAAATGCCAAGCGGAAATCAGTCAACCTTGAGTAGTTACTGCCAAACTGCATTGCCAAGGATGACCAAGGGATAGCGGTGGGCTTCTTCAGGTAAGACATTCGGTAGGTCAACCATGTGTAGATGTCCAAAGCCATTGGGGACTTTTTGAGGGCTTTGATGGCTCTCATGTCGATTGGCACAGGTCTGTCCACAATCTCCCTGTAAAAGGTCTCTGTGAGGCTTATGGATGACTTCCAAAGGGTTGTTTGGTTCGGGTCACTGGGATGCCACCAAAAGACCGCCTTGTCTGCCAGTGTTTGGTTGATGATTTGTGTGCCATCCCCTTGCTCATGGATGGCGGTGATTGATGAGGCAAACAACCGCTTAGTTTGCTCTTTAAGCCTTGAAATTGACCCCCATCTGCCACCTGTAGGCACAAGGTCTAATTCCCGCATGAAACCGCTCAGGCTATCGCCAAGTTCCAACTCTCTGCTTTTGGTCTTGACCGCCTCGGTAGTCACCCAAGCCAACAGCAACCTTGGGACTGAGCCATAGGGCAGACCAATGGAACTTGGGGACAGGATGGTGAGACTGTAGTTGCCGTTCTTGCGGGTGAACTCATTGCCTGCAACTTTGCTGTGGGGTAGGGTGGCTTGCACCATAGCCCTTGCCATAAAGCCCAAGGCATCGGCATCCAGTGCCATCTCATCCTCGATGGCTAACGCCCTGTTAATCAGCAGGTCTAAATTCTTGTCATTTAAGTTTGATGCCATCTTGCACTCTTGGCTCTGTGGGCTTTAACTTATTGTTACACAGTATTACATAAGGTTATGTTTGCATATGTATGTGATTATGCAACTGCATATTGGTGGGTTAAGGCAGGGGACTGGTTTGTTGTTCTTTCTCAAGTGCCAAATACTTTGCTGTCATCCAGTCAAGTTCGCTTTTTAGGCGCACTGCTTCAGTGTTGATTTCCTTGACAGTTTCCCCAAGGCTCACAGTCTCAAAGACCAAAAGAATCATGCACACATTAAATATGGTTGCCAGTATGACTGTGTATGCATAGACGCTAGAGGCTGTAAATGCAAAGCCACTAATCCACACATACATCAACGCTACTGCGTATAGCCTGTATCGCCATTTTGGTTTTGCTGAGTATTTCAAAAATGCTTCAGTGCTGTAGTCCATGTTTCAAGCCTCGATGTTTCTCAATCAGTCGTTGGGTGTACTGGAGTTCTTCTGCCAAGTCCTTTGCCAGTTGGCGCAGGTGGGGTCTGTGACCACCTTTAAAGGCATTGCGTGACACCACCGCCTTGCCCTCAGGGGACTTTGCCCCTGTGGACTTAGCCCAAGGCTTCCATTGCCTGATGGCTTGGGACTGTTTGGCTCTGCGTTCAGGTGTCCAAGTAATCATGACCTAATTTTCAATGCGCCTCGAGATGAAATTTCTGCACAGAGACTTGGATTCTGAGGGTCACAAATTACAACCTTTTGTATGTTTTCGCTCTGAGCAAAAGCAGAGGGAATTGCGTGCTGTAGGGCGATTGTTGATAGGGCGAGGGCAATCACTGTCAAAACAAACTTTGTGTACAAATCTGATTTCATGGGGTTCTCCTTGGTTAAACGGTCACTTTATCCAATAGTTTGTTTGGCGCAATATCTAAATCTTCCGCCACTGTTGCCATAGGTATGTCAGTATTAGATGATGTGATTGCATACGCATTGTTGACCTGATTGTGACCAACTTGCCCAATGTTGGTTTGGCTTATGTAGGGCTGTGGGTGCTTGAGCATTGCCAATGCCTCAACAGTGCTTCTAGCCTGCGCCTGTGCCTTAAATGCCAACCGCATGAAACCCTCATAGTTCTTCATGTACTCAGAATTGGAGGCTCTGATGGCAAGTTTGTTGAATATGGTGTCTAGGGCTATGGCTTGACTGGTCAACATTCGCTCAAGCCTTGAAAGGTTGCCATCCACCACCTCATTGCCTGCTTTTTGCAGTTCAAGGATGTAGTCGGAGACTTCCACCGAATCCTCAACATTGGCAAACTTTTTGACAGTAAATGCGCTGTTCACAGACCTTGTGGTCATGGATGCAACGATGTGGTTTGGGGTCATATCGGATGACAAGCCTTCATGCAGACCTGCCACTAGATGCCGTTCATCCAACTTGAGTGCATTGGGGTTGTTAACAGGTGGTGATTTTTTCGCCATAAAACTCCTTGGTACTCAGTAAACAGTTGACCCTTAGCCAAGATGCTGAATTTGTCCCCAGTGGCTTGGCAGTGAGGGTCTTTTCTGACCACTGCCTCCAACTCAAACCACTTTGCTTGGCAAGCACCTCAATCTGTTGCCAAAAATCTGCTTCCAAACTGATGGTGGTTCGTTTGGGGCTTTTGATGTGTCGAAGTTGGTTTTCCATTTGATAAACAGGTATTCGGTATTTGGTTTTTATTCACAGTTGTTGGCATCCCCAAGGATGCCTCTTATGTCTTTGAAAACTTGAACTCTTGAACAATTGAATACTTGAAGTAAACAAAACCTCTTGCACATCAATGTTTACAAGGGGTCTGCTTGTAGAACTTATATTTAATGAGGCTTTCAGACTCATCTAAGGCTTGCCAGTTCATCAATTTTTGCTGTGGTTCGCCTGTGTTCAATGTTGCGCCCTTGCACAGTTGATTCATTTGTTGCCCACCACCTGACACGCAGTTGCCCAACCAAGAAAGTGTGCTTTGCGCTGTCCTTGTGGACTATGTAGCGGTACTTGCCTGTGTAGGCGAAAGCAGGGGATTCTTGGTCACCATTGAAATCAACTGCAACATCTCTTGCGCCTGTTCGCCAAGCAGTCTTATGTGTTTCATGTTGCAAATAGGGGTCAAGGCTTCTTGCCCAAGCATCATTGATGTAGTGGGTGGCAATAGGCTCAGACCGCTTTCTTTGCTTGGGGTCTAGTGGGTCGCCATGCCACAAGACCAAGACCCTGTAAATCAATTGCAACCGCTTCAGTTCTGCGATGGCATACCAAAACCGCTTCTTGATGAATGCCTTGTGGTCATCATCCAAAGCAGGCTCACCAAACGCATCAAGGATGAAACTGGTGGTGGCGGTAGTTTCGTTGACCTCTTGCACAGCAACCAAAACACCATTGCTGTTTGGAACTGCAACCACCTGCTCAAAATCTGAATCATCCTCATCAGCAGGCTCAAACTTCTGATGCCAAACATCAGGGTCAACTCCCGCACAGTCGGCAAAGTCTTGCTCTTTCATCAGGGATGCAAACAGGATGATGCAATCCATGACCGCCACTGACCTTGGGATGTCCTCAAAATTGTTCACCAAGCCAATGATTCTTTTGAGTGGTGAATCCTTGCCTGCGGTTTGGTCAATGAATTGGTTGGACACAGCAACATCAAGAGAATGCTCATCCTTGATGACATACCTGACTGCGGTGGCTCTACTTGAGGTTTTGCCCAAAAAACTTGGCTCATCTTCTGATGGCTCTCTGATGAAACCCTTTTCAAGTAGCCATTCAATGGACTTTTGTGCTGTTCTGTAACTGATGCCAGTTCGCAGGCAAACGCTTTGTGCGCCATGTGTACAGACCCTGCTTTTTTGCTTACTGTTAACACCACTGCACAGCACAATGTATGTAGCCATGTCGTTATGACCACCACCCTCAGCAACAACAGCCTTCAAAGTCTTCAGTGACATTTGTGTAAACCCACGCTTTTTGCTTTGCTTGATGTCTTCCATTTTTTCCCTTTGGTACTTTTGACCTTTTGGTTTTCTTGGGTTGCCTAGTTATTAAACACTCGCTCTACATTTGAATAAACCGCACCTGCTTTGGACTTGGACTGCAAAACCAATATGTTGCACTCCCTGTCAATCAAATCCTCAAGGTCAAACCCTGCACTGATTTCCTTGGGGTTTAACTCCCTGCCAAGCACCCCCTCGATGACCTGTGCCAACTTGGACTGCTTGGTCAACTGGGGTGCTGTAGACCGCATGACTGTTGCGCCATCAAACTGACCGCCTTTAACAGTGAATTCAAACCCAACCCTCAAACCATAGGTATTTGAAAATTGCCTGATGGCAGAGACCACCGCTCTATAAGTGCCATCCTTGACTGATGCCACTGGTGTTGCCTGCTGATGTTTGACCACAAAAGCCATAAAAACCCCTATTTCAGTTTTAACAATAGACCTATCGTTAAAAATAATCCTGTGTTTTGCCTGCCAGTTGCATCTCAAGCAAAGCCACCTGAGCCTTGAGCAAAACAAGCATTGCCTGCAAGATTTGTTCTGTTGATGGTTGTTTGATTTCTTGGTTCATCTTTGAGCCTCATTGCTTGGTAATACCGCCCACAGCACCCCAAAACGCAGGGTCTGACATCCATCTACACAAAGCCACCGCAGTTTGTGGCTTCAATGTGCTGACATAACTGACTTGCTCTGCATCCTTGCCCTTCAGACGCAACAATGCCCCTACCGCTTCATTAACGGCAAGGGCATCCACTGTCTCAGGCTTGATGGTTTGTGCCTGAATGCGAATTGATGGGCTAAACAGGATGTCTAGTTCATTACTGAGTGACAAGCGCACTCCTTTGCAGTAACAGGTGGATGGTGGCGGGTTGCCACTGTTTATTGGTTTTTGTGGGGATGCCCCTTGAGTTCAGGTTGTCAGCAATGGCTTGCAAGGTCTGCCCCTTGGCTCTTGCCTGCTGTATTTCAGCAACCACCTTGACCTCTTGCTTGACCTGCTCAAGCCTTCCATTGACCGCTTTAAAGCCATAAGGGGTTTGGTTTGTATAGACCTGCCTGTTGGCTTTCTTGTTCTGCAAAACAGAGGCAGTGCGTTCACCAACCAACTCACGCTCAAACTCTGCCAAGTTGGACAAGAGCCTAAAAATCATTTTCCCAGTGGCGGTGGTGGTGTCGATGTTCTCGGTCAGGCTCACCATGTCGCCCTTTTTCTTAGCCACCATGTCACCAATTTCAATCATGTTCTTGGTACTCCGAGCCACCCTAGACATTGAATAAAACACAAAGGCATTGCCCTTCTTGATGGTTGCCAAGGCATCCTGTAGCCCTTGCCTTGTGTCCATGCGCTTGCCACTGATGCCCTCATCCTTAAACACATTGACCAACTCATAACCATTGGCAAGACACCACTGCGCAATCTTGGCTTGCTGTGCCTCAAGGCTTACGCCCTCTTGGGCTTGCTGTGCGCTTGAAACTCGGATGTAGCCAATGGCTTGTTTGGTTTGTGTTTTCATGGAATGTTTTCCTTTTAACTTGGATAGTATGTTATCACATAAACAAATGATTGCATATGTATGCTGACATAGTTTTTATTTATTTAATCAATTTATTTTGGGCTAACTGCCCTGTTCGTAGGGGGGGGGGTTCACTCAAGCCTGTGTAGTTATCGAGGGAAGCACCCTCTCACACAAAAAGCAGGTCACCCCAAGAAGCACCCAACCACCTATTCATTAGTTAAAAATGAAACTTAAATGTTGGAGACCACAAAAAAGCATGATGGGTCTACAAATTCTCTGCAATGTAATTTGAGGCATGGGGGTCTCATCCCTGCTTATGAAATGAAAACGACTGAATTTATTTTCTACCCCTAGGACTTGGTTGGGGCGCAAATCTACCCACTGGGCTAAACCTTTGACAGTACCTTTGGTTTGGGGTACTCCCCCTGCTGACTTTGTGTTCACAGGAAATTACGCCCAAGGATGCTACGCATCTAATCCACCGAATTTAAGTTTTAAACCTAACGGACAGGTGGTTTGCAAACTTTCTTTAATACTTCCGAATGTGTTGAACGGGGGGCAATATGCTCCCATTTATTTGATTCACCTTCATGCCCTAACTCTTTGCCTTTTGCGTATTGTTCAGGAAAAGCAGTTATAGCAAGCATCCTAGATGTCTCATCTTTGCAGTCAAATTCATATCTAGTGCGTAAGGAGAAAATTTCTAGCCCCGAAGGAATTTTTTGTGGTTTTAGATAATTCGTTAATTGCCATACCTTAACCCTATTTCCTTCTTTCCGAACTGTTTGGAAGTCTATGAAAACCTGAGTTCCGCTTTCAGTTTCAACAACAAAGTCCCAACCCGCCCAAACAGGTGAAGCAATCAGCATTAGCAGTGAGAAAAAGAATGGCTTCATGGTTTAACAGGTGTTTTGCAAACCCTATTTAAGACTGTAAACATAGATGAATTAGGGACTATGTGCTCCCACTTAGTGTCAAATTCACTATATGTTTCTGTTCCTAAATCCGTTCCTCTTGCGTCTTTTTGAGAGAAAGCAGTTACTGTAAGCACCCTAGATGTCTCTTCCTTGCAGTCAACCTCATATCTAGAGCGAAAAGAAGAAATATTTTGCCCTTTAGCACTGACTGGCTTTGGGTAATTCGTAACCCGCCAAAACTTAACTCTATTTCCATCTTTGCGAAGGGTTCGAAAATCCACAAAAATTTCCACCCCGTTTTCATTTTCTGAGACCCACTCCCAATTTGCCCAAGCGGGTAAATTAACAAGCATTAGGAAAACAAGCAGGTATTTCATTTGACTTCTTGTTCAAGCAGTTTGGCAATGATGTCAGTCACTGTGCAATCTTGCTCAATAGCCTTCATCCTGATTTTCTTGTGGATGTCCTCACGCAGATTGATGGTGAGCCTGCGGTAGCCCTCAGGGGCATGGAAAATCTTGGTGACCTTGGCGGTTGGCTTTGCGGTACTGCCCTTTGCAAACGCATCTGCCAACTGTGTCTTGTTGTCCAAGGTGGGTTTTGCCAATGTACTCATGGGTTTCTCCTAAGACGGTTTTATTTGATGTTTGATTGCATTGCCGATGGCAAGCAAGTGAAGAAAAAAGTTTTGGTTGGGCTTTCAAATTCGGGCGGCTCTACTGATTTTTGAACCGCATCCGCATCAACCATTGCTACTGCGGCTTTAAGACAAAGTTCCTTTGAAGTAAAAGCACTGACTGGTGGCGGTGGCACGGGCGCATAAAAAAGACCCTTTGTCATAACCCTTCTTGTCAGAATCCAATTTGGCTTTCCTTGGGACTCTAGGGTGGCTATTTTTCCTTCCGCTTTAGCCAATCTTTCCTCAAGGACGCTTGGCTTTCCTTGCGAATCTAAGACGGCTATTTTTTCTTCTGCTTTAGCCAATCTATCCTCAAGGGCTTTTGTACCGCCTTTGTCGCACCCCGCCAGTGCAAACAGCAATCCAATAAAAATAATGGCTTTCATGTTCAGACCTTTAGTAATTTCTTGACCTCTGCGGTCAGTGCTTTGACCTCATCCCTTGCGCTTGTGTCTGCCAACTCTGTGACTGTTAGCCCCTCACCCAGTGCTTGCATATAAGCCACCCTCATGCCTGTTGATGAAGCCAATGCCTCGATGCCCAACTCTTGGGATGCCAAGCCTGACAACTCTTGGGCAAGCCTTGTGTGCGCCCTGTACCTTGTCCAAAGCATTCTTGCCTTGACCTGTTTAACCGCATTGGCTTGGTTAATGAGTTCTAGGATGTCACCTGTTGCCCAAATTTCAGCATTGCTTGCGCCAACTGGAATCAGGCACAGGTCTGCCAATATCAGGATTGCCTTGGTCATTTCGGCAAGCCTTGGCGCACCATCCAAAACTATGTAATCCGCATCTTGGTGCTGTTTGACCTTGTTAATCAGGTCTGAGTGGTCAATGGCGGTATCTGCTTTGAGGTTGCCTTGCCTGCCCTTTTGTTGCCTGACCGCAAACCATGAGGCACTTGTGCCTTGGGGCATATCGCAGTCAATCAGGACTGTTTTGCCTGATTTGGACAACTCACCTGCCAAGTTGGTGCTGACAGTTGACCGCCCTGCCCCACCTTTGACTTGGACTAAACCAATTATTTTTGTCATTTTTTTCTTAGTTCCTTGAAAAGGACCCAGCCACCATCACCAACAGTTTTAAGTGGATTTGTTTTGCAGTAGTTGTCCATCCACAAAAAAACTTGGTTAGCAGAGTTAATATTTTTTAAAGGGCTTTCTGGCTTGAGGTCTTCTATGTCATGCAATGTGTTCAGTCCTGACATGTACCCAAGTAGCCACCCCTTTTTTGGGTTGTTTGCTTGATTTATCCATTCACCACAATCAGGCATTCCAAACACAGTTTGCCCAAAGACTGGTTGGGTTAACAGCACAAAGGTTGTTAAAACAATTCCTACTTTTTTGTTGACGGTTGTTTTCATGTTTTTCCCCTTATTTACCTGATTGCGCTTTTAAGCATCGCAATCTGTAAAGCCCACCAAGGGCTTCCTTCATATCATTGACGCATTTTTTTTTGTCATCAATACTCATACACTCTGACACCACTAAAGCCTCTACACATTTATCTATTTCGCTTTGTTGCTGACACCCTGCCAAGCCAACTACCAACAGGATGAGGGGCAGTTTGGTTTTGATTGAATTCTTTAAAACGGCTGTCGGTGGCAAGTGCAAGCGGTTTGGGTGGCAACCTGCAAGGTTGTCCCCAAAAAGCGAAGCACCTACTACAGGTGTTTTAACTATAGGTAGATACAGGCTATATATAGTGTGGTGACCGTTAATGCGTGAAGTGGTGACCGTTAATGCGTGGATAACCCATGCTTTGGTGACCGTTAATGCGTGGATAACTTGGTCAATCCACAGGGTTTTGGGGATAACTTTATTCATATGCCTCCCTTTTTCCCAATGTGGGTCAGGGATGGCTTGACCAATAATCCAGTTGGTGAGACCTCAACCTGTACTCCACCATAGACAGTGACCACCTTCTTCAACTCACCCAAAAATGCCAAGCGGAAATCAGTCAACCTTGAGTAGTTACTGCCAAACTGCATTGCCAAGGATGACCAAGGGATAGCGGTGGGCTTCTTCAGGTAAGACATTCGGTAGGTCAACCATGTGTAGATGTCCAAAGCCATTGGGGACTTTTTGAGGGCTTTGATGGCTCTCATGTCGATTGGCACAGGTCTGTCCACAATCTCCCTGTAAAAGGTCTCTGTGAGGCTTATGGATGACTTCCAAAGGGTTGTTTGGTTCGGGTCACTGGGATGCCACCAAAAGACCGCCTTGTCTGCCAGTGTTTGGTTGATGATTTGTGTGCCATCCCCTTGCTCATGGATGGCGGTGATTGATGAGGCAAACAACCGCTTAGTTTGCTCTTTAAGCCTTGAAATTGACCCCCATCTGCCACCTGTAGGCACAAGGTCTAATTCCCGCATGAAACCGCTCAGGCTATCGCCAAGTTCCAACTCTCTGCTTTTGGTCTTGACCGCCTCGGTAGTCACCCAAGCCAACAGCAACCTTGGGACTGAGCCATAGGGCAGACCAATGGAACTTGGGGACAGGATGGTGAGACTGTAGTTGCCGTTCTTGCGGGTGAACTCATTGCCTGCAACTTTGCTGTGGGGTAGGGTGGCTTGCACCATAGCCCTTGCCATAAAGCCCAAGGCATCGGCATCCAGTGCCATCTCATCCTCGATGGCTAACGCCCTGTTAATCAGCAGGTCTAAATTCTTGTCATTTAAGTTTGATGCCATCTTGCACTCTTGGCTCTGTGGGCTTTAACTTATTGTTACACAGTATTACATAAGGTTATGTTTGCATATGTATGTGATTATGCAACTGCATATTGGTGGGTTAAGGCAGGGGACTGGTTTGTTGTTCTTTCTCAAGTGCCAAATACTTTGCTGTCATCCAGTCAAGTTCGCTTTTTAGGCGCACTGCTTCAGTGTTGATTTCCTTGACAGTTTCCCCAAGGCTCACAGTCTCAAAGACCAAAAGAATCATGCACACATTAAATATGGTTGCCAGTATGACTGTGTATGCATAGACGCTAGAGGCTGTAAATGCAAAGCCACTAATCCACACATACATCAACGCTACTGCGTATAGCCTGTATCGCCATTTTGGTTTTGCTGAGTATTTCAAAAATGCTTCAGTGCTGTAGTCCATGTTTCAAGCCTCGATGTTTCTCAATCAGTCGTTGGGTGTACTGGAGTTCTTCTGCCAAGTCCTTTGCCAGTTGGCGCAGGTGGGGTCTGTGACCACCTTTAAAGGCATTGCGTGACACCACCGCCTTGCCCTCAGGGGACTTTGCCCCTGTGGACTTAGCCCAAGGCTTCCATTGCCTGATGGCTTGGGACTGTTTGGCTCTGCGTTCAGGTGTCCAAGTAATCATGACCTAATTTTCAATGCGCCTCGAGATGAAATTTCTGCACAGAGACTTGGATTCTGAGGGTCACAAATTACAACCTTTTGTATGTTTTCGCTCTGAGCAAAAGCAGAGGGAATTGCGTGCTGTAGGGCGATTGTTGATAGGGCGAGGGCAATCACTGTCAAAACAAACTTTGTGTACAAATCTGATTTCATGGGGTTCTCCTTGGTTAAACGGTCACTTTATCCAATAGTTTGTTTGGCGCAATATCTAAATCTTCCGCCACTGTTGCCATAGGTATGTCAGTATTAGATGATGTGATTGCATACGCATTGTTGACCTGATTGTGACCAACTTGCCCAATGTTGGTTTGGCTTATGTAGGGCTGTGGGTGCTTGAGCATTGCCAATGCCTCAACAGTGCTTCTAGCCTGCGCCTGTGCCTTAAATGCCAACCGCATGAAACCCTCATAGTTCTTCATGTACTCAGAATTGGAGGCTCTGATGGCAAGTTTGTTGAATATGGTGTCTAGGGCTATGGCTTGACTGGTCAACATTCGCTCAAGCCTTGAAAGGTTGCCATCCACCACCTCATTGCCTGCTTTTTGCAGTTCAAGGATGTAGTCGGAGACTTCCACCGAATCCTCAACATTGGCAAACTTTTTGACAGTAAATGCGCTGTTCACAGACCTTGTGGTCATGGATGCAACGATGTGGTTTGGGGTCATATCGGATGACAAGCCTTCATGCAGACCTGCCACTAGATGCCGTTCATCCAACTTGAGTGCATTGGGGTTGTTAACAGGTGGTGATTTTTTCGCCATAAAACTCCTTGGTACTCAGTAAACAGTTGACCCTTAGCCAAGATGCTGAATTTGTCCCCAGTGGCTTGGCAGTGAGGGTCTTTTCTGACCACTGCCTCCAACTCAAACCACTTTGCTTGGCAAGCACCTCAATCTGTTGCCAAAAATCTGCTTCCAAACTGATGGTGGTTCGTTTGGGGCTTTTGATGTGTCGAAGTTGGTTTTCCATTTGATAAACAGGTATTCGGTATTTGGTTTTTATTCACAGTTGTTGGCATCCCCAAGGATGCCTCTTATGTCTTTGAAAACTTGAACTCTTGAACAATTGAATACTTGAAGTAAACAAAACCTCTTGCACATCAATGTTTACAAGGGGTCTGCTTGTAGAACTTATATTTAATGAGGCTTTCAGACTCATCTAAGGCTTGCCAGTTCATCAATTTTTGCTGTGGTTCGCCTGTGTTCAATGTTGCGCCCTTGCACAGTTGATTCATTTGTTGCCCACCACCTGACACGCAGTTGCCCAACCAAGAAAGTGTGCTTTGCGCTGTCCTTGTGGACTATGTAGCGGTACTTGCCTGTGTAGGCGAAAGCAGGGGATTCTTGGTCACCATTGAAATCAACTGCAACATCTCTTGCGCCTGTTCGCCAAGCAGTCTTATGTGTTTCATGTTGCAAATAGGGGTCAAGGCTTCTTGCCCAAGCATCATTGATGTAGTGGGTGGCAATAGGCTCAGACCGCTTTCTTTGCTTGGGGTCTAGTGGGTCGCCATGCCACAAGACCAAGACCCTGTAAATCAATTGCAACCGCTTCAGTTCTGCGATGGCATACCAAAACCGCTTCTTGATGAATGCCTTGTGGTCATCATCCAAAGCAGGCTCACCAAACGCATCAAGGATGAAACTGGTGGTGGCGGTAGTTTCGTTGACCTCTTGCACAGCAACCAAAACACCATTGCTGTTTGGAACTGCAACCACCTGCTCAAAATCTGAATCATCCTCATCAGCAGGCTCAAACTTCTGATGCCAAACATCAGGGTCAACTCCCGCACAGTCGGCAAAGTCTTGCTCTTTCATCAGGGATGCAAACAGGATGATGCAATCCATGACCGCCACTGACCTTGGGATGTCCTCAAAATTGTTCACCAAGCCAATGATTCTTTTGAGTGGTGAATCCTTGCCTGCGGTTTGGTCAATGAATTGGTTGGACACAGCAACATCAAGAGAATGCTCATCCTTGATGACATACCTGACTGCGGTGGCTCTACTTGAGGTTTTGCCCAAAAAACTTGGCTCATCTTCTGATGGCTCTCTGATGAAACCCTTTTCAAGTAGCCATTCAATGGACTTTTGTGCTGTTCTGTAACTGATGCCAGTTCGCAGGCAAACGCTTTGTGCGCCATGTGTACAGACCCTGCTTTTTTGCTTACTGTTAACACCACTGCACAGCACAATGTATGTAGCCATGTCGTTATGACCACCACCCTCAGCAACAACAGCCTTCAAAGTCTTCAGTGACATTTGTGTAAACCCACGCTTTTTGCTTTGCTTGATGTCTTCCATTTTTTCCCTTTGGTACTTTTGACCTTTTGGTTTTCTTGGGTTGCCTAGTTATTAAACACTCGCTCTACATTTGAATAAACCGCACCTGCTTTGGACTTGGACTGCAAAACCAATATGTTGCACTCCCTGTCAATCAAATCCTCAAGGTCAAACCCTGCACTGATTTCCTTGGGGTTTAACTCCCTGCCAAGCACCCCCTCGATGACCTGTGCCAACTTGGACTGCTTGGTCAACTGGGGTGCTGTAGACCGCATGACTGTTGCGCCATCAAACTGACCGCCTTTAACAGTGAATTCAAACCCAACCCTCAAACCATAGGTATTTGAAAATTGCCTGATGGCAGAGACCACCGCTCTATAAGTGCCATCCTTGACTGATGCCACTGGTGTTGCCTGCTGATGTTTGACCACAAAAGCCATAAAAACCCCTATTTCAGTTTTAACAATAGACCTATCGTTAAAAATAATCCTGTGTTTTGCCTGCCAGTTGCATCTCAAGCAAAGCCACCTGAGCCTTGAGCAAAACAAGCATTGCCTGCAAGATTTGTTCTGTTGATGGTTGTTTGATTTCTTGGTTCATCTTTGAGCCTCATTGCTTGGTAATACCGCCCACAGCACCCCAAAACGCAGGGTCTGACATCCATCTACACAAAGCCACCGCAGTTTGTGGCTTCAATGTGCTGACATAACTGACTTGCTCTGCATCCTTGCCCTTCAGACGCAACAATGCCCCTACCGCTTCATTAACGGCAAGGGCATCCACTGTCTCAGGCTTGATGGTTTGTGCCTGAATGCGAATTGATGGGCTAAACAGGATGTCTAGTTCATTACTGAGTGACAAGCGCACTCCTTTGCAGTAACAGGTGGATGGTGGCGGGTTGCCACTGTTTATTGGTTTTTGTGGGGATGCCCCTTGAGTTCAGGTTGTCAGCAATGGCTTGCAAGGTCTGCCCCTTGGCTCTTGCCTGCTGTATTTCAGCAACCACCTTGACCTCTTGCTTGACCTGCTCAAGCCTTCCATTGACCGCTTTAAAGCCATAAGGGGTTTGGTTTGTATAGACCTGCCTGTTGGCTTTCTTGTTCTGCAAAACAGAGGCAGTGCGTTCACCAACCAACTCACGCTCAAACTCTGCCAAGTTGGACAAGAGCCTAAAAATCATTTTCCCAGTGGCGGTGGTGGTGTCGATGTTCTCGGTCAGGCTCACCATGTCGCCCTTTTTCTTAGCCACCATGTCACCAATTTCAATCATGTTCTTGGTACTCCGAGCCACCCTAGACATTGAATAAAACACAAAGGCATTGCCCTTCTTGATGGTTGCCAAGGCATCCTGTAGCCCTTGCCTTGTGTCCATGCGCTTGCCACTGATGCCCTCATCCTTAAACACATTGACCAACTCATAACCATTGGCAAGACACCACTGCGCAATCTTGGCTTGCTGTGCCTCAAGGCTTACGCCCTCTTGGGCTTGCTGTGCGCTTGAAACTCGGATGTAGCCAATGGCTTGTTTGGTTTGTGTTTTCATGGAATGTTTTCCTTTTAACTTGGATAGTATGTTATCACATAAACAAATGATTGCATATGTATGCTGACATAGTTTTTATTTATTTAATCAATTTATTTTGGGCTAACTGCCCTGTTCGTAGGGGGGGGGGGTTCACTCAAGCCTGTGTAGTTATCGAGGGAAGCACCCTCTCACACAAAAAGCAGGTCACCCCAAGAAGCACCCAACCACCTATTCATTAGTTAAAAATGAAACTTAAATGTTGGAG
>Ga0315905_10002948_pt1 | contig 17727 bp, 16 predicted proteins | sample LakEriMetagenome_5_FD_203522 | JGI IMG/M metagenome (GOLD analysis project Ga0315905, IMG submission 203522) | Freshwater fungal communities from buoy surface, Lake Erie, Ohio, United States - Buoy 4 MA121 | ecosystem: Environmental > Aquatic > Freshwater > Lake | place: USA: Lake Erie, Ohio... | reverse complement strand
CGATGACTCATTGTCTTTACCATCGTAATTCCAATTTACCTTGTCTAAAGAATAAACACCAGCATGAGATGTCGGTGCTTCCGGTTGGGTGCAACTAGCTAAAATAGCAGCCATTGCAAATCCTACAATCGTTGTTTTTTTCATTGTAATGTTTTTTGTTTTTAAGCATTAAGAACAACAATTTACCTACTTAAATAAATAATGGGCGGGAAGAAAATGTTAAAAATGTTCCAAAATGGTTTTTAGGAACAAATTTTAGCCTTACTCAGTGCCATTTTCCTATTTTGTTGACTAAATTAACCATTCAATTTAAAAATTAAATTCATATGAAAAAGTTCATTTTAGCATATTTTGTGGTTAGTACCATTATTGCGTGTTCTCCAAAAACAGAAACAGCTAGCACATTCGCGGCTCCTAAAGATTTAACTAGTTACAATCTTGACAGTTCTGCCAATATTGATTTGGTTAAAAAGATGATAGTCGCTTTTGAAGCGATGGATTCTGCCACTTATAGATCATGCTATGCTGACACTGCTAAATTTCATGACAATGGAAAAGACATGACTTTAGATCAAAATATAGGCAACTTTAGCTATTTCAAATCAAGTGGTCTAACTTTTAAAGTAGTAAGTATTGAGCCAATTTGGGAAATCGTGAACAAAGAAGCTGACCAAAATGGCGTTACAAATTATGTTATGTCTTTTCAAACTATGGTCTTTAAAAAAGGCGAGAAGGAAGCAAAATTGATTATGAGTGTAGTCAATGGTATGAAAGATGGTAAAATTGTGGAAGAGTGGGGATTATACGATTCAAAACCATTCATGGATTTAATAACACAAAAATAGATTCATATATAGCAATTTTAAGCTATGCAATAGCTTAGTTTTAAGCCAAAAGAGCCCGTCACAGACGGGCTCTTTTGGCTTAAATAGGGTGTATCGTTAACCCATTAAACCCCTTATCTATTTCATTGTCAAATAACTTATCAAAAAGTATCATTTTGGCGCATAAATTGATTATTTTCAAAAGCGCTTTTCGCGTTATGCCCCTAACAATATGTCAATTATTCGTTATTTAATATTTACCCTTTTTGTTTGTGCGTTTAGCATAACAACTATTAATGCGCAGGATTTCTCTAATAAGGGAAAAGAATTTTGGGTGGTGTTTCCACCGCATCAGCCTTCAAGCCCAACTACTTTAGCTGAATTATCTTTGTACATTAGTTCGGATAAAAACACAAATGGTCATATCGTAATTAATGGAGATTCAATCCCATTTAATATCATCGCCTTTACACCTCAGGAATTTATTTTACCAAGAAACACGACTTATGTAAGTGGCGCTGAGTCTGCTACAGCTGATTCGTTAAATAAAATTGTTTTAAATAAAGGCATTAAAGTCATTGTGACCGAAGGTAAGCCTGGGGTTGTGGTTTACGCGCACATGTATGCTAATGCGCGTTCTGCAGCTTCTATTATTTTACCCATATCTGTTTTAGAAAAAAAGTACCAAGTTATTTCATACACCCAATCCCAGCCAACAGCACAACCAGTGGCTAATGAGTCTAGAAGGTCTCAATTTAGTGTGGTCGCGGTAGAGGATAATACGGTTATTCGAATTCAATTAAGAAAAAGTGGACAAATTTCGGGATCAAGTTATGACGTAAACTTACCTAAAGCAGGGACCATTTATTCCTTTCAAGATCCACTCGACCTAACTGGAACCTCCATTGAATCCGTCTCGACGGATGGAACTGTTTGTAAAAAAATTGCTGTTTTTAGTGGAAGTAGTAGTCTTTCAATATCTGCAAATGGATCGCTTGATCCATTGTACCAGCAGTGTTATCCTGTTAATTCTTGGGGCTTAAATTATTTTATCACCCCTTATCAAGGGAAAAATAAATTCATCATACGTGTGTTAGCCAAAGAGGATGGTACCAAAGCCATGATCAATGGACAAGAGGTCTTAATGAGTGCCAATGAATTTAAAGAGTATAGCTATACCAATCAAGCAGCATTTGCCATCAACTCCAATAAGCCTATTGCAGTAGCACAGTATTCATTGACACAATCTGCCGATATTGGTGTGGGTGATCCAGATATGGTGATCTTAAATCCGGTGGAACAAAACATCAATGATGTCACTGTTTTTTTAACCCCAAAAAATGCAATTTCTGATCAGAATATCAATGTGGTGATTAAAGATCAGGGTATTTCGACTTTTAAAATCAATGGACAAAAACCTACCGGTACATTTGTAAAAATAGCCAACACCAACTACTCTTATTTGCAAGAAAGATTCACAATTGGCAATACGCCATTTTTAAGTATCAGATTGACTTCTGATAGCGGTTTCAATGCTTTTTGTTATGGCTTTGGAGGTGTGGAATCCTATAGCTATAGTGCCGGTACCAATGTGAAGGATTTATTTCAAAAATTATTGATCACGAACAAGTTTACATCTGTGGATGCCAATGCGGTGACTTGCAAAGGAGCACCCTTTATTGCATCTATCACACTACCTTATAAGCCCAATGTATTAAAATGGAAAATACCCTCCTACGATCAAGTAGTCGATGATGCTCCAAAACCAATTGATTCCTCTTTAGTTAGCGGTAAAATGATTTACACCTTTAAATTAAACACAGAATTAATTTATCAAATAGCTGGAACATACACCATTGAGGTGATTGTGAATAATCCATTAGGTACTGAAGGATGTAGTGGTGAGCAAGAAATCAGTTTTGACTTAGAAGTGTTAGAGCCACCTAAAGCCCTCAATAAAATTATTACAAGTAACTGTGTGACAGATTCTGTTAGTTTTTTAAATGAAACAATTTTGAATGCAAGTGATAAAAAAATAACCAATTATAAATGGGATCTAGGGAACAATAATTTTAAAGATTATGCGGCTAGTTTTAAATTCAAATATGATACAGCTGGCAAGTATGATATCAAATATTTTTTAATTACAGAAATTGGTTGCATTAGTGATACCCTATCTGCGTCTATTCTGCTAGATGATTTACCTACTGTTAATTTTAATTTTTCATCTATCACCTGTCAAAATAAAGAGATTCTATTTACAGATTCATCTCAAGTTAAAGCGCCAACAATTATTGATAAATGGGTTTGGAATTTTGGAGATAGTACAACAATCGATACCCTTTCATCAAATACAGTTGTGAATCATAGTTATGTAGATGCAAAGAAGTACCAAGTTAAATTATCTACTATTACCAAAAATGGTTGTCAAAATACAAAAGAGAAAGAAGTCATTAGTCATCCAAATCCCGTTGTTGGATTTATCAAGCCAGAAATTTGCTTAGAAGACTCATTTGCTCAGTTTATTGATACCACAAGGATTGCAGATAATTCTGCAGGCTTTAAATATAAATGGAATTTTGGGGACAATGCCAATACCTTATTCCCCAACACGGATACCATTGCTAATCCAAAGCATCGTTATTTAACCCCAGGCGATTACAATATATCCCTCGAGATCAAAAGTTTAGCGGGATGTATAAGTGCAGATACCAGCATATTCACAGTGAACGGTTCTAGACCTAGATCTTTATTTTTAGTTCAAAATGACACCGCATTATGTAGTAATAAAGAAGTTACAATTATTAATAATTCTGAGGTGGATATTGGAACAATTGGAAAATTAATTATCTACTGGGACTATGATAGAGATTTATTAGATTCTACAGTAGATGAAAATCCTACGCCAGGCAAAAGCTATAAACATTATTATACAAAATATAGTTTCCCAGATACTACCAATTTTAAAATAAAATTAGTGGCATTTACAGGGGCTACTTGTTTAGATGATACTGCTCAAAGTATTTCAATTGTACCACCACCGAGTAAGGTCATCCCTTTAAGCACAAAAAATTATGTCTGTAAATTCGATACCCTTCATTTTGATGCTGGAATTACAGGCGGCCTTCCTCCGTTTAGTCAAATATGGTCCGTTGACAAGACGAGTGCTGCTAATTTTTCAGACAATATCTTGAACGGTCTTTTACCAGATAATATCAATATTTCATTAAAGCTAATAGATCCTAAAAAATGCGAATACCCCTATGTTAATATTCAAAATATGAATGTTCGTGATATTCCAACAGCAATTTTAAAAGCAAAGGATACGGTAATTTGTAACGGAGATCCAATTACGTTATTAGGCGCTGGAGCAATCAACTATACTTGGCTATTAAATGATGTAATTACTTCTTCAACTGGAATCATTGACACATTCTCAACCGCTCAAATTGGCCATTATAAGCTTATTGTAAACGATGGTTTTTGTAACTCATTAAAATCAGATTCAGTATTTATAAAAGCATTAAACATTCCGGTTTACACTTTAAGCTACAATCCTTTTAGTTGTATTAAAGGTAATCTAGTCATTAACACAAACGCAATTGATCAAAAAAATGTCTATCTAAATTGGGACTTTGGAGATGGAAAGACATTTAATCTTGCTCAGCCTGTTTCTCATAGTTATGATCAAATTGGTAGCTATCAAATAAAATTATCTGTAAAGAATGATTATTGTCCAAAATATGAATATCAATTAATTGGCGATTCAGTTAAAGTAGTCGCACCGCTACCACCATCTAAATTCACGCTATTTGTACTTGCAGATCAGGATACTTTATTGTCACCCAAAAAAACAGATTTTGGCTACATCAATTATAAATGGATACCTTCTTTTAACCTTTCAAATCCATCTATTCCTAATCCAATTTTTAGAGCAAATAGTTCCATTGAATATACTTTAAAAAGAACAGATCCAGTCACTGAATGTTTTATTAATGATATCTACTATATAGATGTTTCAAATCAGATTGTTGTTACCATTCCAAAAGCATTTACACCCAATAGAGACAACCTAAATGATGTTTTAAAAATTGAATATGGTGCAGGACTTAAAATATTTAACTTCTTTAGGATCTTCAATCGATTTGGAAAAATTGTTTTCCAAACAAATAGATTAACCGATAGTTGGGATGGTAGATACAATGGCCTAGATCAAGACATGGATGCATATACTTATGTAATCGATTATGTGACTTATAAAGACGAACACATTACAAAAACGGGATCCTTTATTTTATTAAGATAAATGCATAAAATTGTACACTTTATATTCGGGGTTTTGCTCCTTTCTTTTGCACAAGATACTTATGCGCAAGCGCCATATTCGTCTCAGAACTTTAATTTAAATAATTTCTTTAATCCTGCTACCTCTGGTTTTGGCATCAATAATAAAGTACAAACAATTTTTAGAACACAATACGAAGGTGTAGGAAGTGCCTATAGGACGATTGGAATAGCCGCTGATTTTGCATTGGTAGGGAAAAATAATTATGATAAAAATAATCTTTTTGGATTTGGTGTTCAAGCTGTTTCGGAGCAAGTGTTAGATGGTGTTTTACAAACCAATGCCATCACACTTAGTCTAGCGAATCGACTTTTCTTAAATGGACCAAAAACAAGTAATATTGCATTGGGCATTAGTTCTACATTAATTACAAGAACCATTGACGCTTCTAAACTTACATTTAGTGATCAGTTTAATTCTGGAAGATTGTTCAATTCAACAAGCTTAGAAGTGATTAATGCTATTCCAAGTAAATTTTCTTCTAATGTAGGATTGTTATATACCTTATCTAATGAACAAACCTTTCTTCAATTTGGTGGAAGTTTATTCTATATCAATCGAAGCTCTTTGGAGCAAGCAGTAGAAAAATTTCAAGAATCTTATCAAACCTTAGCGCAAATTAATTTAGAAAAAAGAATTTGGGAAAATAATACGATTGCTTTTCATGCAGATTATCAAAATAGATTTGAAAGTGAATTTGTTTATGCAGGAGCTGTATATAGTATTCCAATGAATTCAAATGGAGAGAATTTAGACCGTTTTTATATCGGTTGCTTTTATAGAACAAAAGATGCTATTATACCCTATGTTGGTTTAATGTATAAGAAATATAAATTCGGATTGAGCTATGATGTGTATCAATCAAAAATGTCCTTATCAAGTTTAAGGCCTCAAACTATTGAGTTCACTATTTCAACCAATTTTAGCAATCGTATTTCAGATAAATTAGTGGGCTTATTTAACTAATTAGGTTCGATCGTCTTTTCTATTTTTTATCACATTAAGTTTGACTATTTAAGGGAATGAACTAATTTTACATATACAAATAAACATTAGCCTAATGGGTAAGATTTTAGTGATAGGTGCAGGTGGACAGTTGGGTACGGAACTCACAAAAGCTTTATCAGATAAGTATGGAAAGGATTTTGTTCTTGCAACCGATTTTCAGGAGGCGGCAAGAGATAAATTTGACTATTGTGCTTTTCAAACATTGAATGTAATGGACAAAGCTAGCTTAGCTTCCATTGTTGTGAAAGAAGGCGTGACGCAGATTTATCACTTGGCTGCAATCCTATCTGCTTTAGGCGAAAAAAATCCAGTACAAGCATGGGATTTGAATATGGGTGGTCTGTTAAATGTATTAGAAGTGGCAAGAGATCACAAAATTGATAAAGTATTTTGGCCAAGCTCTATTGCAGTTTTTGGTCCAAATTCAGACAAAGACCAAACACCTCAAAGGGCATTTAAAGATCCTAATACCGTATATGGTATTTCAAAATTAGCAGGCGAGCATTGGTGCGAATATTATTTTAATAAGTATGGTGTTGACGTTAGGAGTTTAAGGTATCCTGGTTTAATTGGCTATAAGTCTTTACCGGGTGGAGGTACAACCGACTATGCAGTAGACATTTACCATAAAGCAGTGAAAGGAGAAAACTTCACTTGTTTCTTGAGCGAGCATACTTATTTACCAATGATGTATATGGATGATGCCATTAAAGCTACCTTAGATTTAATGGATGCGCCAAAGGAACAAATCACTATTCGTACTAGCTATAATCTTTCTGGAATGAGTTTTTCACCTAAGGAAATCCATCAAAGCTTATTGGACTATTATCCAAATTTTGAGATCGAATATCAGCCAGATTTTAGACAACAAATTGCAGACAGCTGGCCTAATAGTATAGACGATCGTGCTGCAAAACAGGATTGGAAATGGCAACCTACATTTGATTTAAAAGCAATGACAGCAACCATTGTAAAACACTTACCAGCATTTTTTAATTACAACGATTCAAAATAAATATATGTACAATCAATTACAACCATTTTTAGAAAAGGAAATAGAAGGTATCAAAGAAGCCGGCTTATATAAGAAAGAAAGAATCATTACTTCGGCTCAGGGAGCAGAAATCACGATACAAGGCGGCCAACAAGTGTTGAATTTTTGTGCCAATAATTATTTGGGTTTATCCTCACATCCAAAAGTGATTGAAGCAGCAAAGGCTGCGATTGATACACATGGATTTGGCTTATCCTCTGTGCGTTTTATTTGTGGCACTCAGGATATACATAAAACATTAGAAGAAAAAATTTCTGCTTTCTTAGGCACAGAAGATACTATTTTATATGCTGCAGCATTTGATGCGAATGGTGGGGTATTTGAACCCTTGTTTGGAGAGAAGGATGCAATTATTTCGGACGCCTTAAACCACGCATCTATCATTGATGGGGTAAGACTTACAAAGTCTATGAGGTATCGATACGAGCACAATTCAATGGAGGACTTGGAATTAAAATTAAAAGAAGCTATTGCAGCGGGTGCAGTTCAAAAAATTATAGTGACAGATGGTTCATTCTCTATGGATGGCACTATTGCACAATTAGATAAGATTGTAGAATTGGCCGAAAAATATGAAGCCCTTGTGATGATAGATGAATGTCATTCCACTGGCTTTTTAGGAAAAACAGGAAGAGGGGTGCATGAATTAAAAGGGGTGATGGGAAGAGTGGATATTATTACAGGTACATTAGGAAAAGCATTGGGCGGGGCGTCTGGAGGATTCACATCTGGTAAAAAAGAAATCATTGATTTATTAAGACAACGTTCAAGACCTTATTTATTTTCAAATACATTAGCCCCTTCAATTACTGGCGCATCTATTGCTGTATTTGATTTATTATCACAAACCACAGAGCTTAGAGATACGCTAGAAGAAAACACCACTTATTTTAGAGAAAAAATTACTGAAGCAGGATTCGATATCAAGCCAGGCACACATCCTATTATTCCAATCATGTTATATGATGCAGTGGTGTCGCAAAAAATGGCTGAAAAATTATTAGAAAAAGGAATTTACGTGATTGGATTTTACTATCCAGTTGTTGCCAAGGGTCAGGCAAGAATTCGTGTTCAAATTTCTGCAGCACATACTAGAGCGCATTTGGATCAAGCCATTCAAGCATTTGTAGAAGTGGGTAAAGAGTTGGGTGTGATCAAATAAAATTTAAAAATGCAGGACCTGTATAAAATAAAAAGGGTTTACGACTATTAGATCGTAAACCCTTTTTTTAATCTCTCTTATTAAACATCAAAGCAACTAATCTTTCGATTTGAATGCCCGATCTTATTTTTGAAATTACTTAGGTAAAACAACAGCATCCAAAACGTGGATCAAGCCATTGCTTGCAGCTAAATCAGTAGCAACTACTGTAGCAACACCACCTCTCTCGTCTGTTAAGATAACTTTACCTTCTTTAATAGAAGCAACTAAGTTACCACCACTAACTGTTTTTAAAGTTACTGAACCACCGCCATCTGTGATTGCTTTCACAACAGCAGCAGCATTGAAACTACCTGCTACAACGTGGTAAGTTAAAACTTTAGCTAAAGTTGCTTTGTTTTCTGGCTTAAGTAGGTATTCTACTGTTCCAGCTGGAAGTTTTCCGAAAGCAGCGTTTACTGGTGCAAAAACTGTAAAAGGTCCTGCGCTTTGTAAAGTAGCAACTAAGTCAGCAGCTTTAACAGCAGCAACTAAAGTTGTGTGGTCTTTTGATCCTACAGCAACGTCTACTAATGTTTTTTGAGCGTTTACTGTGATTGTGCTAGCAACGATTGCAAAAGTCGCTAGTAATAAGTTTTTCATTTTCATGTTATTGATTTTAAACTATAACATCTAGTTCCTTAAATTGTTCGGGTTAAAAATGAATAAAAGGTGAATTGTAGTTTAGATGATTGACAATCAATAGGGTAGTACTATTTATTTTATTTTTTATTTATTAAATCCAATTAAGCTTATATTTATATACAATTTTATAAATACTATGTTAAAAAAGTTTACTCCCTCAGATTACATCATGCTTATTGCAGCATTTTCTTCCTTAATCTTTTCAGAACTTTTATGGTTCAAAGGTGAAAAAGAAGCTGGAATATTTGTAGGCCTGTGGGTGCCTTCAATCCTTGGATTTGCTATTTTTTTAAAATTAATAAATAACAAAAATGACTGAGATCATACCTTATTTTGCAGCCTTCATCACCTTATTATTTGGTGTTGGATTTGTATTGTCCCTTAATAAATTTAAAGGGTATAAATAATTAGTGCATGAGTAAATTCTTGCAATTAGCTAGTAATAAATTTGACTCCTACTTTAATGCTAAGGTTGTCAGAAAAATCGAGCTGCTTCTTTTAAGAGCAGCAGTCTTTTCGTTTATACTTCACTTAGCTATTATTTATTTAGGCAATAACTTTACTTATTTTCAACATTTTCAACATAGCTATTTAAAGGCCATCTATACGCCTTTTAGTTTTATTCTTTTTTACGAGGTTTTTCTGCTGATTATTATCATCCCCAATTCCATCTCAGAGTTTATAGGTAAGCAGTTTGAGGTCATTACACTCATTACATTAAGAAGTTTTTTTCATGATATTGCTGACTTTAACACCAGCGAAGCCATCAATTTTCAAAACCCTGCTTTTTTAAGTTTAGTCTTCGATTTAGTGGCTTCCATTTTTATGTTAGGACTTACAATTGTGTATTATAAAATTTATAATAGTAGCAATAATAAGGAAGTCATTAGAGAGTTAAATCAATTCATCAATATCAAGAAAGTGGTTTCATTGAGCATGATATTAGTTTTATTAGTTTTAAGTGTTACAAGTTTATTTAACTGGTCATTAGATATGCTAGAAGCATTAAAAATAAACGACAATTATCCGAATCCCAATACGGTATTTTATGAAGACTTCTTTTCTATCATGATATTTGTGGATGTGTTATTACTTATTATTTCATTTACTTTTCACTCCTCTTTTTTCATCATTTTTAGAAATGCAAGTTTCATCATTACAACTATTTTACTAAGAATGTCTTTAACGATTGAAAAGCCTATGAACTATATCATTATTTTAATTGGCTTTTTATTCGCCATTGCCTCCTTCTTCTTGTACCGATTTAGGTATATCCACCATAAAAGAGATTTATAAAGCCTGTTAGCAAGCTTTATATCCATCCAACAATCAGCTTGAATTTTTGTTATATCCATTATAAAACGCAACCACATGACATTTCAAGAGCAATTAGATCACTTAATTATAGATAAGCAGGCAATACCTGAGGCCTTTGCATTACCAGAATTGATTGATCAAAGAACCTATCTATCTGATGGTGAGTTAGTTAACTGGGATGGCCCAACGCACGAAGTGTTCTCTCCAATTTGTATGCACACCCCAGACGGCGTACAACGTATTAAGATAGGATCTTATCCAGTATGTACCGAGAAGGAGGCGATGATTGCATTGGACGCTGCTTGCAAAGCCTACAATGATGGTAGAGGCGAGTGGCCAACCATGTCTGTTGCCCAAAGGATAGCATGTGTAGAAGAGTTTGTTGTAAAAATGCTTGCGCAAAAAGAGATTGTGGTGAAGTTAATTATGTGGGAGATTGGTAAAACCTATGCAGACTCCCAAAAAGAGTTTGACAGAACTGTCGAATATATTTATGCAACTATAGAAGCGTTAAAAGATATAGATAGAGACTCATCCAGGTTCACTATTGAACAAGGTATCATTGCTCAAATTAGAAGATCACCATTAGGGGTTGTTCTGTGCATGGGGCCATTCAACTATCCTTTGAACGAAACCTTTACCACTTTGATTCCTGCAATCATTATGGGTAATACTTTATTGTTTAAGGCACCAAAGCATGGTACCTTATTACACTATCCAATGTTAGAAGCATTTAAATCTTGTTTCCCTAAAGGGGTGGTGAATACAATTTATGGAAGAGGTAATGTTATTATCCCTGCATTGATGGAGTCTGGCAAGATCAATGTATTGACACTGATTGGCTCAAGTAAAGTAGCCAATCAATTAAAAAAATTACATCCAAAAGTAAATAGACTTAGAGCAATTTTAGGCTTAGATGCAAAGAACGCAGCCATCATTACAAAGGATGCGGATATTAAATTAGCTGTTCAAGAAACAGTTTTAGGATCACTTTCATTTAATGGACAAAGATGTACCGCACTTAAAACTATTTTTGTGCATCAATCTATTGCAAAAGAATTCATTGAGTTATTAAAAGAACAAGTTGCTAAATTACAATTTGGATTGCCATGGGAAAAAGGGGTGACGTTGACGGCACTACCAGAGCCAGGTAAGCCAGCTTATTTAAATGATTTAATAGAGGATGCTAAATTACATGGCGCAGCTGTGATGAATGAAAACGGCGGTACTATTAAAGAAACATTTTTCTACCCAGCAATTTTGTTTCCAGTGAACCACAAGATGAAAGTATATGTGGAAGAACAGTTTGGTCCAATCATTCCAGTGATTCCTTTTGAAGACATTGAAGAGCCTATCCAATATATTATTGAGTCAACTCACGGTCAACAGGTTAGTTTGTTCTCAAAAAATCAATCCGAATTAGCAAGTTTGATCGACCCATTGGTCAATCAAGTAAGCAGGGTGAATATCAATTGTCAATGTCAACGAGGTCCAGATAGTTTTCCGTTTACAGGACGTAAGGATAGTGCGGAAGGTACTTTGTCTGTAGTAGACGCATTAAGATCTTTCTCTATTAGGTCTTTAGTAGCTGCAAAATTAACCGATGAGAATAAGCACATCATCAACGATATTGTATCCTCTCATCATTCTAATTTCTTAAGTACTAAGTTTATATTTTAAGCGAGGTTGCTTGAATAAAAAAAGCATGCTGTTTTTATAGCATGCTTTTTTTATATAGTGTATTTAAAGAATGAGGTGTAACAGCGCTATTATTCATAAATCCTAAGGCTGTTTCCAGTACGTGTAGTTTTATATTGTTTCAATGCCGAAGCAGCTGGTCCGGTGAGCACTGAACCTGTTGTACTAAATGCGGAGCCATGACCAGAACAGTAAAAACGATTATTACTTGGTTGGAAATCTAAAGTAACTTGTTGATGGGTGCAAAGAGAACTCACTGCTAAAAACTCATCGGTAAGCGTTCTAGCAATGATGATATTATTTGTTTTATCAACATAGAACCCACCAGCAGCGTTTAAACTTGTATAAGGGTTTGTTGTTATATTGATTGTGAAATCAATTGATTTAGGCGGATTATTATTTGATGGCGGCGGAGGTGTAGGAGCAGGGCTATCTGATTTAGAACATCCTTGCATGCAACCAAAAATGAGTATTGAAGCAGCACTAAGGCCAACTTTTTCAATAAAATCTTTTCTTTCCATTATTATAAATTTTTATGATAAATAAAATTAAACTTACATTATAACAATGGTTAAAGTACTTTTGTTGTAGAATTTAATAGATAGTTAACCAAAAATTACGCCTACATGCATAACTATTTGAATTACAAATCTTTGAAAAAGATTATATTTTTATTCATCTTCATTGGTTGTATCAATCATGCCCACGCGCAAACCGATTCGCTTTTGCAAACCTTATTGGTAGATGAAAAAATTGATAGCCAATTGATTGCTCCCAAAAAAATGTTATTTACGCAACAATTGATTTGGGGTAATAACGGCATTTTAAAAAATAGGTATGGTAGTGTTGAAGACCCTATAGAAAGAAGAAAAATTGATTTAAGGATAAGAAGAAAGATGTTACAACTGCATCAAATTGGAGGCTTTGTCACATTGGGTGGTATGGTTGCACAAGGTATTATAGGAAGCCAGTTATACAAAGGCTCGTATCAATTAAAGGAAACACACGAGAAACTAGGTACTGCAATTAACTTATCTTATGGGTTTACAGCAATCAATGGATTATTTACACCTCCATCCACTTTTAAGAGAGATAAAAAGTTAACTTCTATTAGATTGCATAAGTGGTTGGCCATTGCGCATATGTCAGGCATGATCGCAACCAATATTCTTGGGACTCAAATTGAAAATAATTATGCACTTAAACCTTATCACCGTGCAGCAGCTTACACTAGTTTTATCAGTTTAGCAGCAGCTATGGTGGTGATTAAATTTTAATTTATGCTACTACATGTAATACTTTCTTTTGTTTTATCGATGTTCTTTCAAAATCCAAATTTTGAAACGACTGCTTCATCGGTCACTTATTCAATGAAACATAAATTACATAACTGGGAAGGGGTAAGTAAGGATTTAAAAGTAGCCACTAAGTGGAACGAACAAAAAAATGAAATTGAACAAATTTCCATTGTAGTGAATGTAGCTACATTTAACAGTGGACTTTCTAGCAGAGACAGTCATATGATGGAAGTGTTAGACGGGCTTACTTATCCAAGAATTATATTTAGCAGTAATATTGTGCAGTATACATCTGACGGCATACTTGTAAAAGGTAAATTACAGTTTCATGGTGTAGAGCGAATGATAGAGACCAAAGTAAAACAAGAAAAGATCAATCGTAGATTGGTGTTTAGCGGTAGCCTTCCCGTTTTATTAGAAGACTATAAAGTAGAAAGACCAGGATTATTATTTGTAAAAGTAGATAACTTAGTTAAGATAGATTTTCAGGTAGCGTATAATAATTAGAAAATTATCCTAGTAAGGTTTTAATTTTTCTATAAAGATTAATTCAAGGCCTTGTCTGCGCAACAACTACTTGCAAAAGAATCTGGCTTTGCTTTAAATGCAAAACCCATCCCCATAATATAACCCATGGCATCTTTTAATGCCTCATTGCTTTTAAATTGACTATTGGTATTGATGTCGGCATGCACTTCCATTTCCACATCATGTTCAATGAATAAATCACAAAGAGAATAGGCAATTTCGACACTCTTTGACACTTCAAGTAACATCCTTTCTTTTATATGAAGTGATTGATTTGTTTTTTCATTATGAATAAACATGAATCCGCCATTTTTTTCTCTTAAAAAAACAATGACAGTGGCAAATTCTGTTACAGATTGTTTTACCTGACTATCAGTGCCTATATACACTTTAAGTTTATTATTTTTTGCAGTTTCTTCCTCGATACACTTTTTTACATGCTCAGCTATTGGTATCGAAATTACTTCGCCGCTAAATTTACGCCAAACCATATGCATCGTTTTAGTACCTACAATGTAAGACTTTTATACATATAGCCATATTAAGGAAAGAATAAGTTTTACATTATTTATGCACTCCCCGTATTGTAAGAAAACGCCTTCATTCATTCCCTTTTATTTTTCTTAAATTAAACTTTTCAATTTATTTTTGGTCAAAGCTTAAATACCAACATATGAGATTAATTTATTTAACCCTTTGTTTCCCCCTAGTATTACTACAAGCTTGTACCAAAGAGGCAGCTACAACTACACCAACCGGTAGCTCAAGTAATACCACAAATCCAGTGGTAAGTGAAACAGTACCAGATATCTATAAAAAAATATATGGCGCATCTAGCATCACTTCTGACGGCACCTATATTACTATTAAAACCACAGGATTGCCTGACCATAAGAGTAGCTATTACGCTACATCAAATGCATTGTATGATAATTTCTCTGGTACCACATTTGCAGGATATCAGTTTCAAAAAAATCCAAATTCAATTGCTGCAAAAGCCTATGTCTTTAAAATTCCCGTTAATCCTAAATTGGCAACCACGAATCTTCCTACACCTCTTGGTGCCATTGGTGTTTCTTTAAACGGCGTTCCATTTTACAATCAATATGCAGGTCCTAATCAGCCCTTAGCAAACGAAATCGTTTCATTTGATCGTTATTGGGGACATCCAACCCCTACAAGTGCCTACCACTATCATGTAGAGCCACTTTATTTAACTACAGTTAAAGTCACTAAATCAGCATTATTGGGATTTTTATTAGATGGATTCCCAGTGTATGGTCCTGAAGAAAATGGTGGATTGGTTGATAATAGTAAGCTAGATAAGTTCCATGGTCATACATTGGCCACCGCTGATTATCCTAGTGGCATTTATCATTATCATATCACCAGTGTTGACCCATACATTAATGGCGCTGGATTTTACGGAACACCTGGAACAGTTTCGCAATAAATGAAAAAGGTATTGATTGTACAACTGCTTATTGTGAGCGTATTTTTTTCCGCTTGTGATTTAAATCGTAATACTAGCCAAAACATAAAGCCAGCATCAAGTAATTTGGCAGTTGATAAGATTGAGGTACCTAGGATATTTAAACCTAGTACAGATAAGGCTTTTACATTACACCAAGACACCCTTTTTTACGATAATTTAAAATATGGTGGATTGTTATATACCCTATACAATGCAAATGATACGATGATGGTATCAAGTTATTTGAATGGGCTGGAAGAGGGGAACCAAAAAAAATGGTACTCCAATAAACAAATCGCTTCAATCAGGGATTATCGAGCTGGAAAAAAAATAGGCAAACATATTGGCTATTGGGAGAACGGACAACCACAGTTTGAATTTTATTTTGAAGATGGGGAGCATCATGGTGTTGCTAAAGAATGGTATCAAAACGGCCAAGCATATAGAACCTTTCATTACGAACATGGTTATGAACAAGGCAGTCAAAGAATGTGGTGGGAAAACGGCATTATAAGAGCCAACTATGTAGTTAAAAATGGCAGAAGGTATGGATTGGTTGGTTTGAAACTTTGTATGAACCCAAATGACACCATTTTAAAAAATAATCAATGACCAATATCAAGTTGTATGTATCTAGACTAATATCAAGTTGCACCTCTAAATGCATGTTATTCTTTATACTCCTTTTCAGCTTTCTTGTTTTGTCTTGTAGAACAAACAATCAGCCACTAGAAGCAATTAATACCGCAAACGAAACATTGCCTTATTTTAATACCCCAGATTGGACCCCAGAGTGGGTTGAAAAAACGGATAGTCAATACCAAAAAATACATCGCATCCCTCAATTTGAATTTAAGGATCAAGAAGGGAATGCTATTTCAAATAAAACGGTGAATGGGAAAATATATATCGCTAATTTTTTCTTTACAAGTTGCAGGGGGATATGCCCTAAAATGACGAGCAATATGTATCTATTACAGGAAGCTTTTAAACTAGATACAACCATTTTATTTTTATCACATAGCGTAACGCCAGATATAGATTCAATTGCTGTTTTAAAAAAGTATGCCATTGAAAATAAAGTCAATAGTAAACAATGGCATTTATTGACTGGAGCTAAAAAGGATATTTATGACTTAGCTAAGCAGCAATATTTTGCTGGGGATACCATTGGCTATTATCAAACGGGCAATGAGTTTTTACATACCGAAAATTTTATTTTAGTAGATCAAAAGCAGCGCATACGAGGCGTTTACAATGGTACACTCTTAGTTGAAATAGAAAGAATCAAAGAGGATATAGCCATCTTAAAAAAAGAAGATTAGAAAAGTACAGAAACGTTTTTTTAAAACTACGAATTAAATAAAAAAGGGTCTATGCATTTTAATGCATAAACCCTTTTTAAACTAGGCTTTTAAGCTATCAGTAACTAAATTATAATTTAGTTGTTTTATAAATCTTAATCGTTCCATCATTCTCGTTGCTTGTTACAATTAAGCTTTGATTAATTGGACTTTTTGATGCAGGTATGAATAAAAGACCTTCTGGTGCATCACCTGTTTTATACATTTTAATAAATACTGGAGCAGTTGGGATGGTAATATCATAAATGGCAAATGCATCAGCTCTTTCCAATCCAATAATCGCAATGCTTTTACTACCAACTCTTCCAATGGTTACAGACTCAGGCTCAACCGACTTATCGTCACTTCTGCCATCATCATAAATTGCTAAATCCTTTGCTTTAATATCTAATTCGTTTTTGCTATCAAATACTTGGCTTCCTGTTGTCGCGTTCCAAACACTAAATGATCTTGAACCTAAGGAGTATAAAGCATCAAAATCACCATCACCATCTGTATCACCTAATGTAGTTGTAATATTCAATCTACCTAATACTGCATCTGTTTTAAGTGTTGTCGCAGTTGGGAAGTTTGTTGCATCTAAACTTACATCTTTTACTCTTTTCATTTCTGTAAATGCGGTATATTCTCTAGAATCACCTTCGTTTGCTGTAAATAAATAAGGTGTACCATTATAATTGAAATAGGCAATCGCGTCAGGCATATACATACCATAAACTTTTGAAAAATTTGCGAATTCAATTTTATTATCCCTATCACTTACATCAATTGCATTTGCTGCTAATGAGTAGTCTTTAAATCCAAGTGGCGTAATTTTTTTAATGGTTGCAGTCATTAAATCAATTTCGGCAATCGCATTATTTTCTTGCAGGGTAACGTATGCAGTTCTTGAATCATCAGAAACAGTCACATATTCAGGTTCAATATCTTTTACGAAATTTTTACCAGGTCCAAAGATTCTAAATCCTTTA
>Ga0315905_10002947_pt1 | contig 17728 bp, 18 predicted proteins | sample LakEriMetagenome_5_FD_203522 | JGI IMG/M metagenome (GOLD analysis project Ga0315905, IMG submission 203522) | Freshwater fungal communities from buoy surface, Lake Erie, Ohio, United States - Buoy 4 MA121 | ecosystem: Environmental > Aquatic > Freshwater > Lake | place: USA: Lake Erie, Ohio... | reverse complement strand
AGAGAGAGAGAGAGAGAGAGAGAGAGCGAGAGAGAGAGAGCGAGAGAGAGAGCAGGGGTGGTGGTGGTGGGGGGGACAGAGAAGAGGCGTTTCCAGGCAGCAATTGGCAAGCACGCGCGGAAGATGCAGTCAGGATAGGAACGTGCTTCTGGGTCAGGCAGGCAAACTGCCTCGCGGCAGGCAGCGCCTAACCCGAGCACGCACCTTTTCTCCGTAAATGCTCTTGCCGCCAGTGCCATCGCCCTTAGTGAAGTCGCCGCCCTGTAACATGAAATTCTTGATCACGCGGTGGAAGATGGAGCCCTCGTAGCCGAAGCCCTTTTCACCAGTGGCGAGGGCGCGGAAGTTTTCCGCAGTCTTGGGGACGCTCTTGCCGTACAAGCCCATCACAATGCGGCCTGTGCCAGAAAACGCCGCGCGCACCGTCAGGTTGGGGCAGTCGTGCGCAAGGAGGAGAGCCCGCGCACCCGCGCGTGATGGTGGAAGGTCCGCCTTGGTGTGTCTTCTTGTTTGCGCAGAGTGCGCCAGCGTGCACATGCTGCCGCTGTGGGGGTGCATCCCCACAGTGGCGGCGAGAGCGAGTGCGAACATGGTTCTCCGCACCTGCCTCCTTGCCGCCGATGCTGACGTCAAAGTACACCTTCATCGTGACCTTGGGGCCCTTGCTCTTCTTCTTGGCGGCGTCCGCCCCATGGCACACGGCCGCCAGGAGGACCAGGCACAGCAACGACGCCTTAAATGCGCGCATCGTCTTCTGAAAGTTTTCGACGCCACGTCAACGAGTTCGTTTTCACCTTCAGGGCCACGAACTATGGACTGAGGCCTCCGTGGGGGAAGTTCCCGGGCATGCCCGTCGGTGGCAACAAGCGACGGGCATTGGGCAGGGAGCCGGAAGAGCCGGTGAGTTGTGAATATTTCACACTTTCTCTCTTCCTTCTTCTCCCGTTGGGGTACTTTGAGACACACACACATGGGCTGCCTATGGCGGCCATGCCTTGTCCTCACCGCCGTCGCGTGCGCGCGCAGCCCCCGCCGCCGAGTCGCAAAGAGCTGGAGGCCAAGCTGGCAAAGTGCGAGGAAGAGCTCATAAAGGTGTGTGCGCGCGTGATGGGTGCGCAGAGCGGATCGCGGCCCGAGGCGCCAGCATCTGCTTTCTGGCTCACTCTGCGCAAAAAGACACGCGTATCGCGCGTATCATGCCGGTCGGCGTGATACCCGACGCTGCCGACATTCACTCATATTTTATTTACTCTGTGATTTTGAGAGGCTAGATATACCAGCCGAGATATAGCAGACAGGATGAAGGGAAAAGGAAGTAAACAGGGTTTAGGTTTATGGGTGAAGGGGTTAGGTATGTATGAAGGGTACACATCGGGCAAACAGGGTGTGCGTGTAGCGCACATGGTAAATTTGTTTTTGGTTTGTGTTCTGGGTGTGTATGTATTAACTGTCATGTTCCCTGGGCATGGGGGCTTCAATACGGGAAAAGACGCTGCCTCTTTCTCAAACGCGCGCACACACACGCTCTCTCCTCTTCCCGCATCCAGGTGAAGGCGGAAAATGAGAAGCTCAAGCGGCAGCTCATTGCACCTCTGCGCAACAGCGACGATCTAGCGCGCGACTCTGAGAGCACCAAATCCCAGGAAAAGGGAGCGCGGATTTCTGTAACAGGAATCCCGAAAAAGCCCAGGATTGAGACCTAAACACAAAAAGAGACCTGAAGCAGACCTGTACCGTGAGATGTGGGCAATCAGAGCACACACACACGCACACATAAGCACACACACACACACACACACACACACGGCATAGTCTCTCGAGCAAACAGAGCACACGTGCGCACACACGCACACACACCCACACCTGCGGCGAGAGGTGAGGCACACTTGGCCCAGGACTCAACTGATTGTCGCAACCTGATTGCCGGGCGGCCTACCAGGGATCACGTGAGCGCGCAGTAGGGAAACGAATGCGTGGCATGCTCGCATCCGCGAGCAGCGTATCCGAGCCCCGCTCTCCTCGAACGCGGCGGGGCCCCAACTGTTACAGTCCTGATGGTCTGAACAGTACCCGTCACCAGAGGAGGCAGAAGTCGAAATGGCGCTGGCGCTCGAGTCGCAGGCCGGGGCCACACCTCCGTCCTTGATGTACGTTTCATCAGAGCCGATGCTAGGGGCCGGGTGCAACGAGATGCAGGAGCTCATCTTTCCACGAAAAGTGACCGCGCGGGGTTTTTGGCAAAGCTTACTGGGAGCAGGCGTTGCAGCTAAAGCACCACGTACGTACCCTGTCTGTCGCGCACGCGGGGCGCGGCAGCACACACGGGTAAACACACGCTGGGGAAGAAAACAATGAAAGCAAAAAGGATCCTTCGACGTTTGGCAGATGCTGAGGAAGCCGACGGTGCTATTTTGTTTTTATGTAACCGAAGCTTTTTGTATAGCCACATTTTACAGCCACATCGCCACGTCTTCACACACGACACATCACGCAAACAATAAAACACTTGAAAAGCGGCACAGCACGTGCGCCACCTGGTCCTCCGTTTCTATCACGCCACCTTACACAAACCCTGCCACCGCAGCAGGTGCTTGGTAAATCTACACCGCCGTCCTGCCACTTTATCCTCGCAAACTTGAGAAGCGATTCCTGGCGCCGACAGAGCTTGAAGCGTGGGTGGGCACTTTGAGGTCAGGGGTTGAGCCTAAACACTAAACCCTTATCCGGGCAAAACGTGCGTCTCATCTTGGCCATCATTCTCCGCGAGGCTGGGCAACCCTCGGGTGGAATCCTGCTGCGCGCGGGTGAAACTGGCCGCGTCCGGTAACCGCGTAATTTTGAGGTGCACTTCCGCAGACATCATGCTCATTGCTGCGTGCAGAGGAGGAGGGAGGGGGGGGGTGGGGAGGAGGGGGTCAGGAGGAGTTCAGTGCATCTCGCGTCGCATTTCAGGATTGAGGCTCAGTGTGTAGATGATAAATTTAGGGTTAAGGGTTGAGGGGTTAGGCAGGGTTTACCTGAAAAATGAGGATTGTGTAACCTGTACCACTTGTCCTGTTGCGCCCATTCCTCTACATGGTCCAGGTGTACGTGCGCCACACCAATGAGATCATCTGTGGTTTAGGGTTTAGGGTTTAGGCCCTAAAGGTTTAGGGTTTAGGCCCTACACCCAGATGTACGTGCGCCACGCCAATGAGGTCGTCTGTGATTTAGTGTTTAGGGTTTAGGCTTAGTGTGAACACGCTAACTTTAGGGTTTTGGGTTTAGGGTTTAGGAGATCATGTGCACCGTCACATTCAAGTATCACACGTGATTCTTTCTTGCCATGTCTGCAAATGTACATGGAACCAATTTCTTACCCTTCGTAAGGGAGTCTTCGTCGAAAATGGCCACAGTCAAAGTCTGCACAACGCGTACAAACACTCCTTTCAATGCTGCGGTGCACTAGCATGCTGATTTCAGTCCACGTCTTTTGGGAAACACTAGTCCACGTCTTTATGTGTGTACTGCAACTTTCCGAGGAGTTTTGCTGGGTGTACCTTTGATACTGGTTGGGAGAAGCGCATTGGCAAATAGAAGATATAACCGTATGCATGTGTGTGACCTGTTCGGGCATGTGCCCGTGTGCACACACGCGCAACGTGACACAAATGCTCATGTACAGGTATAAAGAGCGCGTGTCGAATCGGCATGGCACACCGCACACAGAACACGCATACAACACCGTGGCCATCGCGAAGATTGGCAGCTCAAAATCTGCATTCCACGTTGGCTCACGCGATTGTTTCACTGTTTCTGTCCTGTATGTAACGGCTCCTGCGGCAGAAATCGGGTGAGCACTCAAAGTGCGAGATGGTAACGCACGCGCTCTATTTCTGAACACTAACCTGTGACGGCTTCGCCCAGCGGCTCAGCGAGGAAAATGAGCGCATACGGGTCTGTTGAGCCCATCATATCCATTCGCGGAAGGCCTTTTGCACCCACAACCGTGACCCTGTGCGTGCCACAGAGTACTTTGACATTAGACCCCAAGTTGGAATGCAAGTTTGTCGTGCACGCGAACATGCATTTGCGGTGTGTGCGCCTGATAGCGTGCGTTCAGTTAAAAATGTCTGAAGGCGTCTGTGGAGTCAGAAGACAGGAGTACAAACCGAAGCAAGCCGCGAATCTGGTTGGCCAGCTGCTCGTGCTTTGCCTTGCCGCCAAATTGGACTGGCTTGGGCAGGCGCTCCTCTGGTGGCAAAACTGCCAACGCCATGCGATCCAACTGTTCGTCCATGCCCAAAAGCTGTTTGTGCACAATTTGCGCGGCATGGAACATGGCCAGTTCACGCTTCATGTGCTCCACCTGGCATTTGTCATAGTCAGCGTCGTGAGATGAAAGGGCTCCCGGCAGAAACGCGATAAAAGTCACCTGCAAGAGCAGTAGCTCATCTTCATCTTTCTTGGCATCCTCCACAAGACTTTCGGTGGCATAGCGTTCTACGATGTCCTCCACCATCTTTTGCTCGTCTTCGTTGTGTGGCTGCGGATTTTGTGAACACATCTCATCAGTCAAATGCCAAAATCTCATACATAAATTCGAGGAGGGCCATTTCCATTTCATCCTCCTCGATAGGGTGTCGCCATTGACAACAACCAGAGTCATCTGAAAAAAAATGTGGACCCGGTTGCGTTAGGCTGCATATCGCATATTCAGGCACGGATGCAGAAATACACACTCACCAGTTTCTCAACAGCCGTTAAGACCTTCTTGACAGTCCCATCCTGATCAGACCTCACCCACTTGGCGTCCTCACTGCACCACATCACAATTGGATGCATCGTCAGCACACGTCAACATCAACCACAGTCATAGCCCTAGTGTCACCTTCTGGCACATACTCATGAATCACATACTCATAAAATGAGCAAGGCAATCGATTTCTTACGGTTTTGCTTGGGATTCATCGTCACTTTCAGAGTCGTGGCCGGCAAACGCCTGCAATGACATAGCCTGTTGCTGCTTTTTGTCTGCAGAAAACGGAGTGACTAACTTTTTCATTGTCGAAGCGTCTATCTCCACTCCTCCCTGTGTGACATCCGGGCACCGCAGTGAAACAAACGAACATGCAACATGCTTCACTTTCGACTAAAATCATCACAAACAAGCATGCATCACAGAAAACGGTCTGCTGTAATGTGGCATAGAGCCATATAGGAAAAGATCCGGATTTTCCATTTTCCTCATGAGAAGGGCTTTCACACACAGGAAAAAACAAAATGGGGGGAAGTGACCACCACTCCGGTTCCACGGTGGAAACCATAGACGCAGTAGGACACCCAATGAATGCGTTCCAAGTTAGCAAACTAAACTAAATCAAACTAACCCTGAACCCCACACGAGAGTATCGTATACTCTCAGTCTATATGAAACAGGTAGGTGCCCATCTGTGGCGACCACGACGTTGTCCAAGTGTAGCAAGAGAAAACATTCTAACAAGAGAACACCTTCTAGTAAAAAAAACACATTCTACACATGAATACCGGCAGTATGATACTTGGGGGAGGCGCTGTTGATTTTGCCATATCATTGCTGAGTTGAGACTGCGAAGGCACACCCCCCTTGTGCGCCTTCAAGATCGCCTCTAATGTCGCATCAGGCATTCGCTTCTTGTTATCGAGGAGGAAGTCGAGCGCATTCGAGGTGAGGATCTCAATCGCTTCGGGAATAAAATCCGGAGCCTCCTGGTCGATTTGTTCTTTCACCTCAATGTAGGTGTCGATCAAAATACCGAGCAGCACGTTGAACAGGACCATGAAGAGAATGATAATGAAAGAATACTCGTAGAGGTAAAACACTTCACGGTACGTCGATTGCAGGAAATGATTCCTGTATGAACTCGGGTCGTATCCGATGAGCATGTCCAAAAATAGAAATTCAAAGGAATCACTGATGGTGCTGGATGGCTCATGGAGGTGTCCAAACAAAATGTGCCCGACGACAGCATAACCAAAAAACACGAGCATAAAAAGGAGCAGGAAGTGCAAAATGTTGGGAATTGCGGCTACAATAGTACGCGAAACCAGACCGAGATGCTCCTGGAAATCGAGGTTCTTGATGACACGGACGACAAAGAGGAGGATGGACAACCCGACGAGCTCATTATAGGTGCGGAACTGGCTGGCGAGCGCCGACACGTCGTCGATGAAATGCAGAAACTCGACCTCGTCCGTCGCATTCGTCTGGAAGTACCGCATTCCTGCGAATGGATCGTGCACTCCGGGGTAGGAGTCCTTCATCTTGAATTTCCACGCCATGTCTCCATACGTCACCCAGTAACCCCAACCGGCCCACATGAGCACGAAGTGAATCCAGTCGAAACAATTCCAGGCATTTAAGAAGTAGTTCTGGGGCTTCATGATTCGAAAAGATGTAACAATATCTTTGGTCTCCAGGATGCAGTTTACGGCTAAAAAGATCATAGCCAACACCTCGAGAGGTTGCTGCATAGAATTGGTACTGCCCTCACCACCCCAGCGGTAGACAGGTGGCCCGGAAACTGTGCGCATGGTAGATTGCCACCTAATGGCCCCTCCTAGCTCCCAGGTGAACTCATATTCATTATGACAAAAGACGTTGCTATCGATGTTGAACGTGACGAATGTAACCTTGGCCGCACTCGTGTAGTCGTCGAAAAATTTTCCCTCGCGCAGATAGGTAATGTAATTAGTCGCTTGTTCTCGTGTTGAGCGCGAGTCCAGGTATGCATTGAAGTGTTCAGCATAATCGGGGTGAATCTCCTGTGGGTCCTTGATTTTTTGGAGGAGCTGGTCGTAACTATGATTGAAAAATCCCCAGCCGGCATCGACGCCGTTTAGATCAGCGCGCTCCCCAACCGTCATGTTGTAGGCTTGATTAAAACTGGCCTTCCCATTGTAGATCGAAGACGTCGGGATGAGCACAGAATCCACACTATAGGGTTCAGTGTTGGCACCGTCCGCCAAGCAGACGCTCTCGGTGCCAGTGGCATTGATAAAAGAAATGACACTGGTCTTTCTCACGCCTGGGTAGGCTTCGCCCTCACCAGCCACACAGCTGGTAACGTTCTTGCGCTCTAGCGAAATCATCACACTGCCCACGAGTCGGTTAAAGGGCGTAAGATACCGAGGCCTCTCTTTGGCGGAGCCTGCAACGGTCGGCCTATCTTTGAAAAACTTCCGTACTTCAAACTTGTACTTGTCCGGGCATCTAAAATTCTGGAGGAGCAACTCTGCGCTGATACACTCGGGGAGGCCGCCTGACCCCGGACAAAGATCCTGTGGGCACCTGCCGTCAACGGCGCTGTTGTGATCTGTGCACCAGCCGCAAGTGTTACAATCTTTGGCTTTGCCGCAAAATTGCCCAGGTCCGCCTCCCCAGTTCCTGGTCGCAGAGAATGAACCCGTAGCAAAATCAATCAGCGGCTGGTACCCCTGCTTGCAATCCTTGTGTTCTGCGCAGCTTGCTTGCCCAGTGAGCATGCCATTAGCCCAATGATCAACAGTGAAGTCTGGGAACGAGTGATTGCTTAGCAACTTCCGCATGGGACCGCTTTCAGGTGCAAATAAATGCGGCTGTTCTGCTCGCAACTTGTCCCGGTTCTTGCGAAACGTAGGATGCCTCTCGAGCACTTCCCGCATTGAAGCATATTGCGCTTTGTCTGCCTCGGCCGCCTCCTTGCGCACCACGAATCGCTCACCGCGACGGCGTGAAGTGGGGCAAGGCGTCCTCGCTGCTGTCAGAGCGATCAGCGAGGTGTTGACAGCCATACCCTTCCTGCCGTTGGACACCACCTCACAAAAGGGAACCTCTACGAGGTTTACTGTGTCTTTAGTGCCGTTGCCCATCTTGATGGTGCCATTCATACCGTAAGTACCAAACATTTTCATGAAATGCTCGTCGAAAGGCGACATGCAGTTCCAGTCGAACGTGTTCAAATCGATTGCACCGCCAAAGCAGTAATCCATCAACTGGTTGAGGTGCTCCGTTTGCGCAGCCAGAGCCTCGCGCTTGTCGCCATATGCAAAGTCTGGGAGGCCCCCCACGCGCTCAGGCACTGTAGCAGGGTCGATCTTTGGGCCAAATGGACGATTTACTGTGATGTCTGTGATGTCCAATATCTCCGACATTTTCGTCGTCTGGTACAGGTGAAGCTCAAACTCGCCGTCGGGCACTTCGATCACGAGAGATCCGTCCTCGGGTCTGGCATCCTCGGCCAACAGAAAATCGCCCATGGTATCGCTGTAAATGTTCCATTTAAAATTGGGCGAGCGGCCGCGAGGGTCGACCTTTAAAAGGTTCCAGTTTATCGCTTTGCTTGAAGCGTTGTAGAGGACTTGCAGGTCCACCGTGATTTTTGTCGTGAATAGGTAGCGCCCGCAGTCCGGGATGCACCCGAACCGCCCAAACCCCGGATACTCCTGGCCGTCCCACTCGCACGTGCCGTCGCCGCAGATGGGGTCGTCCCAGGCGCGGTCCACAAAATCGGTCTGCAGCCAGTCCAGGATAGTGTCCGCACTCGAAACGCATCCCGATGAGACGTCGACACCCATTCCGTTGGAGGCGCCCAAGAGGCCCGCGAGGATCGTAGCCTGGAAGGCCGACTGTATGGCATTGTGGGCCTGCAAGTCTTTGTTCTGCATGATCACGACAACCAAATAGATGGAAGCGAAGAAAACGATGGAAGCCAACGAGTTGTAATTGCGGGAGCGCGACATGCGCTTCTGCACCTGGAGCAGCAGACCGTCGATCTGCTTCTCGTGCTTAACCGACTTCTTGTGGTCTGATTCGAAAGCCACTGTCGTGCCACCCAGCTTCGCCCGCGTCTTGTCTTCCATCTGCCTCGCGCGCTCCGCAGCGCTTTCCCCGCTCTCGCCCTCGAAAAAGTCTCTGAGCAATTCGGCCATCAGGTCGTTAGAGTTCTTTTCCCGCCTTTTGCGGCCCTTGAGAGCCCCGGCTACTTGCGCCTGCATTGTGTCGGCCGCGCGCGGTGCTCCCGGCTCCCGGCGCGCGGTGCTCCCGGTCGACCGGCCGCGCGATGCCCCCTTTACTACCTATGGTGGGAATGGATTGTGCTGCCGTTGCACTAGAATAGAATGTGGTGCGAAACAAAGCAACAATGGTTCGGAAGAGACACCTGTAGTAACCTCATTCACCACTTCCTACGCTCCCCAAGGTGTTCGGATCCCCAAAAAACACCGAAGGGTTGAATTTATTTTACCCGAATCGACCAGAGTTCCTAGGATCGCCCGGAAATCGATTCTTTTCGAACAAACAACGTAACAGAAGGAGTTCTTTCAGGAAGATGGCAAAAGGATCGCAACGGCCAGCTCTATCCCTTTCCGACAGTTTGGGCGCACCGGGCGGGGCGGCAATTAGGGGGGGATTATTTAATATTTGAGGCACAGCGGAGCGGGGCGAGATGAAGAGGGGCCGCCGCGGCGCCGCCGCCGCCGCCGTGTCACGGAGGAAATCCGTCAAGGGCAAGAAAGCTGGCGGCAGCACTTCGAGGTCTTCCCAGTCGGCTGTGGTGAAGGTGGTCGCTGATGACCCCCTTTCGCACTTCATCAACGCCGAAGACACCTCCAAGATGTTCGGCAGGCGCGTGTTTATGCTCGAGAAGATCCTGAACCACAAGCACGCCAACGACAAGACGGTGATCAAGAGTTGCGGTCGCAAGGAGGTGGTGCGCCAGCGCCAGATCGACGGCCTCGCGCACCTCGTTGAGCACCGCCTCGAGCGCAGCGCCCACTACTCGGCAGCCTTCTGCCTGACGTTGTTCTTCGTGATCTCATGCTCAGTCCTTATTGTGCAGCGCGACGTGGAGGCGGCGTACCAGACAGAGGGCGCCTTGTTTTACAGCGTCATCGGCGACCTCGACTTGGAGACGGCGGAGCTCACGCGCGCAGACGATTTTTACGACTGGCTGGAGGGGAGCCTTATAGACCCAATATATGAGGACCCGGCGTGCGGCGACGGCATCTGCGATTCTCCAGACGAGTATCCAGGCTTTGGCCGGTTTGGGTGCATCCCCGACTGCGGGCGCTATAAGAAGACAACCTTGGCGACTGTGGTGTTGGAGGACTATTTCGAATACTCCAAGTCGGTGCTGGGTTCATTCCACGCCGACAACGGGAAGGCGAGCGTTTGGGACATGTCGACGGTTATTGACAAAGAGAAGGACATTCACCCGGACTTTCGCTGGAACATCTGGAGCGATACCATGCAAGATTACATCTTTGCCGAGCATCAGAAGCCGACCAAATCGGGGGCCCCTGTGAAGGTCGTGTTGCCCGACGGCAGGCATGAGGTCCGATTTTTCCAGTACCGCAAGGTCTCGGAGGCGATTGACGTGACTGCGATTTTCGATCAGCTGCTGATGTTGCCCAACACTCTTCCCAAGCGCACAACGCCCACTGATCATGGTTATGGCGACACGCGGGAGGCCATCTCAGCAGGCGCCATTATGATGAAGCAGCTGAACGACTACTGCTACAGTGGCAAGCAAGACCCGATGCCAAAGGAGTGTGAGTCGGCAGCCAACATACGGGCAGGGACTGCAATACCGACGATTGATACCAAGTTCAAGGCGATGGGGTCCTATGGCCTGCGGGGCACTGTCACTGTCCCAAATCCGAAGAGCAAGGAAAAGCCCCCGCCTCCCACAGTGCTGATGAAAGTTGACTTTTGCGGCATACTCCGGAACGGCACGCAGGGTATCAAAAATCGCTACAACAAGATCAACTTCCAGGCATCCGGGATGGACTGTGGCAAGAGGCGTGCAGGACGGCGCGAGCTGAGGCTGAGCACCGAACCGCCTACCTGGCAAGATTTCGAAGGGGGCGACGGCCTGCCAGCCCGGCATCTTCTGCAGACTCCCGGCGCGGTGGACCGCGAATTCAACTCGACGGATATCGAGGCTACAGTCGCCGCGGCGCGAACACTGCTGCAAGGGCCTGCAAGCCCTGTGGGCGGAGTTTGCGTGCAGCATGGCGATTGCGACCAGGCGAAAGTGGACCCGCTCACGGGGGCGGCTGGACAGTTTTGCAGCATGGGCGATGGATGTAAAACATGCTCTTTCTGTCAGATTGATGGCTTAGATGCCATCAATGGTCTGTGCCCAAAGGCCTACTGCCCAGATTCAGGAGAGCTTCCAGGCTGCATCCAGGGCACCAAATTGGCGCGTGAATGGGATTGTCCGGCTAAGAAAGAGTTTGAGCTCTGGACGTATCATACCCGAGGGGAGCAGGTCACGGTCGCCCCACCTGGGAAAGCCAAGTTGCGGTTGGTCACGCCCTTCAACCGGCTTGTAGGGCCTATTATGATTACGCAGAGGCGGCGCGTGACTGGAAACTGTTCTCAGGTGGTCAACACTTTCATCAAGTCGTGGGCGTCCAATGGACTGGACGCTGGTGACGGTTGTCTGCAGGGGGAAGATGAATTTGACGGCGAGCCCTACGGCCTTGACACTGCGTTCGTTCCGGGTTCAGCGCTGTACGACGGCAATCTCATTGCTGAGGAACACTACGCCGTCTCCGAACGTCTGAACAAGACTATTTCCGAGAGTACTTCTAGAGGCGTGACGGTGGTGACAGTGCCCAGTGTGCCCTTTGGATTTTTTCCGTACAAGTGGGACGCGGTGAACCACGCTGAGAAGAATCTGACGGGGCAAAATGTTATTGGGGCAGGTGTGCCCTATGCGTACAGGGAAGAGCAAGCGGATATTTTCAAACTCTACTTTGATACGCAGATCACGAAGTCGCAGGCAAAGAGCTTGCTGCACTTTATGAAAGAAGGCGGTTTCATCGACCCAAAGACGTCGAGCATAGAGACGAAATTCATCACATTCAATGCTGATCTCAACCGCTTCACGCTCATGAAGCTTGATTTTGAGTGGACTTCAGGCGGTAGTATCGCATGGTCATATTGGGTTGAGTCCGTGGTGCTGGACATATACGACATCAAGGAAGGAAAGGCGCAGATGGCATTTGAGATCATTATATGCGTTATGCTTGGCCTCAACGTCTTGCTTGAGCTTGTCGATATCGCTGTTGCCGTTCGTACCAACAAGACTTCAAAGTATTTTTTTAATCTCGGCAACCTATTTGACTGGCTTCACTTCGGCTTCATGGGTTCGTGCCTTTATTTGTGGCTAACAATTTATTCTACGACAGAGCAATTTGTCATGAAAGTCGACGACTATCCCGTTCTACATGATGCGTATGCTGGCGCAAAACATTTTGCGGTCGATCCGATCAACGAGGAGGCTTACTTGCAATTTGTCGACAATATTACTGAAATTGCAGAGTACTTGCGCACGTACAATGCTCTGGCAGGTGGGCTCTTTGTGCATTATGCATGATTACTTGTCTGTTGCTGCTCATATGGCACGAGTAACCAGCCCTGCGTCAGTGTACTCGTTTGACAACTGTGTGTGTGTGTGTTTGTGGAACACTGCAGGGGTTACCGTCATTCTGTTCGTGTTTCGCTTACTCAAGGCTTTTGACTTTCAGCCTATAATGGGCATAGTCACACGCACGCTATGGCAATCGTCCGCTGACATGGCGAACTTCTTCGTTCTTTGCTTTCTCAGTATGAATCTACAAACAGTCTGCACATGTCACCAAATCTGCCTTCGGTCTTTGTGTGCATGCGGACAAGATTTCTTGTTGCGTCTGCTGACGTGCGAGTGTTTTTGTGTCTTGTTTTGATCCTGGCAGTTGCCGGTGGATACGCAGTCGCGGCGATGGTGTTGTTTGGGCACCAGTTTAACGCTGTCGCCGATGTCAGAGCAGCCATCTCAATACTCTTTGACATCATACTTGTCATGGACACATGTATGCACTCCTGCTCTCTTGTCATCCGAGCATATCTCCGTCAGACCCAGTGCAGACAGGCGTTCATGCATGCATCCGTGCACACATTTGTTCATGCGCGTGTACGTGCTAACAATGCGCACATTTCCAGCCGTGTTTTTGGATCAGATGAAGGCTGCTTGTGAAAATTCTGTCATTTTCGGCGTGTTCTTCTGGTCGTGGCTTATTGTTGGCTACTTTTTGCTCATCAATGTTTTCATTTGTATTATCATCGACGCGTACATCATCGCCAAAGAGCAGAACGATTCTAAAATGGGGGTGCACGAAGAAATGGCTATCATTTTCAATGACTGGTGGAAATCGTTCAGGTGTGTTTGTGTGTGTGTGTGTGTGTGCATATGACATTGTACTGCGCTTGGTTGTGTATCTGCATGCGAACATTACAGGAATTACAGGAAGCAGACATGCGGGTGAGCAGGCAGACGGGCAGGCAAATAGAGGAGTGTACGTCTTCTTGGCTAATACATTGTGAACGTTTTATTGGCTGACACATTGTGAGTGCTGCAGGTTGCCTTCATCACAGTATATGTCAGACGCCGCTCTCCTGAAGATTTTGCAAGAGAAAAAAATGGGCCTGCCTAGCACCTATCAACTTCGTAATGTAAGCATTTGTGTTTTTGCCTGCGTTGTGCGTAGGAGTGCTCGCATAGGAGCCTTCATACACGCACAGGCTGTGCTTGAAATTAAGGGGAAGGCATGGACATCATTCTGGAGCTTCTACCCGCGCACACGCATACATACATATTTCCAGGCCGTTCTTCTGTCCATGGAAGAAGAAGTAGGCATCGTGCTCGACGAAGGTATCGTCGTCAACCGCCATTCGCTCCGCCGAATACTTCGCGGGCCGGGCGATGTGGAGCAGCTTGTACGATTCATTTTCGTTTTGACCTTGTTGCCTGGTGTTTGTCGCGTGCGCTTCATCTTGCTGTCAACACTCACGTACACACCTAGTGCACGACGAAGGGTAGATTGTTTGAGAGGATAAAATTTGGGACGTTGTGTTTTGTTGGAAGTTTCATGCGGCTGCACTATCTTGGTCCGTGATAATTACGTGCGATGGCAGGGAAGTGGAAATCCAGCGGAGCCCATCGAGGACGAAAAGGGCGCATTGCAGGATAGCTCGGAGGATGAGGAGGAAATAGATTGGAAGTGAGCGTTTTTTGCTTTGTTTTCCCCCTGCACCATTTTGCAAACCTAAAGAGCATCAATGAGTGTTTGTCTGTGCGAGACACGCGCCCTATGACAGATCTGAAAGGTCGCTCTCCACTGACATGTCCATCCTCAAAGCCCATGGATTTGATTTATTTTTTTATGAACTCAGGGACGATTATGAGGAGTGCGTTGTAGAGGACCTCATGACGCGTTACGCTGCGGGGCATAAGGGCGATGAGGACCAAATTCTGGAGGCTATGCGAGTCGACAGTATGAAGCGTGCTATAGCACTTTTCCGGAATCAGCAGGTGCGAGAGCGCAACAGACACAGAAAAGTGCGCCAGCGCAATGCTGACTCATCACATCGTTGAGCAGTGGATGAACCGAAAGCTAGAACACTCAGCAGAGGTATGTGAGCGCCTGTCGCTGCGTATCGTACCAGCGTCGAAGCAGGTGTGTATGAGCATGTATCTGCTCGTGTGTACGTCGGTATACCAGAGTGTATGTAAATGCACAGGGGGGTACACGACGAATATGAACAGAGACAAATTACGAACAGACACTAATGAACGCCGCTGGTGACTAAATGCATGTGTGTGTGATTTCGCGTATGCGGTCGTGCATGCAAGGATGTATGTGCGTGCCAGTTTCCCTGCCTGAGTCTGCAAAGAGCGGAATGCTCGCGCCTACTTCCGATCACATCAGTACTCCTGATCTCATCCATCATCATGCAGGCGTCTATAGCCAAACAGTCAGCAGCGCTCAAAAAGGCACCTGAAGTGCCCGAATCACGGGGGCTCCTCCGTGTCACAGTGATAGAAGCGCAGAATCTTCCCAAGTTGGATCTCATGCGCACATCAGGTATGGAGCGTCGGCGTATGCGTTCCTGGACTCGTAGGCGAAGAAGCCTCTGGCCCACACCGTGAATTGATAGTGTAACGTATCAATTGCGACATATGACATGAACCACGCGCTTGCTAGATCCGTACTGCTTTGTTTTCCTGATGGACGAAAGAGGCGAGCCGGGCGAGATTATTTACCGCACCGAAGTCGTGCCTCAAAACAGAAATCCTGTCTTCAACGAGGTGTGCAGCGTGTTTTCTTGCCTGCGGTTACTTAATACTAGATCCAGGCATTATCTGCGTCTTCTTCCCTTGCCGTCTGTTGCAATTCGTACTAACGTCTGTTGCAACTCTTACTAACGTAAAACGCGCACTGTGTTTGCGTAGGAATTCCTATTCTCGCTCTATCCCGGTGCACAAAGTGTGTCAGTCTTGATATACGATGAAGATCACATCACGGAAGATGATCTAATTGGATCAGTGCAAGTGAATCTTGAGTCTCTTGATCCGTGGGTGCCCATCGAGCAATGGGTGCCAGTCCAAAGTAAGTAATGCACGCACGGGAGCACAAAGACCGACAGTGCGCGGTCAGAAAATGAGGCCACGCAAGAGTGTGCGCCCATGTCGGCATGCTAACCTGGGAGCGATTGAGCAGACTCTGAACGCAAAGAGGGCATCAAAGAGTCCAAAATGCGATTGCAACTCACTTTGCAGCCCGCCAACGCAGATTTCGATTCTGTAATCAACCCGCCCAAACACACCCTTGCTCACTTTCTGTTATCCCTTTGTGGTTGCTCATGTTTGCCCGTGCCATAGTCCTATGCATCTGTGTATGAGATGTGTGCGCACAGTAGACGTGGTGCATCTTATCTCGGCTGCATCTCATGTGGACTCTTGCCAACATGGGATCGTCATGTTTCCACTCGCGCACTGTTTCGCCCTGCCTTCTTTGCCCTGTGTCATCGCCCTGACGTGCCCTCCTTTTCTCTTCCGGTCGACAGGGGAGCATGAAGAGTGTGCCGTCGTCATTGGACGGCAGTGTCCCAGCAGTTGGCCCCAAAAAGTCTGAGCCAGAGATGCGGGTACTTGATGTCAATCAGGGGGATTCCAGTCGCTCGATGGATGACGAACATTTTTCATCTGAAAGTCACCCTTTTGCTGTCCACCAGCGTTAGACCTGTTTCTTGGCACGTGTTCTGTTGCCGTCGTCACGAGATCGGCGTGCAGGGTGTAGGAGGGTGTAGGGAGAGTGGGTCACAAACACACAGTTTGGAGGCTTTTGTCGATCGAGATCCACTGTGCCTCCTTGTTTACTAATAACATATACGTACTTATCGTGCATGCCTTTGGACATGAGCAAGTGTATTAAACAATCGCACAAACACCGACGAATCGTCAAAAAGGTCAATACAGTCATCAAGTTAATACCTTGGGAGACTCACACCAGGTGCACGTTCAATGACGTGCACCCCAGTATCGCTAAGATTGCATCGACTCACTCGGTAAATGTGCTGTCCACCTTGTTGATTGGTCCCGTGCCACTCTCTTAATCATTCTTACGCACAGTATCCTGGCAGTAGCCATCAGTTCCTCTTGTGCAATAGATCAACCTATAATATCCCACCACTTTTTAAAAACCACATGTGAATCACACCCTTGGGGATACAAGAAACTCGCGAGTTACACATACAGTGCAGCGCTTTCAGTGCGCTTTGTGCGGGGTGGAGGCCTTGGACTGCTCGTTTCTCAGGGCCTGCCAGTACCAACCACGTCAGGCCTTCAATTGCTAGTTTTTCCAGGCCTGTCAATACAGCAACATTTTGTAGCAGCGAGGTTTTCGCGGCCTGCTGCCCCCCCCCTAAATACGTGCTGAGGCTAGGAAGCAACGCACCCTTCAAGTCGCTCACGACTGAAGGGCAAAAGATTGCGGCAAAAGCTTTGTGTATGACATTATGTCGCTCGCATTCATCCGTGTATGACCTCAATGGCCACCATCATTTCCTCAACTTCATCGCGAAAATGCTTGAGCTGAGTGTTCTTGTGATCAATCTCTGTTTCAAACTTGGATTTCGACGAGCTTGCCTGGGGAAGCACATATGCGCGCGCAAGCACAAAGCGAAAAAACGTATTGGCGAGAGAGTAACTCAGAGTAGGAATCCAAGAAAGCAGGGAAGGTATCAGGGGCCTCGGGCCCATATGTTCAAGTCTTTGATAATATGCAGAGCCCATGAAAATTTGCGTATGAGCGAAGGAGTCTGCACCAAAGGAGTCTGCACGATCATTCGATGAAATACAAGGGTGTGAAATACAAGGCTGGCAAAGCGCACACCCTTGAGCGTTGCAATGCGACGCTGCAGTGTATACACATGACGAGCAGAGAGTGCATGACGAGGAGAGTGAGCATGAGAAAGCGTGCATGCTCCGCACGCGGAGCACGCGCACAAATGTGGCTCACCCACTGGCGTGCACGCTTTCTCATGTACCAGGCGTGATGCACAGCGAAGAGCCATATAGAGTACAAATCACACCTGAGCACGAGCCTGCGCAACAAGTGTCTGCAACTCCTGTTCACGCTTTCTGTGTTTTTCCTCCAGCATAGCCAAGCGAGCCTCCATCCGGCTCACCTCGTCCGCCGCCACATGTCCTCCCCCCTGCCCCCTCCCTTGAACGAGGTGAGACCGACTGGATGACGCACTGTGCACAACATTATCAGTCTCGACGCCCCGGCAACCCACTTCGCCTCCGGAATCTGGCCTCCCGCCTCCACCTACGCGTCCACCCTGCAAACCCTGCAAACTGCCGCGGACCATCCTTTCCAATTCCGACACCTTCAAGCG
>Ga0315905_10002946_pt1 | contig 17735 bp, 12 predicted proteins | sample LakEriMetagenome_5_FD_203522 | JGI IMG/M metagenome (GOLD analysis project Ga0315905, IMG submission 203522) | Freshwater fungal communities from buoy surface, Lake Erie, Ohio, United States - Buoy 4 MA121 | ecosystem: Environmental > Aquatic > Freshwater > Lake | place: USA: Lake Erie, Ohio... | reverse complement strand
GCGCGGATTGATCGACCGCACACATTTTCATGAACCGATCGGTCGCATCCTGCGCCAGCCCGAGATCCTGCGCCTCCTCCCTGCACGCGATCGCCAGGCACGTCCTGGCGAGGTCTCGCCTCTGGGAAAGGGGTCGGGAAGTGTCTGTCAGCACACTCCCGCACTCGGGCGTGGCTGCTGCGGGGGGAGCTGCCGCAAGCAGCGCGACAGCCACGATCCAGTACCTGCTCAATCGCATCCCCTCGTCAGGACATAACTGACGCAACTCTAACCGAGATGACAGTGGAAGGGAGACCCCGGCAACGGATCTGCAAAGTCCCGCGCGCAGCAACATCCTTCGCCGGCGATCTGCACGCACCACCGGCCACGTACACGGCACGAACACCTCCGGAACAGGTTTCACATGCCCGACAACGAACGCACTCCCGTCCCTGCCCTGCTACTCGGCTATGGCGGCCTGATCCCCTTCATTGGCGGCGCAACGCTGCAGGTCCTGAGCCCGGATCCGCGGTGGCTCGCGATGCTCTCTGCCTATGGCGCGGTGATCCTCTCGTTCGTGGGTGCCTTGCACTGGGGCTACGCCGTGCGGGATGCCCCCCGGGGAGCGAGCGCGTGGTGGGGCTACGGCTGGAGCGTGCTGCCCGCGCTGGCGGCGTGGGTGTGCCTCCTGCTGCCCGACACAACCGGTGTGCTGCTGCTGGCAGCGGGCCTTGTGGGCTGCCTCGTGGTCGATGAGATTCTCGCGCCCCGCATGGCGCTGCCGGCGTGGCTTCTGCCGCTAAGACGAGCGCTGACAGCGGGAGGCGCCGCAAGCCTGCTCGTGGCGGGCTGGACATGAACCGGGACGCGTCCGCGGACCCCTGCTCCGCGGCAGGGCTGATGGTGCGCCACGAGGAAGGCATCATCACGCTCTGCGATGCCAACACGACACTCGGGTATTGCCGTTACGCAGACGACGGCGAGGTCGAATATCTCTTCGTGCAGTCAGCCCGGCGCCGGCAGGGCATCGCGATGCATCTGCTGGGGCTGGTGGAGCAACGTGTAAGCGGGCCACTGCGATTCCGTGAGCCCCTGAGCCCCATGGGTCACAGCCTCGTGAAGTCCTACCTGTCGACTCGGAAAAAAATCGGGTGTCCGTCTTGAAACCATCACAATCCGGCGTCTAGGATGTGGGCTGGCGGGATAGATCTGGCGTTTAAGTCTTCCGATTCCTCACGTCGACAACGGATGCCGCTACGTGAATATCCTCGGATGCCTTGCTGAGGTCATTGATCTCTACGAGAACGGCCACTTGATGGCGGCTGAGTCACTGGAGCGTAGCGTGCTCACTTCGCTGGAACGCTCACGCAAGCCAGAGAACAGGGTGGCGTTGGGGCATCTCTCGGAGCCATGCTCCGTGCTCAGCGAAAAGCTCCTGTCACTGCGTGCCGTGAACTCCTACCTCGCGTCGGTGTACACGCCGCGCAGTCGCTGAGCCGGGACCGGCCCTGGGGTCACTGGCGCGCAGCCCCGCACGCTTTACGCCACCGAGCGGGCTGACTCATGATGCGCTGACACGCATCCTGAAGATCCGCCGTTCATGAACAGCCCGCACGAGCACGCCGAAGACACACGCATCCTGCACGGCATGGGCTACGCCCAGGAACTGCACCGGCGCATGGGGCTGTTCCAGAACTTCGCCATCTCCTTCAGCATCATCTGCATACTCGCCGGCGGCATCACCGCCTTCCCGCTCTCGCTCTCCGGTGCTGGCGGCGCATCGCTCGGCATCGGCTGGCCCGTCGCCTGCGTGTTCGCGCTGATGGTGGCGATGGCGCTCGGGCAGATCGCCTCGGCTTATCCCACGGCAGGCGGCATCTACCACTGGGCCTCGATGCTCGGCAATCGCGGTTTCGGCTGGACGGCAGCGTGGCTCAACCTGCTGGGGCTGCTGTTCGTTGTGTCCTCGGTGAACTTCGGGATGTTCCTGCTGTTCCGTGACCTGCTGCTCGAGTTCGCGCTGGGTGTGGACGTTTCGGGCTGGAAATCGGCGGCCATGTTCGACCACGGATGGTGGGTGCAGACGGCCTTCCTCACGGTAGTGACGCTGTCGCAGGCAGCGGTGAACCACTACGGCATCGGGCTCACCTCGAGGCTCACCGATTTCTCGGGCTACATGATTTTCTTCGGCGCGATAGCGCTCACCTTCGCGCTGCTGTGGAACGCACCTGTGCTCGAGTTCAGTCGCCTCTGGACCTTCACCGATTTCACCGGTGCGGCTGGCGGCGATGTGTGGGCACCGGCCAGCGAGCGCTGGCTCGCGGCGCTGATGCCCCCGGTGGTGGTGGCGCTCTATCTCGGACTGCTGCAGGGGGTCTACACCGTCACCGGTTTCGACGCCTCGGGACATACCGCGGAAGAAACCCGCAATGCCGCACAGGAGGTGCCCAAGGGGATGATCCATGCGGTGGTCTGGTCGGGCGTGTTCGGCTGGGTCATGGTCTGCGCCTTCGTGCTCGCACTTCCGTCTGTGGAGGAAGGTGCAGCGATGGGCTGGACCTCTTTCAACCTCGTCATGGCGCAGGTCAAGCCGGAAGGGCTGCGCATGCTGCTGATCGGCCTGATCGTGCTCGTGAACTATCTCTGCGCACTCTCGGCGATGACCGCCACGTCGCGCATGCTCTACGCCTTCGCGCGGGACGACGGTGTCCCGGGTCTGTCCGGGTATCTGCGCAAGGTGAGCCCCTCGCACCGCTCGCCCGCCCACGCGATCTGGGCGAGTGCCGTGCTCGCCATCATGGCAACGCTCTATGGCAACGTATTCGTGGTGCTCTCCACGGGTTCGGCGGTGTTCATCTACGCGAGCTACGCCATGCCGATCGCGGCGGGGCTGTTCTCCGAAGGGCGCGGCTGGACACGCAAGGGCCCCTTCAACCTGGGCTCGTGGTCACGGCCGGTGTCGGCGCTGGCCTTGCTCGGGTCCGTAGCGCTGGTGGTGGTGGGCGTGCAGCCACCGAACGAGAAAGTGGGTTATCTGATGGCTGCAGGGCTCGCGGTGATGGCGGTGTTCTGGTGGACGCTGGAGCGCATGCGCTTCATGGGGCCACCCTCCTCTGCCGAGTCCATCCGGGCACGCCAGACAGCCATCGCTGCGGCAGAAAAAGCGGTCGGCGAGAGCGGCTGAGACAGGAGCACGGGCATGAGTATCAGCACCTTCGGTTTTCCCACGCCCATCGTCTTCGGCGCCGGGGCACGTCATCAGGTAGCCGGGCACCTGCGCGAACGCGGGATCCGCCGGCCGCTGGTGGTCACGGACCGCGGCATCGCACCCCTGCCGATACTCGGCGAGTTCGTTGCCGGCCTGACGGGGCTGGAACCTGCAGTCTTCAGCGGCGCCTTCGGCAACCCGACGGGGGCGCAGGTGATGGCCGGCGCGGATGCCTTCCGCGCACACGGGGCGGATGCCGTGATCGGTTTCGGCGGTGGCGCGGCGCTCGATGTGGCCAAGGTGGTGGCGGTGATGGCCGTGCATCCGGGTTCCATCCTCGAGTACGCGTGGGGCCCGGGCATGCGCCCCATCGACCTGGAACTGCCCTATCTGATCACACTGCCCACCACCTCGGGCACGGGCAGCGAGGTCGGGCGCTCCAGCGTGATCTCGGACGATGTCACGCACATCAAGAAATCGGTGTTTTCCCCCAAACTGCTCGCCAGAACGGTGTTCGCCGATCCCGAACTGACACTGGACCTGCCCGCCGGCGTCACGGCGGCCACGGGGATGGACGCGCTCACCCACAACGTGGAGTCGCTGCTCTCGCCCGTCTACCATCCGATCTGCGACGGCATCGCGGTGGAGGGCACGCGGATCGCGGCGCGGGCATTGCTTCAAGCGGTGCGCGAGCCCCGCGATCTGCAGGCGCGCGCGGACATGATGATGGCCTCGATGATGGGTGCGATCGCCTTCCAGAAAGACCTTGGGGCCACGCACAGTTGCGCCCATGCGCTGGGCACCGTGGCCGACATGCACCACGGCTTCGCGAACGCGGTGATGATCGACCACGTGATGCGCTTCAACCGCGATGCGGCGCTCCCGAAATTCCACATGCTGGCAGAGGCCGTGGGCGTCGCAAAAGCTGCAGCGGGCGAGAGCGCGGATGCGTTCATCGCGTGGCTGTCCGAGCTGAAATCGGCGCTCGGGATTCCCGCAGGGCTGGGTGCCGCGGGGGTACACGCGGGCCAGATCGACCGCCTCGTCGAGGTGGCGTTTGCCGACGGCTGCCACCAGACCAATCCCCGCCCCTGCAGCGGCGAGGATTTCGCGCGGATCTTCCGCGCAGCGCTCTGAACCAGGCGCCGCAGCAGTGGCCAGCGCAGGCGATATAGCACGCATCCGTGCCCTGCCCTGCTGGTCAGGACCGGTGGATCCCGAGCCGCTCACCGGCGGCATCACCAACCGCAACTACCTGGTCCGCGATGCGCGCGGCAAGCGTGTGGTTCGGATAGGTGACGATATCCCCGTACACGGGATTCTGCGCTCCAACGAACTCGCCGCCAGCCGCGCGGCCGCGGCCGCGGGAATCTCGCCGGCCGTGCTGCACGCCGAGTCCGGCGTGCTGGTGCTGGACTTCGTCGAGGGGCAAACACTCTCGCCGCAGGATGTGCGCGAGCCCGCAAGGCTCCCCCGGATCGCTGCGCTGCTGCGCCGCGTGCACACCGAGGTGGCGGAGCATCTGCGCGGGCCAGTGCTCGCCTTCGACGTCTTCCGGGTGCTGCTCGATTACGCCGCGGAACTGCGCCAGCGTCAGAGCGCTCACCTTCCGTCACTACCCGCGCTGCTGGCGCACACAGCGCAACTGGAACGCGAGCTCGGCCGCGTGGATATCGTCTTCTCCCACAACGATCTTCTCGCCGCCAACCTGATCGACGACGGCGCGCGGCTCTGGCTGATCGACTGGGACTACGCGGGCTTCAACAGCCCGCTCTTCGACCTGGGCGGCGTGTGCTCCAACAACGATCTGGACGGTGAACAGACCGAAGCGCTGCTGATGGCCTACCACGGGCGCGTGGACCGCGAGCTGCTGCGCCGCTTCTCTGCGATGCGCTGCGCATCGTTGCTGCGCGAGACGTTGTGGAGCATGGTCTCGGAAATCCACTCCACGCTCGACTTCGATTACGCAGCCTATACCGCCACCAACCGGCAGCGTGCCGAGGCCGCGTGGCAGCAACATCTGAAGGAGTTCGGCTGAACCCATGAGTACCCTACCCGACAGCGTCGAGATCGTGATCATCGGCGGCGGCATCATCGGCTGCAGCGTGGCCTATCACCTCGCGAAGCTCGGCAAGAAAGACGTGCTGCTGATCGAACGTGACCGCCTCACCAGCGGCTCCACCTGGCACGCGGCAGGGCTCGTGGGGCAGTTGCGTACCTCAGCCAACATCACGCAACTGTTGAAATACAGCGTGGAACTCTACGACCGCCTCGAAGCCGAAACCGGCCTCGCCACCGGCTGGAAGCGCAACGGCGGGCTGCGCCTCGCCTGCAACGCAGCGCGCCTTACCGAGATCCGCCGCCAGGCCACCACCGCCCACAGCTTCGGTCTCGAGATGCATCTGCTCACACCTTCGGAAGCACGCGATCTCTGGCCCGTGATGGACGTCTCGGATCTGGTGGGCGCGGCTTTCCTGCCCACCGACGGACAGGCGAACCCCGCCGATATCGCCATGGCACTCGCGAAGGGCGCGCGCATCGGCGGGGTGCGCATCGTCGAGCAGTGCGCGGTGACGGCCGTGCTGCAGGAGCGCGGGCGCGTGACGGGCCTGAGAACCTCTCTGGGCGATATAAAGGCAGAGGTGGTGGTGAACTGCGCGGGTCAATGGGCTCGGCAGTTGGGCGCACTCGCCGGCGTCTGCGTGCCGCTCGTGTCGATGCAGCACCAGTACATCGTGACCGACGTGATCCCGGGCGTGCCGCGCAATCTCCCCACGCTGCGTGACCCGGACCGCCTCACCTACTTCAAGGAAGAACTCGGTGGCCTGGTGATGGGCGGCTACGAGCCGAACCCCAAATCCTGGGCCGAGAGCGGGGTACCGGAAGATTTTGCTTTCCGGCTGCTCGATGAGGACTGGGACCACTTCGAGCCGCTCATGCAGCAGGCACTGGCGCGCGTACCTGCACTGAGCGATGCTGGCATCAAGCAGATGGTGAACGGGCCGGAGTCCTTCACGCCCGACGGGAACTTCATCCTCGGCGAAGCACCGGAACTGCGGCGCTTCTACGTGGGCGCGGGCTTCAATGCTTTCGGCATCGCCTCGGCGGGCGGCGCGGGCCGTGCGCTCGCCGAATGGATCGCGGGCGACGAGGCCCCAATGGACCTCTGGCCGGTCGACATCCGCCGCTTCGGACAACCGCAGCGCGACACCGACTGGGTGCGCACCCGCACACGTGAGGCCTACGCGAAGCACTACACCATGGCCTGGCCCTTCGAGGAGCACCGCAGCGGGCGCCCGCGGCGCGTCTCGCCGCTCTACCCGCTGCTTGCCGAGCAGGGGGCGGTGTTCGGCGAGAAGCTCGGCTGGGAGCGGCCGAACTGGTTCGCGCCACCCGGCGTGGAGGCGAGCGATGTCTACAGCTACGGGCGGCAGAACTGGTTCGCGCAGGTGGGAGAGGAACACCGCGCCTGCCGCGAGCGCGTGGCGCTCTTCGACCAGACCTCTTTCGCCAAGTACGAACTGCGCGGCCCGGGAGCGGAAGCCGCGCTGCAGTGGCTCTGCGCCAACGACGTGGGCAAAGCACCCGGCGCAGTGACCTACACGCAGATGCTGAACGCCAAGGGCGGCATCGAATGCGATCTGAGCGTCACGCGCCTCTCGGAGGATCACTTCTACATCGTAACCGGCACCGGCTTCGCGACCCACGATCTGGACTGGATTGCACGCCACATACCCGCGGGGTGCGAGGCATCGCTGCGGGATGTCACTGCGGAATTCGCTGTGCTTGCATTGATGGGCCCACGATCGCGCGAGGTGCTCTCGGCCGTGACCGAAGACGATGTGTCAGAAACGGAGTTTCCCTTCGCCCGCTACCGGGAGATCCGCATCGCAGGCTGCAGCCTGCGCGCGCTTCGCATCAGCTACGTAGGCGAACTCGGCTGGGAACTGCACGTGCCGGTCGAGGACGCTCGCGCCGTGTACACGGCTCTCATGGAGGCCGGAAAAACCGCGGGCATCGTGAACGCGGGCTACCGGGCGATCGAATCGCTACGCCTCGAGAAAGGCATGCGCGCCTGGGGCAGCGATATCGGCCCGGATCACACGCCACTTGAGGCAGGCCTTGGCTGGGCCGTGAAGCTCGGGAAAGACATTCCCTTCCTGGGCCGCGAGGCGCTGCTGCAGCAACGCGCGGCGCCGCTGCGCAAACGGCTCGTCACCTTCAGCATCGACGGTGAAAACGTGGTGCTGCTGGGCCGCGAGACGCTCTATCGCAACGGCGAGCGCGTGGGCTGGCTGGCGAGCGCCGGCTGGGGCTACACGCTGCAGACCAATATCGGCATGGGCTACGTCCGGCACGCGGAAGGCCTGAGCGAAGAGTGGTTGCGCTCGGGGAGCTATGAGCTCGAGGTGGCGTCGGAGCGGCTGCCGTGCCGGCTCGGCTTGCCGGGCAACTGAGGCGCACCTGATGGCAGACACGCCTGCTGGCCCGATCTCGCAACTCGCTGACGCGCTGCTCCAGGTGCTGTCGGAAAACCTCCCCAGGGATCTCCGCTGGCAGTGGATGCTCCTCATGATCGCGCTCGCGCTGGGCATATGGGTGATGCGCAACGGCCACGGCGCCAAGGGTGCGGATGGACGCGAACGGAAGACAGGACTGAGCGGCTTCCTGCTGCCTCAGGACATCTACACGCACAGGTCGGCGCGCGTCGACGTGCTGCTCTACGTCTTCGAGCGCTGCCTCCACCCGCTGTGGGCAGGTGGTGCCTTCCTCGCCATTGCGCCGTCGGTGGAGGGCTCGATGATCAGCGCGTTGCAGTCAGTCGCCGGAGACGGGCCGGTCCTGGCGGCCACGCTGCCGTGGATGCTGCTCTTCAGTCTGGTGGCCTTGCTCGCCTACGACTTCGTGTTCTATTGCATCCACCTTGCCGAGCACCGCATCCCGGCGCTGTGGGCGATCCACAAGGTGCATCACTCGGCGGAAGTGCTCACGCCTCTCACGAGGTACCGCGAACATGTGCTGGAGGGGCCGCTGTACGCGGTAGGTGCCGCGCTCAGTGCAGGCGTCGCGGGCGGGATCTTCGGCTGGCTGTTCCCCGGTGGCATCACACAGGCCACACTTTTCGGAGCGGGGTTTTTCGGGCTGGTGTTGGGATTCAACGGTGCCTTCCGTCACTACCACGTGGGCTTCCACTACCCGGCGTGGCTCTCGCGGTGGCTGCACAGCCCGGTGATGCACCACGTGCACCACAGTTACCTGCCGCAGCACATCGACAAGAACATGGCGGCGGTCACCAGCCTTTGGGACCGCGCCTTCGGGACGCTCTACATCCCCGTGAAAGACGAGTTCACGCCTTGGGGGCTGGGGCCGGGGGAGCAGGAGGAGTGCCGTGGATTCCGGCAGAACCTTTTGGCGCCTTTCAGGGATTGGTCTCGGATGCTGCGGCGCGTGGGTGCCACTCGCTGAGGCTCCAGTCCGGGTAGAGGGGCGGAGTCGCGGGGATGGCCCGCTCCTACGGGGATATGGCGCGGGGATGGCCCGCTCCTGCGGGGGATGTGTCGCGGGGATGGCCCGCTCCTGCGGGGGATATGTCGCGGGCATGGCCCGCTCCTGCGGGGGATATGTCGCGGGGATGGCCCGCTCCTGCGGGGATGTGTCGCGGGCATGGCCCGCTCCTGGGGGGATATGTCGCGGGCATGGCCCGCTCCTACGGGGATATGGCGCGGGCATGGCCCGCTCCTAGGGGGATATGGCGCGGGGATGGCCCGCTACTGTTGTAGGAGCGGGCCATGCCCGCGACAGCAGCCCCGGAGAGGGGCTGCTGCCTGGACAGTCCATCACATGCCGGATGCAGGCGCCGCCGGCGCCAGTTCTTTCACACCCACCCAGACATCGTCCACACGGAACGAGCCCGTCGCGCCCGGGTTGGCATAGCCGATCCGGATGATCACGCGATCGAGCGGCTTCGTGATATCGATACCCTGATGGCCAATCTCACGATAAGCACCACCGGTGTTGCGCGGAATCGGCACCTGATAGAACCCGACCGTGCCATCGGTGTACATCAAACGCACCCGGATGGTGGCGCCGGTCGAGAGGCTGCGCGATGCCACATTGGCCGAGAGTGTGAGCGTCTTGCCTGGCAGGAAGCCGCGCGCATCCGGATCGCGGATCAGCTGCGTGATGCTGCTGTTCTCTCCGGACGTGCCGGTGAAGCGGAACGAACACTTGCCGTCAAAGGCGGTTCCTTCCACGCAGATGACGCGGTCGCCAGAGAGCCCCGATGCCGTCCACTGGGCAGGTGCTCCGCCCACGCGTGCAGTTTCGAAACTCTCGTTGCGAAGCGCGTTGAAATCGACGTTGAACTCCCACTGCCGGTTGCCGGGCAGCGTGAACTGTCCGCCCGTCGAGGTGGCGAAGACGGTCCAGGCATAACGGCCCTCTTTGCTGAGCAGCGTGGTGTCGAGGTCGAAACGGCAGAGGCCTTCGATGCATTCGATGGCATCACCGTTCACAAGACCCGGAGCATCCAGCACAGTGCTGCGCGTGCTGCTGCTGTCATCCACATGCTGCAGCAACAGGCGGTAGTTCGCCGCGCCGGCAGACTCCTCCCAGGTGAAAGAGAGCGTCTCGGGCAAGGTGTCGGTGAACCGCAGGCCGTACTCCGGGCCCTTGAGATCGTAGGTTCCGAGGGGGCTCTTGATCGTGAAGTACTGCCCGGGAGCCGAGGCACTGCCCTCTGCGTTCAAGGCTTCCAGCGTCCACCAGTAAAGCCCGGAACCCCCGATCAGCGCCTCGTCCACCGGCATGCGGCAGGTGCTCTCGTCGCAGCTGATCTCGTCGCCCTTGTTCAGGCCGTAGATCTTGAGCTGGTCGCCGGGCAATCCACCGGGATAGACGAACAGCAGGCGGTAGAACGTCGCGCGCGGGGATGCCGTCCACACGAACTCCTTGATCTGGCCAGGCTCGTAATTTCCGCTGAAAAACAGCTGATCGCGCGGCGAGACGGGCGAGACCAGGCTGAACTCGCCGGGCATGTCGGGCGACCCGACGCGGAAGAGGAAACCGTAGCCATCGTCGACCGCGGTCATGCCCTCTGCGTCCACCGCCCGAACCCACCATACGTGGCGGCCCTTGAGCGCTACGGGTGCGGGCAACGCCGCAACCGACAGGGTGCAGGTGCCCGTGTCGCAGCCGAGGTCTGCGGGCAGCAGCCCGGGCTGCTCGAGGAAAGCACCGTCGGGCGTGCTCAGATAGAAAATGTAGCTTTCGGCGCCGGAGGAAGGCGTCCAGGTAAAGGACTCCACGGTGGCCGGATCGCTCACCACGGCGCCCGGTTCACCGTCGGTGCCCGGGGCGAGCAGTTTGAATGCCCCGAGTTCCGCTTGTGCGGATTGGGCAGTCACGGCGGCGAACATCAGCGCCGCGGCGGGTTGGATGAAACGACGTAATCCGTTGTATTTAACGCTTTGGAGCATGGCGGAACTCCTGCAAAAGGGGAATGCATGAAGCAATACTTAGGATCCTACGCGACTGAATGTGTGAAGGATCATGCTGATTGGTGAATTTGGTTGCGTGACGTCGGGCCTGATCTGGAAATGTGGATATCACTCGCTTCAGCGGCGTTCCATCACCGCCCCGTACACCACCCGGTCATCCTTCACCGTCGCCATCACGCGAAGGTTCCGCAAATCGGCGCTCGCGAGCGCCAGCGGGTTGCGGTCGAGGATCACGAAGTCCGCGCGCTTGCCAGGCTCGATCGAGCCCTTGTCCTGTTCCTCGTGATAGGTCCACGCCGCGTCGATCGTGATCGCTCGCAGCGCTGCGAGCGTGTCGATCCGCTGCTCCGGCCCCAGCACATTGCCGTCACGCGTGAGGCGGTTGGTGGCGGTCCAGAGCGTGAAGAAGGGGTCGAGCGGCGTCACCATCGCGTCGGTGTGATTGCTGAACCGGATGCCCCGCGCACGCGCGGCGGCAAGAGGACTCAGGAAGGACGCGCGTTCCTCGCCCAGGTTGCGGCGATGGACCTCGCCCCAATAGAACGCATGGTTGCTGAAGAACGAGGGCGCGATGCCGAGCCGCTTGTAGGCATCGAGCTGCTCGACGCGCACGAACTGCGAGTGGATGGCGATGTCGCGGTGATCATCAGATGCCTTTGCGCCAAGCGCCTCGTGCGCGGCGATCATCGCATCGATGGCGGCATCGCCGTTCGTGTGGGTCCACACCTGTATGCCACGCGCGTAAAGCTCGGCGACGGCGCGCGCGTACTCGGCCGGGTCGATCATCGGCTTGCCGCGCCAATCGGATTCACCCCCTGGCCCGCCGGTCAGCATGGGCTGCGTGAACCAGGCGGTGCGGCCCTGCGGGGAGCCGTCGAGAAGGAGCTTCACGCCACCGAGCTTGAGTCGCCCCTCGTACACGCCGAAGCGCTGCTCCGCGAGTCTGTGCGCATCGGCCTGCCCCATCGCCACCGGCAGCGCCACCACGTCGAGCGGCAGTTCGCCCCGCGCCGCCGCACCGCGCAGCAGCGCAAGGCCGCGCGCATCCGTCGCGCCGTCCTGCACCGTGGTGTAGCCGTTCTCGGCGTAGCGCGCGAGCGCCGTGCGCAAGGCGGCGAGGGAGGCCTGCTCCGAGGGTGCCGGCAGCACGCGGTAGAACGCAAAGAGTGCCGTTTCCATCACCAGCCCGGCAGGCTCGTCGCTGCCCGGGCGTCGCACGATCACACCACCCTCGGGTGTGCGCGTGGCGGCATCCACGCCTGCCAGCGCGAAGGCGCGCGAGTTGAACACCGCGCCATGGCCCGAGACGTGGAGCAGCATCACGGGGTTATCCGGGAAAACCGCATCGAGATCGCTACGGGTGAGTTCACGCCCTTCGGTGAGCCCGTCCCGCGCATAACCGAAACCGAAGACCCAGCCACCGGGCGGAATGTGCTTTGCCGCGGCATGCGCCTGCAGCGTACGCAGCAGTGCGGGAATGCTGTCCACGCTGCCCACGGGGGGCTGCGTGACATTGGCCCAATCGGCAAAGGCCACAGCCTGCATCAGGTGGCTGTGCGGATCGATGAAGCCCGGCAGCAACGCACGGCCTTCGAGTTCGCGCACGCGGGTGTCCGGGCCGCGAAGGTGTTCCATGCCGGCACGCGAACCCGTAGCGAGGATGCGTCCGTCGCGCACTGCCACGGCCTCGGCCACGCGACCCGCCTCGTCCATGGTGAGCACCGAACCCGAGACATAGAGGGTATCGGCAACGGGACCTGCACTCTCCGCGGCGGCCAGCGCAGGCAAAGACAGGAGCCCGTGGTGCAGGAGCACCACGGCCAGCCACCGCACGCTGATGTCCCGGACTGTCGCCACGCCTATGCTCCCCGAGAACGAACACAACCGATGACAAGATAAGGCCAGGCAGTTCGGCGATCCAGCGCGACGCATGGGTGGCGCGGCATTACCCCCGGCTGCCGAGACCCTGAAAAAGCGACTGCGCCAGCAAGGCCCGCCGCACCGGCTTGCCCAGTTCGGCCACGAAGTGCGAAGACGGACCATTGGAGCTACCGCGTGCGTCATCCGCACCCATAAGGACCAAACCGACATCGGCGCGGGGTCGCATGCCGCAGATCGCGTCCGCAAGCGCAGCCCCGTCGAGGCAGGGCATGTCGGCATCCAGCAGTGCCACATCGAAATGCTCGGCGCGCTCGAATCGCTTCAGCGCCAGCAGGGGGTCGGTCTCCTCGCCCACCTCCATGCCCCAGGCCCGGCACTGGTTCGCCAACACGCGCAGGCTGCTGGCGTGGTCGTCGACAATCAGCACGCGTTTTCCACGCAGCGCGCGCACATGCACTGCCAGACTTTCGGGCAGCACGCCCTCGCCCGCCGGCGCGGGCAGCGTTACGGTGAAACTCGACCCCTTGCCAAGCGCGCTCCACAGGCTGATCTCGCCCCCCATGGCCTCGACGATACGCTTGCAGATGGTAAGCCCCATGCCGGTTCCCCCGAAGCGGCGGGAAAGGGAGGCATCGACCTGGAAGAAAGGCTCGAACACGCTCTGCTGGGTCTGGGATGAAATGCCGATCCCCGTGTCGCTCACCACCAGTCGGAGAGCCGCCTCGCCCTCGGGCATCACCCGGACCGAGACCTCCCCGACGGCCGTGAACTTGATGGCATTGTCCAGCAGCAACATCAGCACCTGGCGCAGGCGCTTCTGGTCCATCCGGACGAAGGGGTGCAGCGCGGGATCGATGTCGCAGAGGATCTCGATCGGTTTTCCGGCGGCTGAGCGCAAGGCCATCTCTACCGATTCCTCCACACATTCGACGAGATCGAAACTCCCGCTCTCCGGGGCGAGCGTCCGGTCGGTGTCGATGCGGGCGTAGTCGAGGATGTTGTCGATCATCGCGAGCAGGTGCGTGGCCGCCGTGTTGATGCGCTGCAGCTTCGTTTTCTGCCCGTTTTCCGTGATTTCCATCCCCAGCAGCTGCGTGAATCCCATGATGGCGTTCATCGGCGTACGCAGTTCGTGGCTCATGACCGTGAGGAACTCCGATCGCACGCGCGAGGCGGCCTCGGCTGCGTGGCGGGCCATCTCGGCACGCCGGTGCACCTCGGCATCCTGCTCGATCTTGCGGCGCAGGAGCACCAGATCGCGGCGCAGTTCGAGTTGCGCCACCACCTCTCTGGCGAGGATCGCGAGCCCATCGCGCTGCCCCGGCGTGAGAGGCCTCGCCTCACGGTCGATCACGCAAAGCGCTCCCAGCGGCGCTCCGGTCGGAGACACCAGCGGGGCACCCGCGTACAGGCGTAGATGGAAATCCCCGGTAACGAGGGGGTTGTCGGCGAAACGCGGATCGAGCGTGGCGTCCGGGACCTCCAAGACGCGATCTGCGTCCAGTATCGCGTGCGCGCAGAACGAGACCTCGCGAGGCGTTTCCGAGACGTCCAGCCCTACGCTCGCCTTGAACCACTGTCGCTCGCTGTCGACCAGACTCACGGCGGCGATGGGAGTTCCACACAGGGTAGAGGCGAGGCGCGCGAGGTCATCGAAGACCCGCTCGGGAAGCGTGTCGAGGATGTCGTATGCCAGAAGCGCCTTGAGGCGTTCCGCTTCGTTATCGGGGGGCGCGGCTGCCGGCATGGGCGTCTCTCCTGTTCGTTGTTTGCTGCCAGAAGCAGTACAGCTTCCGCCCCCCGCCCGGACCTGTGGATGCCAACACCGGGCAAGGAGGATGCCACGGGGCAAGAAGATGTACGTCCTTCAATGTGCGATGCCGTCACCGAAGGGCAAGGCCGCGTCGCTGAGCCACTCCCACACCGAGACGGCCCAGGTGGTGGGCACCTGCAACTCGTAGCGCAGATCGGCCGAGCGCTCCAGCAACACTGGCACATGATGCAGCGCGGTCTGCGCGAAGTGACCCACGGCAAAGACCGGCGGATGCAGATCGAGCGCGATGCCCCGCTGCAGGAGCAGCGCGGCGGCAGGGCCCTCGACGAGCAGGCGCACGCGCGCGCCCGAGAGAAAGGTGAGACTGCCCGTGAGCGGGTCGAGTTCGCGCGCCACACGCTGCATCAACTCGTCAGACGACGCAGCCCACAGGTACCGCGCAGGCCCGAGCCGGTAGAGGCGCGTATCGCCCGCGGTCGTGACGCGCTGGCTGTCGCGCGGCAACCCGGGCACGCCAAGTGAGTGCACCTGCGCACGCAGGGCATCGTCAGCGCCCGCGAACGCCGCGAGCTGACACAGATGCCACCCGCGCAGTTCGCCCAGCACGATCGCGCGGCTGCCATCCACAGCCTCACGGCCACCGGCACCGAGGTGCCGCGCGAGTACCGACCGACGCTCAGGCATGCATGCGCTCTCCCGCCGGATCGATGAACACGGGTGAGACGATGCGCGCACGCACCTGCTCGCCGAGCAACGGATAGGCGCAGACGATCTCCTCCCCCGCGTGCGAGAGGCCGCCCTGATAGAGGCCGAGCGCGATGGTTTTACCCAGCACCACGGACCAGGTCACGGATGTGACGTGGCCACGGCCGTGGCCCGCGATGTCTTCACCGGCCGCGAAGAGGATGGCGCCGCCGCGCAGCGTCTTGTCCGCCTCGAGGCACTCGAGGCCCACGAGGCTCCAGCGTTCCGGAGCCTGCAGGCCAGCGCGTTGGCGCAGCGTCTGTCCGATGAACGCCTTGCGCGTCGAGGCCATGCGGCCAAGGCCGAGATCGTCCAGCGTGTTGCGGTGATCGAGCTCCATGCTGCCGGCAACGTGGCCCTTCTCGATGCGCAACGAGGCCAGCGCCTCGAGACCATAGGGGCGGATACCGAGCGGTGCCGCCGCACGCAGGATGTGCTCCCACACCGCGATGCCATGGTCGGCGGACGCGTAGATCTCGTAGGCGAGTTCGCCGGAGAAACTGAGCCTCAACACCTTGAGCAATATGCCTTCGTGTTCGATCTCGAGGCATCCCATGTGCGGCAAGGCCGACGCAGAGACATCGTGTCCGGGCAATGCAAGTTCCAGCGCCTGTCGCGCATGCGGACCAGCGACCGACATGCCCGCGTACTGGTCGGTGACGGACACCGCCTGCACGCGCAGATCCGTCCACGCGGTCTGCAGCAGGAACTCGATATGCGACATCACCTCGGCCGCCTGCGCCGTGGTGGTGGTGAGGAACCAGCGCATGTCGCCCAAGCGCGCGCAGGTGCCGTCATCCAGCACCGTGGCGTCGTCGTTCAGCATCACGCCGTAACGGGCCTTGCCCACCGGCAGGCTCGAGAAGACGTTCACGTAGACGCGATCGAGGAACTCGCCCACGTCGGGGCCCTGCAGTTCGATCTTGCCGAGGGAGGAGACATCGGAGATGCCGACGGCGCCGCGCACGAGGCGCATCTCCTCGATGTAGGCGCTTGCGGGGGTGTCGCCCGCCCAACGGTAGTACCACGGGCGCAACCACGGGCCGGCCTCGGTGAAGACCGCACCATTTGCGGCGTGCCAATCGTGCAGCGGTGAGCGGCGCGTGGGGCGGAAATGCTGCCCCGTGCTGCGCCCCGCGAGCGCGCCGATGGTCATAGGCACCCACGGTGGCCGGAAGGTGGTGGTGCCGCCGGCTGCCTCGCCGCGCAACGCCGCCATGAGCGCCATGCCGTTCAGGTTGCTGGTCTTGCCCTGGTCGGTGGCCATGCCGAGCGCGGTGTAACGCTTGAGGTGTTCCACCGCAACGAAGCCTTCCTGATGCGCAATCTGCACATCGTGCGTGCTGACGTCGGACTGGAAGTCGACGAAGGCCTTGCCGCGACGCGCGGGTGGGAGAACAGCGTGTTGTACGGTGTACGGTGCGTCGGGCAGATCGCTGTCTGCATGCCCCGGGAAAGCCGCGAATCCGGCGTGTCGCGCCGCTGACTGCCCGGCGGCCGCTCCCTCACGCACTGCTTCCGCCAGACTGAAGGCGCCGTTCGCCGCGCCCGCTGCGTACTGACCTGGCGGCAAGCTGCCCGGCACCATGCTGTCGATCTCTGCGCGAGACACCGGCTTGATGCCCGTGTGCGCCGTGAGATGTACGCTGCAACTCCAGCCGCCCGACATGCACACAAGATCGCAAGGCAGCGTGGTATCGCGCCCGGTGCCGCTGCTGAACTGTGCCGCCCGCACAGCGTTAGAGCCGACGGCACGCGTCAGCACACTGCCCATTTGCACGCGTACGCGTACGTCCTCCGCCAGCGCGCGAAGAGCGGGACTCACGCTCTCGCGTTGTTCGATCAGCGTGACCTCTGCACCGCCACGCGCGAGTTCAGCGGCGCTCATCCAGCCGCTGTCGTTGTTGGTGCCCAGCACCACGCGCTCGCCCAGCGCCACCGCCCAGCGGTTTCGGTAGGCCTGTGCGGCAGAGGCCAGCATCACGCCCGGCAGGTCGTTGTTCGCAAACACCAGTGGGCGCTCGATCGCGCCCGTGGCAAAGACGATGGCCCGCGCGCGCAACGTGATGATCCACTCGCGCGCTTCGCCGCGGGCTGCATCGGGCTCGCCTTGCGCGCTTCTGCCGAGCAGCGCCACGGTGTTGCCGTCGTAGAGACCGAGTGCGGTGGTGCGCGTGAGGATCTGCACGTCCGGCAACTCCGCGAGCGCGTTCAATGCCTGCTCACGCCACCGTTCGAGAGGCTGTTCAGGCGAGAGGGCAAGCAGACTTCCGCCCGCGAGCGTGTCCTGCTCCACCACCATCACGCGCGCACCGGCCTCGCCCGCCGCGCGCGCGGCCGCAAGGCCCACAGGCCCCGCGCCCACCACCAGCACATCTGTGAAAGCGTGGCGTGTCTCGTAGCGGTCCGGGTCCGGCTCGCGCGATGCCACGCCAAGCCCTGCCGCACGACGGATGAAACGCTCGTAGAACATCCACGAGCCCTTCAGCGGGCCCATGAAGGTCTTGTAGTAAAAGCCCGCACCGAGCAGCGGCGAGAGCAGGTCGTTCACCGCCATCAGATCGAAGCCGACCGAGGGCGTGCCGTTCTGGCGGCTGGCCGCCAACCCCTCGTGCAACTCCACCAGCGTACCCGGCAGGTTCGGCGTGGC